>VAPF01076499.1_pt1 | contig 10886 bp, 13 predicted proteins | sample 3393931 | NCBI WGS metagenome assembly VAPF01 (sample SAMN08290437, study PRJNA428436) | hydrothermal vent metagenome | isolation source: Deep-sea hydrothermal vent chimney | place: Atlantic Ocean: South-mid Altantic Ridge | depth 2773 m m | reverse complement strand
TCGGGGTAGAGAGATTCGAACTCCCGACATCCTGCTCCCAAAGCAGGCGCGCTACCAGACTGCGCTATACCCCGACATTCTCCTGAACGAACCGTGAAAACATTAATTGCCAGCATGCACAAACACTGGTTTTCACACGAATCAAGAGGCGGGGAATATTACGCGTTGCTAAAGCGCGGGTCAAGGCACTATTTGCATTTGTCTTGCAGTAACTGCCGCTTGTCGTAACCACATCGCACGTGCGAAAATTACGCTCTTTTCAGAATAACAAAATACACAATATGTCAGCACAGATCATAGACGGCAAAGCCATCGCAGCCGATGTTAGAAATCAGGTACGCCTGGACATCGAACTACGCATCAAAAACAATCAACGCGCACCCGGTCTGGCGGTTATCCTGGTGGGACTTGATCCGGCCTCGCAGATTTATGTCAGAAAAAAACGCGAAGCCTGTGATGAAGCTGGTCTGGTCTCAAAATCCTATGACCTCGACGAAAGCACCGATCAACAGACATTATTAGATCTGATCGAAGAATTAAATAACGATGACAGCATCGACGGCATTCTGGTGCAACTACCGCTACCGGAACACATCGACGACACCCTGGTGCTGGAAGCAATCCACCCGGATAAAGATGTCGACGGTTTTCACCCTTACAATATTGGCCGCCTGGTACAGCGCATGCCAACGCTGCGCCCGTGCACACCACACGGTGTCATCCACATGCTGGAAAGCATCGGTGAGGTTTTTAAGGGCCGTCATGCGGTAGTAGTTGGCGCGTCTAACATTGTTGGCCGTCCGATGAATCTTGAATTGTTGCTGGCCGGTGCCACCGTCACCGTCACCCACCGTTTCACCAAAGATCTGGCATCCTATGTGGCTGACGCAGACATTCTGGTTGTCGCCGTCGGTAAACCCGGCATCGTCAAAGGTGAATGGGTCAAACCCGGTGCCACGGTGATTGATGTCGGCATCAACCGACTACCCAACGGCAAGCTGACTGGTGATGTCGACTTTGCAGCCGCCGCAGAGCGCGCTGCATGGATCACCCCTGTTCCCGGTGGTGTCGGCCCGATGACCGTCGCCATGTTGATTCGCAATACTTTGCAGGCAGCCGAAAAACACGACCTGGACGCCGGATAAAGGCGTAGGTCGGGCACTGCCCGACGAGAAACTGTTTAATTTAATCCAGATGGCGGGCAGTGCCCGCCCTACGTTTTAAATAGTCAGTACCAATTAAAAATGCACCAGACCTTTCAACACCATATCGGTGTAACTGATGATACCGATCACTTTTCTGTTCTCCACCACCGGCGCACGCGACAGGCCAAATTTTTCGAAATAACGTGCGCAATAACGGATATCCATGTCGGGATCAACCGGCAGCAACGGTTTCGCCATAATCTCGTAAACATTCACCCGATCCGGTGAGCGATCTTTTGCCAGCACTTCTCTGGCAATGTCCGAGATCAACACCATACCGTATTCATCATCCTCATGCCGCTTGTCCACGATCAACGATTTTGTCTCGACATGTTTCATGGTGCGCAAGGCATCCATCACCGTGACACGACCATCGATCATATCAAACTCCTGCTTCATCACATCGCGTACGCGAATGACTTTTCCATCTGAACTCATCATAATTCTGCCTCCACTACATCAACCAGTTTTTCTATCTGATGCGCGACACCAACCGCATCTTCAACATCAATCTGAATAGCTATACCCGTGCCCGGTCGTTCTTCGAATTCACCTACTTCAGAAATTTTTTCCAGTATATGCCGACTCAAATGCTCTTCAACCAGAAACAAAACCACATCGCGTTGCGCTTCCAGTGACAGACCAAAAAAGGTTTTTTTCTGCGCCAGCCCCTGACCACGTGCATTATTGATAACCGTCGCTCCGGTCGCACCCTCATCTCTGGCGGCGTCCATCACTGCCGACGTTTTCGAATCTTCAACGAAGGTAAGGATTAATTTAAAGTGCATAACATGCCCTCCTCAATATATTTAAAAACTGTTTACTCATTAGAGTTAACTCCGCTCATCTGGTTTAGTGTTTTGCCCACTACCGGTTTTTTTCTTTTGATAATATTCGTCTTTCAACTTTTTCTTTAAAACACGTGCATCCCTGAACTCCGACAACTGCGCATAAGCCATCACTGAAATAATCGGACACAGGCTGGCGAACGCGATCAGACCAAAACCATCGATCAACGGGCTTCGCCCCGGCACCGTCTCGGCCAGCCCCAGACCCAGTGCAGCAACCAGTGGCACGGTCACAGTTGAGGTTGTTACACCGCCAGAATCATAAGCCAACGGTACGATTAATTTCGGCGAGAAAAAAGTCTGGATCACCACAATGACATAACCGCTGATAATAAAATAATGCATCGGCGCACCGATGACGATGCGATAACTGCCCAGCGCCAGGCCGATGGCGACACCGATGGCCACTGCCACACGCAGACCCCAGACACTAATCGCACCACCGGAAACCTCATTGGCTTTCATCGCCACTGCAATCAACGCCGGCTCAGCAATGGTGGTACCAGCGCCAATAGCAAACGCAAAAATATACACCCAGTAATAATCCTGCCAGTGCAGCGCGCCGGTGGTCAGCCGCACACTCTGTAAAAATTCCGGGTTGGTTAACTGCTCTGCCATGCTACGACCAACAGGAAACAAGGCCTGCTCCAGCCCTAGCAGAAAAAAGGTAATACCGATCAAAACATACAACATGCCGGTTAAAACTTTTTTCAGATCTTTCACCCGTTTGCGAATCACCAGAAACTGAAAACCAAAAAGAATAACCGCAATCGGCAACACATCAAAAAATGTGTCCAGCAACAAACCCGGAAAATCCTGAAAAAACTGCATCAGAAAATCATCCCGTAAGCGAGTACAAAAATAATGGGAAACAAAGAAGCAAAAGCAATCAAACCAAAACCATCCAGCATCGGGTTGCGACCGCTAATCGATGACGCCAGGCCGATACCCAGTGCGGTGACCAGTGGCACGGTGATGGTTGAGGTAGTCACCCCGCCGGAATCATAAGCAATACCGATGATCTCGGCCGGCGCAAAAGCCGTGAGCAGAATCACCGTCACATAACCACCCATAATGATGTACTGCAACGACCAGTTTAATAAAATGCGCAGCACGCCCAGCGCGATAGCAAAACCTACTGACAAGGCCACGGTCAGGCGCAGGCCATCAGCATAGCTTTCCATCGCTGCGGTATTCATACTGATCAAACCGGCTTCCGCCGCCACCTTCGAGGCTTCTTCAGCCACCGCGATCAATGCCGGTTCAGCGATGGTGGTGCCAAAGCCCAGCGCAAAAGCAAAGCTCAGCAACCAGAACACGCTACCCTTGCTGGCAAAATCGTGTGCCATCGATTCACCGATGGGAAACAACCCCTGTTCCAGACCAAAGATAAAAAACGTCAGTCCCAGCACCACGAAGAACAGGCCAACGAATGTCTGCAACAGATTTTCCGGTGCCTGCTGCAAAACCACAATCTGAAAAAAAGCGATGACCAGAACAATCGGCAGCAAGTCGCGCATGCTGCCGAATAAAGATTTTGCAAAAAGATGAATCGATCCTTTCAAACTAGGCAGTTCCTGCACTCAATTCAGTAAAAAACTTGCGGCTGTTTTCGTAAGCTGCCGCGATTAACTGGTCTTCTTCGCGTTGCATATATTTTGCCACCGCCTGCGCGATATGCGGTAAAAAATATGGTTCGTTGCGACCTTTTTCTACCGGCTTTTCTTCCAGGTCTCGCGGCAACAGATAAGGCGCATCGGTCTCGATCATAATCCTGTCCAGCGGAATATGTTTTACCGCCTGCTGCAATGATGCACCACGCCGCTCATCACAGATCCAGCCGGTAACACCAACATGCATGTCCAGCAAAACATAATCATTCACTTCTTCGATGCTACCGGTAAAGCAGTGTGCGACGATCTGACCAAGATCGCTGCGGCAACTTTTTATCATCGAAACAAAATCCTGGTGCGCATCACGTTGATGCAAAAACAGCGGTTTTTGCAGGTCGATGGCAATTTCCAGCTGCGCTTCGAAAGCGCGAACCTGCTCTTTTCGCGTGGAGAAGTTACGATTAAAATCCAGCCCGCACTCACCGACCGCGACCGCGTTTTTGTGCTTCAGCATATCGCGCAATTCACTGTCCAGATCACTCGAATAATCACTGGCGTGATGCGGATGCAAACCAACCGTGGCATAACAAACAGAATCATATTTCTCGCTCAGCAGCAACGCCTGCTCACTGTGCGAACTATCGGTGCCGGTTACGATCAACTGCTCGACGCCGACCGATTGCGCACGTTCGATTACCTGCTCAACATCTTTTTTAAACGAACTACCGGTTAAATTAACACCGATATCAACATATTTTTTCATATCAGTTATCATATCAGGTCTGACAGTTCTCAATGGTGTTTTACAATTTCAACGCAAGCATTATCCAATTCGGTTTCAATCGCAGTTGTATGCTTTTCGACTATACGTCTACAGCAGGCGAAAGATTTTTGTCAGCAAAACGAACTGCCACTGCTAAAAACAAAAAAACAGTCCAGTGATAAACAATACGACCTGCAGCTTGTTTTTCATGACGATCAAATCGAGTTATATGATCGCCAGCTCGACACCAGCATCGCAATCGACTTTCTTTCCGGTGCGCTCGCTCATCGTCATCAGTTCGGCGGCGGTCGCGGTCAGTCCATCGCCAAAGCGATCGGCCTGAAATCCGGCATCGTACCCAGCATCCTCGACACCACCGCCGGCCTGGCGGGCGACGCTTTTGTGCTGGCCACGCTGGGCTGCCCGGTGACCATGCTGGAACGCTCTGCCATCATCTTCAGCCTGATCGAAAACGCCATCGAGCGCGCATCACTCAGCGAAAAATTCGCAGCCATATTAAAGCAGGGATTTAGCGTGATCAACTGCGACGCCAGCGATTACATAGAAGATCAGTTAAGCACTGACGCGACAGCGCCCGATGTAATCTATATCGACCCCATGTATCCACACAGAAAAAAATCGGCGCTGGTAAAAAAAGACATGCAGATTCTGCAACGCCTGCACGGCGCTGACGATGATGCCGCCGGACTACTGGAAAATGCGCTGCGTTTTGCCAAAAAACGCGTAGTGGTAAAACGCCCGGTGACAGCAGAAACGCTCAGTGATAAAAAACCAAACACCTGCATTAAAAGCAAAAAAACGCGGTATGATATTTATACTATCGAGAAGATGTAGTCATCAGCAGGAAGGGTTGTTTACTGTCAGGAAGAGAAGTTGGCAGCTTGCAGTCGGCAGTTAAAAACAAAAAAGTAGGTCGGGCACTGCCCGACAGAATAGCGCTTCACCTGCTCAGAGAAACGGTGGGCAATGCCCACCCTACAACAACACTGCCAACTGCTAACTGCCAACTTCTCTCCCGACTCAACCCCGCACCATCTAATCCCTGAAATTATTAAACTGCAAAGGCAGATCAATATCCGCACTTTTCAGATAAGCCATCACCGCCTGTAGCTCATCACGTTTTTTACCGGTAACACGCACCTGTTCACCCTGAATCGCCGCCTGCACTTTAAACTTCTGCTCCTTGATCATCTTGGTGATTTTTTTCGCATCTTCTTTATCGATGCCATGTTTTACCGTGATGACCTGGTAAGCGCGCAAACCACGTTCATCAACTTTGCCACGATCAAGACAGCGGTTATCGATGCCACGTTTAGATAATTTATTGACCATGATATCGCGCATCTGTTTCAGCTGAAAATCACTGGCCGCTTCAAAATTCATTTCGTAGTCTTTCAGAATAACCTTTGCATCACTGCCTTTAAAATCAAATCGATTCGAAACTTCTCGATTCATCTGATCGACCGCATTGGTTAGTTCATGGCTGTCAACTTCAGCAACAATATCAAACGATGGCATGTAAATTCTCCGCTAACCCGATTCGGGCAATTCAGGTAAATAGATAAAATAAAAAACTTTGCCAGAGTATATTACTATACAAGATTACTATTCAAGAGTTTCAAACATGAGCAGAGCAAACACCATTAATCTGATTATCGCTATTGGTGCGTTCAACGCCTTTATCGCGGTCGCCGCCGGCGCATTCGCCGCCCATGGTTTAAAAAATATATTAAGCGTTGAATATCTCAATACCTTTCGAACCGCCGCCGATTATCAGATGATGCATGGTATCGGCCTGATCCTCATCGGCATTCTCAATCAACACGATACAAATCGTTGCAACATTGCCGCCGCAATTTTTATGTTTGCCGGCATCGTTTTATTCAGCGGCAGCTTATACGCGCTAACGCTAACCGGTACCAAATGGCTGGGCATCATCACCCCGTTTGGCGGCCTGTGTTTCCTGGTTGCCTGGTTAACACTCGGTTTTAATTACCTGTTTAGTAAAAATTAAACACTAATTTTTACTAAAGAAACGCTGCCTCAGTACGAATACTTACACTAATATCAAAACAAGACCCGAATACCCGACATGGAAGGCTCTCTCCTGGTCAACAGAGGGAGTGATCAAGATGACACAAAACACACATCCGCTTACCGAATACCTTTATTTTTCTGTAATGATTCTAATTCATTGCTAGACTCTTAATACTCATGGATCTTACCGAAAAAAATAATTCTCCCCCTGACCTGTCGGTGCTGGCGCAATCTGACAAGTTGCAGCTGCTCTATCACCAGTCGTTTCCGGCAATTTTTATTAGCCTGTTTAACGCAGTGCTACTAACGGCCTTGCTCTGGTCGGCACAGGATCACCAGCTACTGCTCACCTGGTTTGGCATCCTTTCTGCCACTGCCATGGTACGAATCATGCTCTTTACCCGATACCGGAAAGCCGCTCCGCATGGTGCTGATATCCTGCATTGGGAAAAACCTTTTTTCATTACCCTCATCCTGTCATCTCTGGTCTGGGGTATCGGCTGTGTATTGATCATGCCTGCTGATTCACCAGTACACCACGCCATCATTTTTTATTTTCTGATCGGTATGTCAGGCGGTGCTATCTCCGTTTATTCAGCACACCGTATGATGACGCTGGCAACAATCGCCGCCGTATTACTACCCGTAACAGGCTACTCGCTGGTCACTGGTGATTTTATCTTCACCGGCATGGCGGTCGGTGCCCTGGTTTTCTTTCTGTCGGCCATACGCGCTACCAAAGTTCTCGGTTTTGCCCTGCATCAGAATTTCCTGATGACGCATCAGCTCAAGTTTTCCAAAGAAGAAGCCGAGCGGCTGGCCCGCGTAGACGACCTGACCAGCCTGTTTAACCGCCGAGCCTTTTATGAATATGGCGAAGTACTGGCAAACAACAGTCAACGCAGCAAAGATGAACTGGCGATGATTCTCATGGATCTCGATGATTTTAAAAATATCAATGATCGCTTTGGTCACGCGGCCGGTGACGTCGCCTTAAAACAGATCGGGCAGATATTACTTCAGCGACTAAGAAAATCTGATATTTTCGCACGCATCGGCGGTGAAGAATTTGGCATGTTACTGCCACAGACCCCACTAGGCAAAGCAGCCCAACTGGCCGAAGAACTACGCCAGGCAATCGAAAGCACACCGGTTAAATTCGAAAACGAAACATTCACCATTACCGCCAGCTTCGGTGTAACCAGCGGCGTAGGCGATATCGATACCCTTGTCAGACAGGCTGACCTGACCATGTATCAATCCAAAAACGCCGGTCGCAATGCCGTTGCCTGCAACAGATAAAACCACCCTTCCAATCATCGTCCAGCTTTTGTATCTGCACTCGCAGATACAAATCGTTTTGCAATAAACGGTTTCTCAACTATGCTTTCATAAAAACAATTTACAGAAATATCTACCTCATAAATCTCGGGCATGAAAAAATTTTCGTTACAGTCGGGTGTAAAGCTCCAGCTACAATTTCTTGATGAAACACGGCGTGACCGGTATCAGGTAACTGTTATTGGTTGTGTTGAAGGCCGCAGCCTGATGATTACCGCGCCCCAGAAAAACGGCAATTTTATATTGTTGCGCGAAGGCCAGCAGTTCGTGGTCAGGTTGTTATCTGGCACCCAGATCATCGGCTTTAACTCGGAGGTTCTAAAGGTTTACAACAATCCTTTTTCGTATGTACATTTAAAACCCCCGCTCGAAATTGAACAATTAAACGTCAGAAATGCACACCGGGTCGAACTGAAAGTTATCACCACCATTTATAACATCGAGCGTGATGAAAAAAGCGGTGAAATCATAAAACCCGCTGGCAACAAATCCAACTCTGCCATCGTCAACAACATGAGCACCACCGGTTGCCAGATACAGGTGCTGGAAGCATTACCTGACGAATACGAAGAGCTGATGATCAACGCAAAAATTACCGTCGCTGAACAGGAAAGGATGTTAACTCTGGAAGCAAAAATCTGCTCACACCGCGAAGCAGAAATCGATGGCAAAAACTGGCAACTGTACGGTATGAAATTTAACGAAATGGATGATGACCGACGTCTGCTGTTACATTGTTTTGTTTACGAACAACTGGTCAAAGAAACTTTTAACAAAAATTAACCAGCCCGATCCTGCGTAACACCTGTCCACACACAAAAGCCGTTTCTTAACGTTTAAGTTTTTTACCCTGAATAGCAGAACATATGCCGCGCACGATACTTAATTCACGTTGCGTGACCTTTGCGCGGTTAAACAACCCTTTCAAACGGCGCATAACAACGTCCGAATTATTCGCTCCGAAAAAACCCAGCGAGTCTAAAGCCTCGAGTAAATGATCATACATGCCATCCATCTGCTCAGCGTTCGCCAGCGTATCAAAACGATGTTTGTTGCCTTTTTTCTTAAAAATTTTATTACTCAACAAAGCCTGGCGATATTCATAACTAACCACCTGCACCGCCGCCGCCAGATTGAGCGAACTGTAATTCGGGTCGGTAGGAATATGTAACAGCGCATTACACTTCGACATCTCATCATTGGTCAGGCCACTGTTCTCACGGCCAAAAACGATAGCGATATCACCCTGCTCAATGAGTTCAAGTGAAGTCTGCACGCATTCTCTGGGTTCTAAAATTGGCCATTCGATAGTTCGCAGCCGCGCACTGGTGCCAGCCACCCAAACGCAATCTGAAACCGCCTGGCTTAAATTGTCCACCACAACCGCATTATCCAGCAGGTCGAGCGCACCGACAGATCGGCTTATCGCCTCTAACGAAGGGAAATCTTTTGGTTCCACCAGGTACAGTCGGGACAAGCCCATGTTTTTCATTGCCCGCGCAGCCGCGCCGATATTGCCGGGATGCGAGGTATTTACCAGTACGATGCGGATGTTTTTAAGTAGTGCCAGATTTGCTTGCTGTGTCATGGCTGCAATTCTGCTATGCTACGCATCAAATTAAAAGCACTTTCTACAAACTGCTTTTCACATTCTTTAACTCTAAGCTCTTTAAAAAACTGTCATGCAAGCAATGTTAAATATAGCGGTGCGCGCAGCGCGTGCTGCCGGCGACATTATAACCCGCAACATGGATCGACTTGATCGCCTCAAAATCGTCACTAAACAAAATAATGACTTCGTCAGCAATGTCGACCACATGGCCGAAGAAATCATCATTGCCACCATCAAAGAAGCCTACCCCGACCACGGCATCCTCGCCGAAGAAAGCGGCACACAGGCGGAAGATTCGCAATACCAGTGGATCATCGACCCGCTGGATGGCACCACCAACTACCTGCATGGCTTTCCACAATTCGCTGTTTCCATCGCCCTGCAAGTCAAAGGTCGCCTCGAAGTCGGCGTTATCTACGACCCGATAGCGCAGGAATTATTTACCGCCTCACGCGGCAACGGCGCTTTGCTCAACGACAAAAAAATCCGCGTCACCAACCACAAAGGCCTGAAAAACGCCCTGCTCGGCACCGGCTTCCCGTATTACGACCAGAGCTATCTCGATACCTATTTAGAAACCATGAAAGCCCTGATGCTAAAAACCGCCGGCCTGCGCCGCCCCGGTTCCGCCGCTCTCGATCTGGCCTGGCTGGCCGCCGGCCGCATCGACGGCTTCTGGGAATTCAACCTCAAAGCATGGGACATCGCTGCCGGTGCACTCATCGTGCGTGAAGCAGGCGGCATCGTTAGTGATTTTGAGAATAAAGATGGTTATCTGAAGAGTGGCGACATCATCGCTGCCGCGCCCAAGGTTTACCCTGAGATGATGAAGATTATTCAGGAGAAGGTTAGGGCTAGTAATTATTTGAAGAAATAAGTAATACCATTCCTCAAAAAACATTCGCTTGACATTGTAACCTTTTAGGTTACAATCGTTTCATGATAACCAGCTTTATACACAAAGGATTGGAGCGTTTTTACAAAACTGGTAAACCGTCTGGCATACAGGCAAAACACGCCAAACGGTTAAGGCTAATACTCACCAACCTTGATCAGGCAGAAAATCCAGGCGACATGGATTTACCCGGCCTGCGACTGCACGAATTAAAAGGCAGCCGTAAAAACATCTGGTCAGTTTCTGTCAGTGGCAACTGGAGAGTAACATTTCGATTCATAGGTCGAGATACAGAAATAGTTAATTATGAGGATTATCACTAATGAGTATGCACAACCCTGCACACCCCGGTGAAATTCTAAAAGAGTTAGTAATCACCCCTTTAGATCTCACCATTACACAAGCATCTGAGCATTTAAATGTCAGTCGTAAAACGCTTTCAAAAGTTTTAAATGGTCGAGGCGCGATAACACCAGAAATGGCGTTACGTTTAGAACTGGCATTTAAAAAACCATCAGCAGACCACTGGCTTCGCCTGCAAAATGCTTATG
>VAPF01025407.1_pt1 | contig 10887 bp, 11 predicted proteins | sample 3393931 | NCBI WGS metagenome assembly VAPF01 (sample SAMN08290437, study PRJNA428436) | hydrothermal vent metagenome | isolation source: Deep-sea hydrothermal vent chimney | place: Atlantic Ocean: South-mid Altantic Ridge | depth 2773 m m | reverse complement strand
GATTTTTTCTAAGTTGAGTATAGAGCTATAACGAGTTACTCATATTCATGATAAAAGAATTCGATATATCAAGCCTTGCGACCGATCCTAAAGGTTTGCAACAATTAAGGCAGAGCAACGCAAAAGAACAAACCCCTGAAACACTTAAAGCAGCCGCTAAACAGTTTGAATCCATATTCATGAATATGATGCTGAAGAGCATGAGATCTGCAAGTTTGGGGGATGGAATTTTTGATACTGATCAGAGCAAACTTTTTCAGGGAATGCTCGACCAGCAACTCAGTTCATCATCGAATAGTGGTTACAATCTGGGGTTGGCTGAGATATTAATCAGACAACTCTCAGTGACTGCGGGTTTCGATACACAGGTATCACCAAATTCAACACATGAGCTTAAACCCCCACAGCGGCCTCCAGCTTCAGTCACACCCATCGATCAATCTAAACCTGCCCCTGCATCTAAAATCACAACAGCGGCCTTTGAGTCGCCCGCAGAATTTGTTCGTGATTTATGGCCATTAGCCCAGCAAGCAGGAGAGAAGCTAAACATTTCACCACAAGCAATTTTGGCACAAGCCGCTTTAGAAACAGGCTGGGGAAAATCGGTTATCAAGCATTCAGATGGCAGTAACAGCTTTAATTTATTTGGCATCAAGGCCAATGCTTCATGGCAAGGAGAGAGAGCCACTGTTTCAACGCTGGAATATAAGGATGGCATCGCCGAGCGTGAACGAGCACAGTTTCGTTCCTATTCGTCGTATAACGAAAGTTTTGACGACTATGCAAAATTTTTAAAAGAAAACCCTCGATATGCCGAAGTATTAAAAGTGGGACGCAGCTCACAAAGTTTTGCGACTGCGTTGCAGGAGTCCGGTTATGCCACTGACCCAGCCTATGCCCAAAAAATTATGGCAGTCATGAAAAACAGCGCGTTTTCTGCAGTTTTATAATATAGTGGGGTCAGATGTATGGCGAGCATTGGAATGTTTGGTGCGGGTATTGCGGGGCTAAATGCAAACCGGCGAGCCCTCGACATCACAAGCAATAATATTGCAAATGTAAATACTGAAGGCTATAGCCGTCAGCGTGCTAACTTTTCTCTGGAAGGCGAGCTGCCGGAGGTTAATGCCAGACGCTCTTATGATAGCTTTATCAGCAACCAAGTCCGTAGCAATACTTCAAGCACCAGTTATCTAAAAAGCTTTTCTGAACTTTCAGGCCAGGTTGATAATAACCTCTCCGATGCACAGGCTGGAATTATGCCGGGTATGCAGCGATTTTTTAATGCCATACAAACCGTATCAAATGATCCCGCATCCCCCACCGCACGCCAAACATTATTAAGTGAAGCAGAAACTCTGGCCGGTAATTTTAACTCGCTTGGTGAGCGATTGGATCAACTTAACAATGGCCTTAATGGCAAGTTAAATACCTTAACGGGGAAAATTAATAGCTTGTCTGGCGGCATTGCTGATATTAATCAACGAATTTTTAACACTCAGGCAAGCGGACTCTCCGAGCCTAATACTTTACTCGACCAACGAGACCAGATGATTCAAGAGCTGTCAGAACTGACTCAGGTGACAACTGTTATACAAAAAGATGGAGCCATGAATGTATTCATCGGCAGCGGTCAAGCCGTAGTGGCTGGTTTTGATTCTTTTAATTTAAGCACAGAACGCAACGGTTTTGATCCATCTCAGTCAGAAATTATGATTGATTCTGCAGGCGGAAAAGTAAATATCTCTGACTTGATGAGAGGCAGCGGAGAGATCGGGGGTGTCCTTGATTTTCGCAGCCAAGTACTCAACGACACTCGCAACACACTGGGTATGATGGCCATAGGTGTGACCTCTGCATTTAATGAACAAAATCGGGCAGGTATTGACTTGAACGGTCGAGCAGGAGGTGATTTTTTCACACCAATCGACCTATCCAGCATCAGTGTATTAACGCATGAAAGCAACCGAGGCAGCGCAATTATTGATGCTTCAATTTCTGACCCTAATCAGCTGACAGGCAGTGATTATTCACTGGAACGAACGACTGAAGGCTATCAACTGACTCGTATGTCAGATCAGCAAGTTACAAAGCTAAGTCAATTTCCTGCCAATCCAGAAACAATTGATGGCGTTGAGTTGAGTCTCAATTCGGGTGGTATGGCGATCGGTGACCGCATGTTGATACAGCCGACTCGCAATGCAGCGACGACTATGGGGGTCGCTATCACTAATGTGAACGATATTGCAGCGGCGGCACCTTTAGTGAGTGCCGCTGCGTTTGAAAATACGGGCGCAGGGGTTGCAGGCGATGCAAGCATTGCTGATTCAACAACATTTATTGCCGGTAATTACACGGTACAGATGGCCACTCGTTCAGGTGCAGTTGCAGATGCGGGCGCAACACATGGCACGATTGTGGATAATGGTAACGATAGCGATCTACAGTATGAATTAAAAATTAATGATGTTCCCATTTATATTCAAAATGAAGCGGGAACCGCATTGGCAGACCTGGGTGCACTCAGTGCTGAGATTAATCTTGATACAGCCAATACAGGCGTAAAATCTTATGTTGATAATGGTCAACTTTTTCTAGCCAATGATCCCCCCTCCCCTCGTGCCATCAGCGTAACAGAAACTTTATCCACCACAAACGGTACTATTGAAGATGGCGATACCATCACAGGTTATTTCGGAGCGACTCTGACAGGACAAAGCAACCCTGAAGTCACTACGACTTTCAACAAAGATGCAGACAGTTATATTGTATTTGATGACACAAACACTCCAATCACAAGCAGTGCATACGTAACGGGATCAGAGATCACGTTCAATGGCATATCAACATCTGTCACGGGGTTTCCAAATTCGGGAGATACTTTTAGTGTAAACCTCAATCAAAGTGGCGTAGGTGATAACCGCAATATAATGAAAATGGCAGACTTGCAATCACTTCAAATGATGAACAGCGGCACCACAACTTTTGGAGATGTTTATGGCCAAATGGCCAGTAAAGTGGGCTCCAATACACAACAGGCCAATATAAATTTGGAGACACAATCCGCCCTGCTTGTTCAAAGCCAGCAAGCCAGAGATGCCAAGTCAGGTGTTAATCTGGATGAGGAGGCGGCAAACCTGATGCGCTATGAGCAAGCCTACCAAGCTTCTGCCCAGGTCATCAGCGTAGCTAATTCGATGTTTGATACTTTACTTAATGCAGTCAGGTGATCGCAATGCGCATATCTACCCCTCAATTTTATCAACAACAAGGTCGAACAATCAGTGACCTTCAATCAGCATTAAATCAAACACAGATGCAGCTCAGCACGGGGCAAAAATTTTCGAAAGCCTCAGATGATCCTATCGCTGCCGCAAGTATTCTTAAACTCAATCAAGCCATTGAGTCAACCAACCAATATCAAACCAACTCAAATCTTTTAAAAAACCGCCTTTCATTTGAAGAGAGTGTGCTTGATAGCGTGGGAAATAATTTACTGCGGGTAAAAGAGTTGACGTTGCAAGCCAACAACGCCACACAAACACCTGAAACGCGTGCAATGATTGCAACAGAGCTTCGCGAAACCCTTGATGCACTTCTTGATTTAGCCAACAGTAAAACAGCCAATGGTGAATACCTGTTTTCAGGATTCAAGAGCCAAACACTGCCTTTTAGCCGTGAAGCCGATGGCTCATTTAAATATAATGGTGATGAAAATCAGCGTTTCTTACAAATCAGCAATACACGACAAATTGCAATCGGCCATAGTGGTAGCGAGGTTTTTCGTGCCATAGATACTGGCAATGGTACTTTTGAAGTCGGTGCTGCGGCATTAAATCAAGGATCCGGTATCATTGACCCGGGCACCGTTGTCAATTCATCTGCGTATGATAGTGATCGTTATCAAGTCACAATGGCAGTCAATGCATCAGCGACTGCCGATGGCGCAGTGGGCACGATTACTGACGGTAATGTCGGCAATACATTAGAGTATGAACTACGAATTAATGGCTCGCTTGTATACAGCCAAAATGAAGGCTCTGCCCCACTGAGCAATTTATCAGAGCTTGCTGATTTTATTAATGATGAGAGTGCCACCACGAGTGTTAGAGCCTATGTTGATAATGACAAGTTGCTACTCTCAAACATTCCTCCTCGCTCAGAGCCGATCGAACTCAGTGAAACACTCAATACAACGGCCGGAGCGCCAGAAGATGCAGATCGCATGACCGGCTATTTCGGATCAATACTCACAGGGGCATCTGGAGCAAGTAATACAATTACTTTTGAAAATGAAGCCAACAGCTATGTTGTAACCAGCAGTAGTGGCAACGTTGTTTCAAGTGGAGATTATCAATCAGGGCAGGCCATATCGTTCTCAGGAATTCAAACAGAAATTAGTGGCCAACCTGAAACAGGTGACCAATTCACCATCAATCCATCTTCCAGGCAAGATATTTTTACAACCATTGACAAGTTAATTACAACACTTGAAAGCTCAGAAGGTGCAACACTGAATAACGGTGTTAACAGTGCACTCACCAGCCTGGATAAAGCCATGACCAACATCAGCATGGTTCGAACCAGCACAGGCACTCGCCTTTCAACGGTTGAAAATCAGCAAAGCAGTAATGAGGATTTTCTGCTCAATATGAAATCTCAGGTGTCAGAACTAAAAGATATTGATTATGCTGAGGTCATATCGCGCTTTCAAGCACAACTGACAGGGCTTGAAGCGGCTTACCAATCATTCACAAAAGTTCAGGGGCTGTCACTGTTTAACTATATTCGATAGCCCCTTTTGGAAATAGGTTTTACTTGGTTTGTTTCTGGTCCAGACTATGAATCATTTTAATTAACTCTGCCTCTTCTCTGGCCAAGTGACATTGCGAAATCAGCTCATCAACTGATGCTCCCTCTTTTACTCGGACAATTGCAGATTGATAGAGCTTTTCAACATCACCAATAACAAGAGGAACAGAGGCACGTTGTGTCGCTTGTTGTTCAATGATCTTTTGCTGTTTTTGAGACATAGCATCCAGATGCTGACTCATGCCGAGCGCTCCCAGACTCAAAGCGCTCATATCACTTTGTAAACTCTTTATGCGCTCCTCTAAACGCTGCCCTTTTTTCCACTGGACATAAAGTCCTCCCAGAAGTACGGCCAGTGATACAGCGAATAAAATACAAATAAAACTATGCATAATTTAGGCTAAACATATTCATCAATAGCATGGTTGCTTTTATTGATTCTCTTTTGGCCTTTTTCAGGCTTGGGTCCAGATCGTTTTTTAAGTGGACGGTCGTGCAGTTTTTTACGAGGCCCAGTTTTTTGCCCAGGGCGCTTAGGCCATACAGGCCCCACAGCATCGACTTCACCTGCCATTACATATCCGCCATATCACTCCACTCTTCTGTGGTCAGCAACTTACCAAGATCAACCAGAATCAGCAACTTATTTTCATGGTTGCAAACACCCTGAATATATTTTGCACTATCATCATTACTGACTGAAGGCGTACTTTCTATATCCGAGGCATGCAGATAAACCACCTCTGCAACACTGTCCACTAAAATACCCACCACTTTTTTGCCCGTCTCCACAATAACAATTCGTGTTGAATCATCATTCTCTTTTTGCATCAAGCCAAAACGCTGACGTGTATCAAGCACCGTGACAACATTACCGCGTAAATTAACAATTCCTAATACATAGGCAGGCGCGCCTGGAACGGGTGCAATATCCGGAACACGCAACACCTCCTGCACTTGCATCACATTAATACCGTAGGTCTCTCCATCCATACAGAAAGTCACCCATTGAGTAACAAGGTCATCTGATGCATTTTGTGTGTTATTTGCTGTGGTTGCTGCCTGATTCATTTTTTACTCCTGATTTATGTAAAAACTTAGTACATCGTAATCACTCATAAGGAACGATCACGAAATAATTGATTCCTTCTCATGCTTGTTATTTGATAAGGAACGTGCAAACTCATCGGGATCCAGCAATGCACACATCTGCTCGATGGCGGTGCCACAGAGCCAGGGGCGCTTGCTTTGCGTTGTTCGCCATTGCACCTGATCAGGCTGCAATGTCAATGTACCTGCAATAGAATCACAAGCAAGCCCCCAATTAGCATCATCAATAAGTATAATATTCTGTAATCGGTCTTTAATGGGTTTAACTTTATAGTGCATCGGTGTCACAAAATTAAGAACATCAATAATTTTCACATGTTTGCCTTGATGAATCATGACACCAAGGTACCAAAGCTTATGACCAGGCATCGGTGTTAAACGTACTGAGTTCCAGGCCAGAATTCCATTTGACTTAATCAATGGAATTGATAGCTTTAGCCCACCCGCCATAAACAGCAAACTTTCAAACTGTGTCTGAGCCCATGAGGGAGTCACTGTTTTTCTTTCGACTACCAGTTCTTTTTTTTCTACGCTGGATGGCTCTAAAACCTGACGCAGGTTTAGATCAACCGGCTCCAGGCCTGCCCTGTCGGGTTCAGGAAAAACTTCTTGCAACAAAGAGTCAAGATAAACTTTGAGCACATCCTTTTGAGCCACTGGTTTCATCCGGCTTTGCGCATGTTTATTGACTTCAACAATGCCTGAAATGCGATCACCCCTTTTGCTCTGGGCACCATAAATGAAAGAGGCTGACCTGCCTGGCTTGCTTCACGAAACAAGGTATCAATGGGGATAACTTTATTCCATAGGTTTTTCTTAAAATTGTCACGTAACACTCTTAATGTTTTGACAGAAGCTCGTGTACGACGATCAAACATCGTCGGCACAATGATGTATGGCAAAGATTTTTTTCTTGATTGATTAATCATGGCCAATGTGCGCTCCATACGCTCAAGACCCTTGACAGCCAAAAATTCAGTTTGTACCGGAATTAACAGTAAATTGCAGGCGGCTAGTGCATTCACCATCAACAGCCCCAGGATGGGTGGACAGTCTATTAAGACGTAATCGTAATCTGATTCAACGGTTTTGATGGCATGCTGTAAAATCAACCCTTTTCCAGGCCGAGTTCCCATCTGCCTCTCTAAAGTAGCTAGTGCCGGTGAGCCACAAAGAATATCAATTTGCTCAAAATCAGTTTTGTTGACTAACGGTTTGATGCAAGCTTTTTCGTCAATAAAGAGTGAATAACATCCTGTCTCTATTTCATCTGGCTGATAGCCAAGATAGGCAGTTAATGAAGCATGGGGATCCAGATCAACTAATAAAACACTCTTTCCCTGTTGAGCCAAAAGCCCTGCTAAAGAGATCGTTGTTGTGGTTTTCCCGACCCCTCCTTTTTGATTTGCAATCGCCCAGACGATCACAGCTTAGTCCTTAGTTGTTCCGTTAAAATTCGCTGAACCCGTTCATCAGCTAAAACAACTAATACGATCCGACGGTTTTTACTACGCCCTATAGCAGTATCATTTGAAGCAATCGGGCGATAGGGCCCGTAACCAATAGCGGCCATTCTTGAGGGGTTCACCCCAGTTTGTGTCAGTAGCTGAACAACACTCGCGGCACGTGAAGCCGACAACTCCCAGTTAGATGGAAAAATAATTGTTTTTATTGGAATAGAGTCGGTGAAACCCTCAACATGAATTGGATTTTGATAGCTTTTCAATATAGAAGAGAGTGATTTAAGAATTTTTACTGCAGCAGGCTGAAGAGTTGCCATTGCACTGGGAAAAAGAAGGCTGCTTTTTATATCAATTTCAATCCATAAATCATTACGGGTAATCTCGATATCACCATTTTCAATAAAGTCACTTAATGTCCCCTCAATCAGACTTGAAATATCGTTTAATGCTTCTTTTCCTTTTTGATGATCTGCTTCTGTCTGGTTTTTATCAAGATTTGGAATTTGAGGCAGTGATAACAGGCCGCTGCCTTGACCGTCACCTATAGTGGAAATACTGCTCAGCCCTTCTCTTGAAACTTGTCCAACCTGAATCGGCTCCATAGAGCGCTTAGGGTCACTGAAAGCGGCCGATAACGAATCAGATAACACACGATATTTACCTTCATTGACTGAAGATACAGAGTACATCACTACAAAAAAAGCAAAGAGTAGCGTTATAAAATCAGCGTACGATATCAACCAGCGTTCATGATTTATGTGTTCTTCCTGTCTTTTTTTACGTGCCATAACATCCTTGCTTGGCTTTTAACCAAGCTCTACTTAAGAGCTTAATCAAACAACATAGCCTTTTAGTTTAGTTTCAATATTCCTTGGATTCTCCCCTTCAGAAATTGCCACAATGCCATCAATAAGCATTTCCTGAAACTGGGAGCGCTGACGAATTAAACTTTTCAATTTGTTCGCCATCGGTAAAAACACAAGATTGGCTAGCCCGATTCCATAAATTGTTGCCACAAATGCAACAGCAATTCCAGGACCGAGTTTAGTTGGGTCAGCCAGGTTGTTCATCACATGAATCAACCCCATCACTGCCCCGATAATACCGATGGTCGGAGCATACCCTCCACACCCATCAAATACTTTAGCCGCTTCAATATCTCTATCTTCTTTGGCGGTGAGTTCAACTTCCAGAATTTTACGTATCATTTCAGGCTCACTGCCATCCACAAGCAACTGCAGGCCTTTACGTGCAAACAGATCAGGCTCTGACTCTGCTAAAGCTTCAAGCCCCAGAAGCCCCTCTTTTCGTGCAATTGTGCTCCATTCCGTCATCTGCTCAATCACACTAATATAGTCAAATCGAGGGGGGGAAAAAATCCATGGAAAAATTTGTAATGCGCGCATAAAAACAGCAACAGGAGATTGAATCATAACCGCTCCAATCGTACCGCCTGTCACGATCACAAAGGCCGTAAATTGCATCAAAGAACTGGTATGCCCTCCCTCCATGATATTGCCACCCACAATGGCACCTATACCAATAATTAATCCTGCAATACTGAGAATATCCAAGGATTAAACTGCCCTGGCCAAACGCACTCCAATTTCCGAGAGTGGTATCACCTGATCAACCAGCCCTGCCTTGGATACAGCCATAGGCATACCATAAACAACACAGCTCGCTTCATCTTGAGCCCAGACAGTTGATGCTGCAGCTTTTAATTTACGTGCGCCGGCGCAGCCATCAGAGCCCATGCCAGTCAATATAATTGCCAAAACTTTTTTTGGAAAAACTTTGGCTAGTGCTGTCAATGTAAAGTCAACACTAGGGCTATACTGCATAGAGGGTAACCCTTCTATAATACGTACGACACCACTTTCAACTGTCATCTGTTTCCCACCGGGGGCTAATAGTGCCAAGCCCGGTTTTAGGCAGTCACCATCAACGGCTTCTTTAACCTCAATGGCACAAAGCTGATTTAAGCGCTGTGCAAAAGCAGATGTAAAAGTAGAGGGCATATGTTGCATTAATAAAATAGGCAAAGGAAAATCTGCTGGAAGTGCCGACAACACTTTCGGCAATGCAGCAGGCCCTCCTGTAGAACAACCAATAGCCACAATTTGATAGTGCCCCTGTTTTTTTGCATCAACTTTCTGAGGTTTTATAGCAATTTTTTTTTCTGTAACTCGTTGCTTACCCAAAACACGCACTCGAGCACACAGCATTCGATACGCGACTTCTGATGATGAGTTATCTTTTTCAAAGCTCTTGGAGATAAAATCAACAGCACCTGCTTCCAGTGCATCCAGAGTTGATTGAGCACCCTCGGTCGTATGTGTTGAAAGCATTAGAATAGGGACAGGATTCAATTTCATGATGCGACGAACGGCTTCAATACCATTCATGACCGGCATCTCAACATCCATGGTGACCAAATCAGGTTTTAATAATGCAACAAGTTTTACGGCCTCTTCACCATTAGATGCTTGGCCAATCACTTTAATATGGCTGTCTACATTTAGAATTTCGATAATTCTGCGACGAAAAAACCCTGAATCATCAACAACTAACACACTAACCATGAAGTCTCTCCCTACATCGACTGTGCGTGTGAAGAGGTCAATCCGGGAATATCCAGTATGAGAGAAATTCGGCCATCACCTGTAATCGTTGCACCAGCTAACCCAGAAACACCTTGAAGAAGCGCACCTAACGGCTTGATAACGACCTCTTCCTGACCAATTAATTGATCTACCACAAACCCCATATGACGCGTGCCAATATTCATGATAACCACAAACCCCTCACTTTTATCCATGGGTGATTCATCATAAGGAATAAGCCATTCTCTCAGGTAAAAAAGTGGAATCGACTTGCCTCTCACTTGTACAACTAATTTGCCATCGACAACATTTGTTCTGGAAAGATCAAGATTAAAAATCTCACTCACATTCACGAGTGGCAATGCAAAAATATGATCAGATAACATCACCATTAGTGTTGGCATGATTGCAAGGGTTAGAGGTACCTTAATTTTAATTGTACTACCTTTGCCTTTCTCAGATTCAATAGTAATTGAGCCATTTAGCTGAGAAATACGGGTTTTGACAACATCCATACCCACTCCACGACCTGAAATATCTGAAATTTCAGCTTTAGTTGAGAAGCCGGGGGCAAAGATCAGGTTATAACAGTCGGTATCATCCAGGCGGGCGGCTGCATCTTCATCCATCAGCCCTTTATCAACTGCTATTTGGCGCAATATATCGGCATCCATACCGGCACCATCATCGGCAATTGAAAGTAAGATATGATCACCTTCCTGTACGGCAGACAAGTTAATTGTTCCTGTCTCAGGTTTTCCTGCTGCCTTACGTATTTCGGGTATTTCAATTCCATGATCCACTGAATTTCGGACTAAATGTACCAATGGATCAGCAAGTGCTTCGACCAGGTTTTTATCAAGATCGGTCTCTTCGCCCTCCATTTCCAGCCTGAT
>VAPF01021168.1_pt1 | contig 10891 bp, 9 predicted proteins | sample 3393931 | NCBI WGS metagenome assembly VAPF01 (sample SAMN08290437, study PRJNA428436) | hydrothermal vent metagenome | isolation source: Deep-sea hydrothermal vent chimney | place: Atlantic Ocean: South-mid Altantic Ridge | depth 2773 m m | reverse complement strand
CAGCATCTTGCCGGTGTGTATGATGAAGCGCACCCACGCGCTAGAAAAAAATAACGCCAGTACAGGCGCGGTTTATGTGTATGCGCAGTGTATTATAATGGCGCTTGTCATTTTAAGTCACCGAAACAACAAACCGAGAAGTAAATGTTAATCACCTTATCACCCTCCAAAGGCCAGGACTTTAGCGAAGTCCCGTTGTCGAAAAAACATACGAAACCAAGTGGCCTGAAAGATTCTGAATTATTGATCAAAGAGCTGAAAAAAATAAAAAGCAAAAAGCTGCAGGAGATGATGAGCATCAGCGAAAATATCGCCAACTTAAACGTCGAGCGTTTTAAAACATTCACCACGCCATTCACCACAAAAAATGCCAAGCAGGCAATTTTTGCATTCAAGGGCGATGTGTACAGTGGTCTGGAACTGCAGTCTTTTAATGAAGATGATTACACCTACGCGCAAGATCATCTGAGAATTCTTTCCGGCCTCTATGGCTGCTTACGGCCGATGGACCTGATTCAGCCTTACCGTCTGGAGATGAAAACAAAACTGAAAAATGATCGCGGCGAAAACCTCTACCAGTTCTGGGGTGAGCGCATCACAAAAAGCCTGAACAAAGAACTCAAAAAACAGAAAGAGCCGGTGTTGATCAATCTGGCATCAAATGAATATTTCAAAGCGGTAAAACCAAAACTACTGGAAGGCCGTTTGTTAAATATCAATTTCAAAGAAACCAAAGCCGGCAAAACACGCATAGTCGCAATCTTTGCCAAACGTGCTCGTGGCATGATGGCCGATTACATTATTCGTAATCGCATCGAAAAAGCCGAAGATCTTAAAAAATTCAAGCTGGCCGGTTACGCCTTTGATAAAGATCTGTCGGATGACAGGCAGTGGACGTTTGAGCGGCCACAGCCGTAATGAGGCAATAGAACTTTTCATTGAAGCAGCTAATAAAAAAAGCCCTTGCCGGTTTAACCGGCAAGGGCTTTTGTAGTAAGAACAGCAGTTGCTATAAACTTACTTTTTCAGCAGTTTCCGCCTGGATGCGAATCCCAGCAAACCAAGTCCAAGCAACGCAAGTGTTGATGGCTCAGGTACACTCTGAGTTGGATCATCTGGATTGTCAGGGTTCTGACCTGGTTTGCCTAGATAGAAACTATCGATACCGATATCAGATCTTTGGTTGAGGGTATCACTTATAGCTGTGACAGTAAGTGACTGAATAGTCGAAGTTGCTGTAAATATCATGGTCTGCCAATTCCAGCCTTCAAAAACATTGTAATCTGGTATAGCCATTGGATCAGAGTCGAAAGATTCAGCACCAAAAAAGACACGCCAGAAGCCGCCTGTTCGTGACCAGGTGCTACGAGAGATGCTTTGCTCGAAGGAAATCTCGTAGCTTTGTCCAATTACAAGACCGTCAAGAGCAAGCTGCTGAGCGCTTTCCTGGTAGCCACCTTCGGTACCAATGCCATGAAGAAAGTCACCACCGGTACTGCTGGGACCCCAGGTGTAGCCCGCAAAATTAGTGCTTGCATTGAAAGTATCGGGGGTTCCGCCAGTGATCGTCCATCCTGGTGGAACAGCTGAATTATGGACATTTTTATTCCCTGTATAGCCCTCAAAACCGCCATTGGCAAAGACTAATGCACTGGCCTGGCTTGACATCACAAGCAAGGCAGTGATTGCAGCCGCTTTTGTGAGGTGTGAAACAACGTGTTTTGTGTTCATTTTAAGTTTACTCCTTTGTAATTGTGATATTGATCAAATATGTCCTTCAAATAGACATCACTGTTTCTTGCAATTAAGAGCTGCATTATTTATGCCAGTAATAAGAGTTTAAAAGGTTCTTGAATGTAAACAACAGGTTATGGCTGATTGGCAAATATTATCATCTGATAATATGTAAAGAATCGTATAAAATGACCCTGTTTTTCATAGGCAACTGTCCAAATAATTTACAATATTTTGTTGCTAAAGCACCCGGTATCACATAACGCTCTCGTATTGTGACGGTGGTGGAATAGAAAAACTGAATCTGCAAACAGTTAAACAAAAATAATCCGACTCATCCCGCGGTATGAGCAGCCAGCCGCATAGTGTAAAATTGCCTCTTTTTTTATGTGCAGGCAACTTAACGTCTGTCGCAAAATTTTATATCTGGAGCTAAAAGTGGAAGCATTTCATGGCACAACAATTCTTACTGTGCGCCGCGATGGCAAAGTCGTGGTTGGTGGTGATGGTCAGGTAACCCTGGGAAATACCGTGATGAAAGGCAATGCTACCAAGGTTAGAAAAATTTATGGTGACAGGGTTATCGTCGGTTTTGCCGGTGCCACCGCTGATGCTTTTACTCTGCTGGAACGTTTCGAAGCCATGCTGGAACGCCATAGCGGTCAATTGAAACGCGCTGCGGTCGAGCTGGCGAAAGACTGGCGAACCGACCGCATGTTACGCAAGCTGGAAGCGATGCTGATTGTGGTTGACGCAGATGCTTCGCTGCTGGTTTCCGGCACGGGTGATGTGATCGACGCTTATGATGATCTGATCGCCATCGGTTCCGGCGGCCCGTATGCGCAGTCCGCCGCTCGCGCTTTGTTTGATAGCACCGAAATGAGCGCACGCGACATTGTCGAAAAAAGTCTGGCGATTGCAGGTGATATCTGTATTTACACGAACCAGACACGCACCATCGAAGAGCTTTAACATTTGCTTTTTTACCGCTTTTAGAAACAGTTGGCAACGAGTTGCCTGCTTGATAGACACAATAAAGGTTATTATATGTCTGAAATGACACCCCGAGAGATCGTTCAGGAACTGGATAAACACATCGTTGGCCAGGATGATGCCAAACGTGCGGTGGCGATTGCGCTGCGTAATCGCTGGCGACGCATGCAGATTCACGAAGAGCTGCGCGAAGAGATCACGCCGAAGAATATCCTGATGATCGGCCCCACCGGCGTCGGCAAGACCGAAATCGCACGCCGTCTGGCGCATCTGGCCAACGCGCCGTTTGTTAAAGTCGAAGCGACTAAATTCACTGAAGTGGGTTACGTTGGCCGCGAAGTTGACTCTATCATCCGCGATCTTGTCGACATGTCGGTAAAAACTACCCGCGAGCAGGAAATGGAGAAAGTTCGCCATTTAGCCGAGCAGGCCGCAGAAGAGCGTATTCTTGATGTATTATTGCCGCCAGCCAGAAACGAGTTCGGTGAACCGGAAGAAGATAAGGATAATTCAACCCGGCAGAAATTCAGAGAAAAATTACGTAACGGCGAACTGGATGACAAAGAGATCGAAATGGAAATCTCGGTCGCGCCGGTCGGTGTAGAAATCATGGCACCGCCGGGCATGGAAGAGATGACCTCGCAGTTGCAGGGCATGTTCCAGAACATGGGCAGCGATAAAAAGAAAGCCAGCAAAATGCGTATCGACAAGGCGCGTAAAGTTATCCTCGATGAAGAGGCGGGCAAGTTGCTGAAAGAAGACGAGATTAAAACTCGTGCGGTAGAAAATGCTGAGCAGAACGGCATCGTTTTTATCGACGAGATCGACAAAGTTGCCAAACGCGCCGAAAGCGGCGGTGGCGCGGATGTCTCACGCGAAGGCGTGCAGCGCGATCTGTTGCCGCTGGTTGAAGGCTGCACCGTTACCACTAAATATGGCATGGTGAAAACTGACCACATCCTGTTTATCGCCTCGGGTGCGTTTCATCTGACCAAACCCAGCGACCTTATCCCGGAATTGCAGGGTCGCCTACCCATCCGCGTCGAGCTGTCGGCATTGAACGCAGAAGATTTTGAACGTATATTGACCGAGCCGGATGCCGCGTTGACCGTGCAATACAAAGCACTGATGAACACCGAAGGCCTGAAAATCGAGTTCACTGAAGACGGTGTAAAGTGCATCGCGCAGTCGGCCTTCGATGTAAATGAAAGCGCCGAGAACATCGGTGCACGCCGCTTGCACACTATTATGGAGCGGCTGCTGGAAGATATCTCGTTTTCAGCGCCCGATAAATCCGGCGAGTCGATTACCATCGATGCCGAGTACGTGAACAACAGTCTGAGCGAACTTGTGAAAGACGAAGATTTAAGCCGTTATATTTTATAACCGCAGAATAAATACAGCACTACGTTGTACAAAGAGAAACATTATGTCAAAACCCGTTAATATCAATTTACACCAGAAAAGCCGCGTACTGGAAGTCGAGTACGAAGACGGTTCCATTCACAAATTGCCGTGCGAATATCTGCGCGTGTACTCGCCGTCTGCGGAAGTCACCGGCCACGGCCCCGGTCAGGAAATTCTGCAATTAAACAAGGAAGAAGTTACTATTGATGCCATCGAGCCGCAGGGCAACTATGCGTTGAAGTTTATCTTCGATGATAAACACGATAGTGGTATTTATACCTGGGAATATCTTTACGAGCTGGGTTCGAAATATGAAGAGAAATGGCAGGACTATCTTGACCGTCTGAAAGCGGCTAGTCACGAACGAAGAAAAATAGACTAAAGACTTTTTGCGATATTCGCGGCAAAAATATTATTTGGGTTTTTATGCGGTTACATTTATAAAGAATAAAATATGACAAAAAAAGAAACACACTTCGGTTATAAAACGGTCGACGAAAACGCCAAAGAAGGCATGGTTGCCGGCGTGTTCGACTCAGTCGCCAGTAAATATGACATCATGAACGATGTTATGTCGTTTGGTGTGCACCGTATCTGGAAAAAAATCGCCATGCAGCACACCGGCCTGAAACCGGGCGACGTAGCGCTAGATGTTGCCGGTGGCACAGGTGATTTAACCATGCAGATGGCCGATCAGGTTGGCCCCACCGGCAAGATTATTATTTCCGATATCAATGCCGCGATGCTGGAAGAAGGCCGCAAGCGTTTGCTCGACAAAGGTTACGCCGGCAACATCGAGTTTGTCGAAGCCAATGCCGAAGACCTGCCGTTTGAAGACAACAGTTTCAACTGCATTACCATCGCTTTCGGCCTGCGCAACGTCACACATCAGCTGGCAGCGCTGCAATCAATGTATCGCGTATTAAAACCAGGCGGTCGATTACTTATTTTGGAATTTTCCAAACCGGTGGTTCCCGGTCTGAATAAAGTTTACGATTTCTACTCATTTAATATTCTGCCAAAAATGGGCAAGCTGATCGCCAATGACGAAGACAGTTATCGTTACCTCGCTGAATCCATTCGCATGCACCCCGATCAGGAAACCCTGAAAAAGATGATGATCGAAGCCGGTTTCGAACGCTGCACTTATCATAATATGACGGGTGGCATCGTCGCGCTGCACAAAGGGTTCAAGTTATAGCTTCATGTTAATTATCGAAACCGTCATTAATAAATATCTGGCGCTTGATCCAGAAATGCTGGATAAGCTCGCGCAGTTTGACGGTAAGGTGATAAAGCTGGAGCTGACTGGCATCGATAAAAGTTTTTACATGTTGCCGGGTGATCGCGGCATACAGGTGCTGACCGAATACGATGGCGAGCCAGATACGGTACTGCGCGGTTCGCCGGTCTCGCTGTTCAAGATGGGGCTGGTATCAAACACCGCCAGCATGCTGTTAAAAGGCGAAGTCGAAATTACCGGCGATACCCGGCTGGGTCATCAGTTCAAAAATGTTTTTTCGCAGATGGATATCGACTGGTCAGAACCGCTGTCGGGTTTGCTGGGTGACAGTCTGGCGTATCAAATTCAGCAGACAGCTGGTAAATTAGGTCGCTGGGGAAAACAGTCGCTGCAATCGGTCTCCAGCAGTGTTAGTGAATATCTACAGGAAGAGAGTCGTGACGTGGTCACCGACACCGAGCTGAACATTTTTTATGAGGACGTCGATCAGCTAAGAAACAGTGTTGATCGCTTGCAGGCAAAAGTTGATGCCCTGGCCGGGAACACCCCGGCGAAGCAATAATAATTACATAATAAGAATTATAAGATGCCAATATTAACGCCCGGTCAATTTATTCGAATGTTACGCATTAACTGGGTGTTAATGTTACATGGCCTCGACGATATTATTTTCACCACCCACCTGTTTCGCCCGTTTCGTTTTATCATCTATATTTTTCCGTGGAACTGGTTTCGTCGTAAACGCAAACCACGCGCAGTGCGCATGCGCGAAGCGCTGGAAGATCTGGGGCCAATTTTCATCAAGTTCGGTCAGATGTTGTCGACCCGGCGTGACCTGCTGGCCGATGACATCGCTGATGAGTTGCAGCAGCTGCAAGATAACGTGCCGCCGTTCCCCGGAAAAAACGCGACTAAAATAATCGAAAAAGCATTTGGTCAAACAGTCGGTGAGTTGTTCGAATCTTTCGAAGAAGAACCATTAGCCTCCGCATCGATCGCACAGGTGCACGCGGCGGTTTTAAAAACCGGTGAAGATGTGGTGGTAAAAGTTTTACGGCCGGATGTATTGCCGGTCATCAAGCGTGACATCTCGCTGCTATACATTATTGCTGAACTGGCGGCGAAATATTCTTCGCAGTTAAGACGCTTACGTCCGGTTGAGGTAATCGAAGAATATGAAAAAACCATTCTCGATGAACTCGACCTGTTGCGTGAGGCAGCTAATGCCAGTCAACTGCGCCGAAACTTTGAAGGTTCCCCCGATTTATATGTGCCGGAGATTCACTGGGACTTTGTACGCAAGAACGTCATTGTCATGGAAAGGATTTATGGCGTATCGATCCGCGATATGGATACCTTGCGTGAGCAGGGCACTGATATGGAACGGCTGGCAGCGATGGGTGTGGAGATATTTTTCACCCAGGTGTTCGCGCATAATTTTTTCCACGCGGACATGCATCCCGGCAACATCTTTGTTGATACCGATAATCCCAAACGGCCACAATATATTGCGGTTGATTTTGGCATCATGGGCACACTCAGCCAAACCGATAAACGTTATCTCGCAGAAAACTTTCTGGCGTTTTTTCAACGTGATTATTACAAGGTCGCCAAGTTACACGTAGAGTCTGGCTGGGTGCCATCGCATACCCGTGTCGATGAGTTTGAGTCGGCCATCCGTAGTGTCTGTGAACCGATCTTCGAAAAACCATTAAAAGAAATTTCATTCGGCCAGTTATTGTTGCGCCTGTTCCAGACCGCCCGGCGTTTCAATATGGAAGTGCAACCGCAGCTGGTTTTATTGCAGAAAACATTATTGAACATCGAAGGCCTGGGTCGGCAGTTATACCCTGACCTCGATTTGTGGAAAACCGCCAAACCATTTTTAGAAAACTGGATGGAAGAGCAGGTTGGCCCGCGCGCCCTGTTGCGCAATATTAAAGAAGACATGCCGTATCTCATCGAGAAGATGCCAGAGATGCCCGGCTTGATCTATAAGGGTCTGAAGGCCTACGCGGATGGTGAGTATCACCAGCAACAGGTGAAAGAATTGGAAAAAATTCGAGAAGAGTTAAATAAAAATAATCAAAGCAGCGCATATATTATTAGTGGTTCGGCGACTCTTATTGGCGGCTCGATTATTTATGCAGTGGCAGGTTCGGTACCGATGATATTCGGTGCGCCGGTTCTTGCCTGGTTTGCCGGCGTTACCGGTGCGTTACTCATTATCTATGGGTTGAAAAAATAATCAGTCACTTTAATATAAAAAAGCAGGCGATCTTTTTTTTCTGCTGTTTGTTTTTGTTAAGTAACAAAGTGTTTGCGGTCGACCCAGCACTGGACTGGAAAACGATTGAGAGCGAACACCTCTATGTGCATTTTGCCGATGGTAATAAAAAACTGGCCGAGCGAGTAGTTGCAATCGCAGAAAAGGCGCATAAACGTCTGAGCAAAGAGTTTAACTGGATACCCCAAGATAAATCACATATCGTTTTGAGTGATGAGACCGATCAACCAAACGGTTTTGCCTCGCCCATCTTTTTTAATTTCACCGTTATCTTTTTAGCACCACCAACCAGTGTCAACACACTGGAAGATTTTGATGACTGGTTAACAACCATCATCACGCATGAGTACACACACATTATCCATCTGGATAAAAGCGCCGGCTCACCAGAATATCTGAGAAATATTTTTGGTCGTTTTTTGTTTCTGTTTCCCAATCTTTTTCAGCCATCATGGGTGCATGAAGGTTTGGCGACTTACGAAGAGACCGACCTCAAGCGTGGCATCGGTCGTGGACAAAGCACTTTGTTTGCTTCGATGATGCGGGTCGAAGTAGAAAATGGCCTGCAACCAATTTCGCACGTCAACCTGCCAGTGGTAACCTGGCCAGCCGGTACCACACGTTATTTATATGGCGTGTATTTTATGAATTTTCTTGTGGAAAAATATGGTGAAGAAAAACGCCAGGCGTGGATAGAAGAATACAGCGATAACCTGTTGCCATTCTTTATCAACACCAACGCACAACAAGTTCTGGGTAAAAATCTGACACCATTATGGCAGGAGTATCAGCAATGGCTGGAGAAAAAATTTCAGCCACAGATAACAGCCATCAAGGAAAAAGGCATTAAAGCGGGTAAACAGATATCAGTTGGTGCTTATCGAACCGATGCTGTGCGTGCGGTTTCAACCAGCGAAGGTGAAAAAATATATTACGTCAGTAACGATGGTTATCAACGTGCAACACTGATGGTAAGCGATGCAACGGGCAAGTCAGAAGAGCTGGTTAGATTAAACAATAATATTAGTCTTGATGTGCATCCGCAAGCAGGCCTGTTGCTGACACAGAATGAGTTTTGCAATAATTATACGATTTATAGTGACATCTATTTATACGACAAAAATAAAAAGAAATTAAAACGTTTAACCAGCTGTGGCCGATTTTTATATGCCAGCTGGTTTCCCGATGGTAAACAAATCGCGGTCGTGCGGCACGATATTACTCATTTCGAATTACAGCTGCTCGATGCAGATGCCAACTTGAAGAAAGTGTTATGGCACGCTACGAATGGTGAAATCATTGGCCAGATAGATGTTTCACCGCAAGGCGAAAACATCGTGGCGTCGATATGGCGAAAAGGTCGGGGCTGGAACGTTGAACAGTTCAATATAAAAGAAGCACGCTGGAAAACAATTACTACGGGCTCAAGTATTGCGGCTAACCCACAATATACGCCGGACGGGAACATCCTGTTTAGCCTGGAAAGAAACGGTGTTTATAATCTACAGCGTTATGATTCGGTCACAGAAAAAGTCGAACAGATCAGTAACCTAATCGGCGGTGCTTTTCAGTCAAGCCAGGCAAGCCTCGGTGGCTCGGTGTATTACGCCGGTTATAGTGCAGAAGGTTATGCCATTTATAAACTGGATGATGTGACCGGGGATTTACAAGCAGTCTCATTTGATGATGATCGTTTGCAGTTGATTGACTATACAGTGAAACCTTTTGAGCAACGTGATTATTCAGCTTTATCGAATGTCTATCCACGGTGGTGGTTTCCAGTAGCGGCTTTTTCAGATCAGCGCTCGGAAGTTGGTTTAACCACCGCTGGTGCCGATGCTCTTGGTCTGCATAATTATTTTATAACGGCGACCTATGATTTCAAACTGGACAAACCAGCGGCAAATCTGAGTTATGCGTATGCTGATCGCCTGTTTTTGTCTGCCGCAAAAATTAATGACATCAGACTTAATGCCAATGGTGAGCTAAATCGGCTTACTGATCGTAGTGTTGCCAGTGCGGTGTTGGCTTTTCCGCATTACAAAATACAGTCACAAACAAATCTATTATTCAGCGTAGTTTACGATAACACTTCTGATGACAAGCTGGCGGCAGGTGTGATACCAGTAAAAGATTTTGATGATAATCTTCTTGGCATGGCCTGGTTGTATAACTCAACGAATATCAACCCACTGTCGATCAGTGCTGTCGATGGCATGAAATTGCGCCTGGTGGCGGAAGATAGTAATCTTTTAAATTCATTTTACACGGGACAGGTTTATACACTGGACTGGCGGCAGTATTTGCGCACAGGCAAAGAAAGCGTGCTGGCATTGCGGTTTTTACAGGGCTGGGGAACGGATCAGCCGAGGCCTTTCGAGTTGGGCGGTGAAGGTTTCAGTAACAATGCGGTTAATATTTTATTTGGCTCTGGTAGTGAACCGGTGTTTGATCAGCGTAGTTACGCCTTGCGCGGTTATAAAGAAGGTTTGCCGCAGCTACGTGGTCGTCGTGCACAGGTGCTCAGTGGTGAATGGCGTTTTCCGCTGCAACGAAACGAGCGTGGCATCATGACGCCACCGGTTGGTTTGATGCAGTGGTTTGGAACCGTGTTTGTTGAAACGGGCAGCGCGTTTCGTGATTCACCGGACAACTATTATTCCAGTACAGGTATCGAACTCGACGCCGACATCAATATTTTCTACGGTGCGGTGGTACGAACAATTGTTGGTTACGCCCATGGCTTTGATGACAAGATTGGCGATGATCAGATCTACCTGAGAATTGGCAGCAGCTTCTAAGTAGCGGTTCCTTCAAGCCCTGTTTGATGTGCTAAAGTAAGCTTTTCGTGCCAGACCGCGCTGAGCGTTTTTTCGTGGATGGTGATCAACAACCTGCCCCGTAAGTCCGCACATGACAACAGAACTAAAGCCAGAAACCGCTAACAATGATTTTCAACAAATCATTAAGCATGCTGCAGAGGCCGATGTTTCACACATCTTAAATGACCTAAACGACGCACAGCGAAAGGCAGTGACCGCCCCGCCCGAACACCTGCTGGTACTGGCTGGTGCCGGCAGTGGAAAAACCCGGGTGCTGGTACATCGCATCGCCTGGCTCAATCAGGTGGAAAACATTTCGCCATACAATATTTTTGCCGTGACCTTCACCAACAAGGCCGCCGCCGAGATGCGCCAGCGTGTCGAAAAGCTGCAGGGGCTACCGGT
>VAPF01015234.1_pt1 | contig 10904 bp, 9 predicted proteins | sample 3393931 | NCBI WGS metagenome assembly VAPF01 (sample SAMN08290437, study PRJNA428436) | hydrothermal vent metagenome | isolation source: Deep-sea hydrothermal vent chimney | place: Atlantic Ocean: South-mid Altantic Ridge | depth 2773 m m | reverse complement strand
GGATTATATCAGCAAGAAAGGCCACAAAAAATGAGGTAAAACAATACCTTGAAAGGAGAAGCATGTAATGAAAAAAGAATATGATTTTTCAAAGGCTGAACAGGGTAAATTTTACAGGCCGATTGAGAAGCTGGAAATCCCGATATTTTTGGACAAAGAGGTTAAGGAGTATTTCAGTGAAAAAGCCTTAAAGAAAAACATCGGTCTCGACAAAGTAGTTAACAGTATATTGCGCAAAGAAATGGAAATATTAAAGGAAATAGGAGCCTGAGAGATTTTTTGGAATGACATATCTGTTTAAAGCGCTTTTAAATGGGCCTACCATTCCCCCCTTTATTTATTCCCTGCATGGCATCGGGAGAATCCGGCAGAGCAAAAATAATTATCTTTAATTGAAATGGAAGCGGATATGATGTATCATATCTTAGATTTTTGTATTGTTTGAGCTATCTTATGTTTGGTCCGGTCAGACAGGAGATTCACCTGATTTCTCAGGAATTTGATTAGCAGGCTATAATGATTATCCGGATTCAGATATAATCGGCATTCAAAATTATTAATACGGAGGTAACCAGTATCAAGCTTAAAGTTGAAGACGGTAACGAGCTGGAAATAAGCGAACTCTCTGAAGTCGAAAAACATCTCAAGAAATTAAAAGCGATAGCCGTAAAAATAAACGGCCTGCCTGCCGACCTGAATGCAATCAGGACGCTCGGGGAGGGCGATACGGTCGAGCCTGTTATCTTTGACTCCGACCTGGGCAAGGAGATATACAGACACACCACATCGCATGTTTTGGCCCACGCCGTGAAGAATCTCTTCCCCGAAGCAAAACTGGCGATAGGACCTGCCATCCAGGACGGGTTTTATTATGATTTTGATATCGAAAAGACGTTTATCCCGGAAGATATTATCTCGATAGAAAAAGAGATGAAAGAGATAATAAAGAAGAACTCGCCCTTTATAAGGAAAGAGATGCCCAGGGCCGAGGCCGTCGGCATGTTCGAATCCACGGGCGAGAAATACAAGGTGGAGCTTCTGCGGGAGATACCCGATGAAACAGTCGCGGTATATGAAGAAGACGGCTTCGTTGATCTATGCAGGGGGCCGCACCTCGCTTCCACCGGAAGGATCGGGGCGTTCAAGCTTTTGAGTATTGCCGGCGCGTACTGGAGGGGCGATGAGAAGAATAAGATGCTCCAGAGGATTTACGGCACTTCATTTAATAACAGCAAGGACCTGAAGAAATATCTCGATTTTCTGGAAGAAATCAAAAAGAGAGACCACAGACGCTTAGGAAAAGAACTCGACCTCTTCAGTATCAGCGATGAGATTGGATCGGGCCTTGTCCTGTGGCATCCAGCCGGAGCGCTCATCAGGCAGTCGATCGAGGATTTCTGGAGAAAAGAACACTTTAAGGCGGGTTATCAAATTTTATATACGCCGCATATCGCGAAGCTCGAACTCTGGAAGAGGAGCGGGCATCTCGATTTTTACAGCGAGAATATGTATTCCCCGATGGAGATAGACGGGACTGATTACGAGATTAAGCCGATGAACTGTCCGTTCCATATCAGTGTCTATAAAAGCTCGCTGAGAAGCTACCGGAACCTGCCGGTAAGATACGCGGAGCTGGGGACTGTCTACAGGTATGAAAGGTCGGGGGTGCTGCACGGGCTGCTTCGTGTGAGGGGATTCACGCAGGACGACGCGCATATATTCTGCAGAGAGGACCAGATAGAAGAAGAGATTTTGAAGGTACTTGATTTCACGCTTTTTGTACTGAAAACATTTGGGTTCGAACAATATGATATATATCTTTCGACAAAGCCTGAAAAATATGTCGGCAGTGATGAAAACTGGGAAAGCTCCACGGCTGCGCTGAAAAATGCCCTTGAGAAAAAAGGGCTGTCATTCGTGATTGATCCGGGTGAAGGTGTTTTCTACGGCCCGAAGATCGATATAAAGGTGAAAGATTCACTTGGAAGGTCCTGGCAGTGCAGTACCATACAGGTAGACTTTAATAACCCGGAGAGATTTGATATAACATATAGAGGGTCCGACGACAGGGAGCGGAGGCCCATAATGATACACAGGGCGTTGATGGGTTCCCTCGAAAGGTTCTTCGGGATTTTGATAGAACATTACGCCGGTGCTTTTCCGCTCTGGCTTGCGCCTGTTCAGTTGTCCGTGCTTACCATTGCCGAGAGGCACGCTGTATATGCGGAAAAACTGGCGTCAGAGCTTAGAAATAGGGGCATAAGATCGGAGCTTGATGCCGACAACGAAAAAATAGGCAATAAAATCAGGAAGAGTACTGTTAGAAAAGTGCCCTATTCGGTTATAATAGGTGACAATGAGGTATCGGGTGCAGGAATGTTTGTAAGGAAACGTAATGGGGAAAATTCAGGCCCCTATAATTCAGAAGAGTTAATATCTTTTCTTGAAGAAGAGATAAACTCCAGGAGGTGAGGACATAGGTAGCAGGGACTTCAACAAGAAGATAAGGATTAATGACCGGATCAGGGCTAAGGAAGTGAGAGTTATCGATAGTGACGGCGTTCAGATCGGACTGATGTCGGTTAGAGAGGCCTTAAGTATTGCGGGCGAAAAAGATCTGGACCTGGTTGAAATATCACCTAACGTAGTTCCTCCAGTTTGCAAAATTCTTGATTTCGGCAAGTATAACTACCAGCTGAACAAAAAACATACTCAGAAGAAGAGTGTCGATATCAAAGAGGTCAAGGTGAGGCCGCATATAGGTGAGCACGACCTTGACCTGAAAATAAGAAACATCAACCGTTTTGTCGCTGAAGGAAATAAGGCGAAGATTGTAATGTATTTCAGGGGGCGGGAAATAGTAAGGCCGAATCTGGGAATGAAAGTATTCGATAAAATAACCGAGCGGCTTACGGGTAAATTCCAGATAGAACAGAAGCCGAAGTTCGAGGGCAGAAATATAACGATGATCGTTGCGCCCAAGGCATAACGCCTGATCGTGACAAATATTTTCTTTTGAGGTATAATTACATTCCTGTTAGAAGACAAAAAGAGTTAAAGAGCAATAACGTGTTTTAGTTCTTTTTTATATGCCGTCTATTTATTGATTGTTTGGAGGAAGAGATGCCTAAGATGAAAACGCACAGAGGAGCGGCCAAGAGATTCAAACTGACCGCAAACGGGAAGATTAAAAGGAGAAAGGGATACAAGAGCCACCTCTTGACAGGAAAGTCCGCTAAGAGGACGAGACGCCTGCGGGCTCCGGCACTTGTTTCGAAGACTCAGCATGCCAATATAAAGAGACTTTTGCCGTACCTGTAATAAAGCGGCATACGCTGATGTTTGTATTTAAGCAGTTGTGAAAATTATATGTAATCCGTTATTAGCATAGAGGAGGAAAAGATGCCGAGGGCAAAAGGTGGCTTTAAAACAAGAAGGAGAAGAAAAGGAATTCTTAAACAGGCTAAAGGCTATTATGGCGCCAGAAGCCGTCTTTATAAAACGGCCACGGAAGCAGTGGATAAGGCGCTTCTGTATGCATATCGCGACAGGAAGGTCAAAAAGCGTGAATTTAGGTCTCTGTGGATTATCAGGATAAGCGCGGCTGTTCGCGCAATGGGTTTGAATTACAGTCAGTTCATTTCGGGCCTGAAAAAGTCTAATATACTTTTAAACAGAAAGGCGCTGGCCGATCTGGCGTATTCCGATCCCAGGGCTTTCAGCTTCATAGCCGAGACTGTAAAGAAACAATTAGCTTCATGAAGTCCCGTGGATGATCTTTTTTCCCTAAAGAAAGCATTCCTTGAGGAAATCGGGTCTGTCGACGATCTGGCCGGTCTTCAGCTTGTCAGAACCAAATATTCAGGAAAGAAGGGCCTTATCAGGGCCAGGTTAAGAGACCTCTCCTCAATCCCTCCGGACAAAAGGCCTTTATATGGTAGCACGCTCAACGATATAAAGAACTTTATTGAAGAGACGATAAGAAACAGAGAGTTAATCTTCAAGACGAGGGAAAAGGAGCAGCGTCTCGAGACCGAGAAGCTGGATATTACACTGCCGGGTAATTTCACGCCTTTTGGAAGAAGACATCCGGTGAACCAGATACTTTCCGAGATAAAGGATATATTTGTTTCGATGGGCTTTTCGATAGAAGACGGGCCCGAGGTCGAAAACGATTATTATAACTTCGAAGCGCTGAATATCCCGAAAGACCATCCCGCCAGGGACATGCAGGACACGTTTTATATTTCGGACGATATTGTTCTGAGGACCCATACATCCCCGGTGCAGGTAAGAGTGATGGAGAAGAGGGACCCGCCGCTGAAGATTATTTCGCCCGGCAAGGTTTACAGGTGCGACTCGGATGTCTCTCATACCGCCATGTTCCATCAGGTTGAGGGTCTAATGGTCGATACCGGAATATCGTTCAGTGATCTTAAGGGTGTATTGGAATTATTCATTCACAGCCTCTTTGGCGCAGACACCCCTGTGAGGTTCCGTCCCAGTTATTTCCCTTTTACAGAGCCAAGCGCCGAGATTGATATCGGCTGTATCTTCTGTTCAGGTAGTGGCTGCGGGGTATGTAAGACTACTGGCTGGATCGAAATACTTGGCGCCGGACTTGTAAATCCGAAGGTGTTTGAGATGGTTGGATATAATACCAGTGAATATTCGGGCTTTGCCTTCGGCATGGGTGTGGAAAGAATCACGATGTTGAGGTATTCGATAGACGACATCAGGCTTCTCTACGAAAATGACGCCAGATTTCTGAATCAGTTTTAAAAGGTAAAAGGTACGGGGAAGATTAATGCGCGTTTCTTTTGAATGGTTGAAAGATTTTGTAAGCATATCCGCTACGCCGGAGGAGGTCTCTCACAGTCTGACCATGGCCGGGCTGGAAGTGGAGGGTATTGATACCTCTGTTGGCGGAGATAGTGTCTTTGAAGTCAACGTGACACCAAACAGGCCGGATTGCCTGAGTATACTGGGCATAGCGAGAGAAGTGGCCGCTGCTTACAGGTTGCCGCTGGAGATGCCCGGCGATGACATTCAGGGGGACCTTCCCGCCTCTGATATCCGGGTGGAGATATTAAATCCGGAACTCTGTCACAGATATACCGGCAGGTTGATTAAAGGCGTCACGATTTCCGGTTCTCCGGAATGGCTGAAAAACCGTCTCGAAAAATGCGGCATAAGGTCTCTCAATAATAATATTGTTGATATAACAAATTATGTTCTTCTAGAGATGGGTCATCCCCTGCATGCGTTTGACGCGGACAAGCTTTCCGGCAGTGTAATAAAGGTCTCAAAAGCCGGAAAAAAGAGAAGTATCACTACACTTGACGGAATCGAAAGAGAATTATCCGGTGATTCGCTTTTAATAATGGATGCGAAGAAAACACTGGCGTTGGCAGGTGTTATGGGCGGAGAGGATTCGAGCGTAACTTCCGGGACAAGAAATATTTTTCTTGAAAGCGCCTTTTTTGCGCCTGTTTCGGTAAGAAGGACTTCAAAAGAACTTGGGTTGAGGACCGAATCTTCCTACAGGTTTGAGAGAGGAACGGACATTGAGTTTCTTGAAAACGCCCTTAACAGGGCCGCCCTGCTTATCAGGGAGACAGGGGGAGGGATAATCCATGAAATCGTCGATGTCTACCCGGAAAAGTTTAAGCCCGCGACTATAGAGGTTAATTACGCCAGGGTCAATGCCCTTCTCGGGGTTAAACTGGAGAAAGGCGAGATGCTGAAGTCGCTTGAACGGATTGGGATAGTGGTGGAAGACAGAGGCGAGGTTTTTCATGCGTTCCCGCCTGCCTTCAGAAGGGACATAACAGGACATATAGATATAGTAGAAGAGATAGCCCGGACTTTTGGCTATGGCAATATCCCCGCAAGGCTTCCGAAGACAATTTTGTCGGGTGGCGTATTGAATCATAGAGAGCGTGGTATTAACAGGATAAGGGAAACGGTCAGAAAAACAGGTTTTAACGAGGTTATTAATTACAGTTTTATGAGTCCGTCCGACCTGGACATGATCTCGATACCTGTGGGCGATATAAGAAGGAGGCATCTGAGTCTGAGGAATCCTTTAAAACAGGAGGATTCTCTGATGAGGACCACGCTTATACCCGCGTTGATAAATAATTTCGCCTATAACTTTTCGATGGGCGCAAGGGACATAAGATTATTCGAAATCTCAAAGATTTTCATAGCTGAAACAGACCGTCTGCCGACCGAGGGGCTAAGGATGGGAGGTATATTTTACAGGGAGAATATCCCTTCACTCTGGAAGGAGAGTGCTCAGGCCTTTTTTATTGTAAAAGGCGCCCTTCAGTCCCTGTTTGAAGAGATGAAGCTTGGCGGTTATACATTCGTGCCCTCGGAAGAGGTTTTTCTGCACAGGGGGAAATCCGCGGATATCGAGTTGAAAGGAACAAAGGCCGGCTTTATCGGCGAACTTGTCCCTGATATTGCTGAAAGCCTTAATCTGAAAGTGCGTAAGCCTGAAATTATAGTCTTTGAATTAAACATCGATACAATACTTGCTTTCCTTCCTGAGAGGCTGACATACCGCCACGTTCCTAAATATCCTTTTATTGAACGTGATATAGCAATAATTATTGATGATAGTCTGACCGCCGCCTGGGTTATGGATGTTATAAACAGTTTCAGGTCGGAATTTATAGAAACGGTGGAGATATTTGACTGTTATAAAGGCGGGAATATTCCAGCCGGCAGGAAAAGCCTCGCATTCAGGATAATATACAGGTCCGGGGACAGGACATTGACCGACAACGAGGTCGAATCTGTTCACCGGGAATTGTTGGAATATGTCCTGGAGAAAACCGGTGGAGAGTTAAGATACCGGACTTAGCCGGTTGTTTTGATTTTGTTGCCTGTGAATTAAGGCGCCGCTTTGATCCCCCCCTGGCTGAGATTTCATCAAGGGAGCTGCCTGCGTGTCCGGTATCAGTCTAAAGCACTTTAATGCAGTCAAGACTCTCTTATCGCATTTTTTACCTTTTTTGACATAATGCCGGCATTACATCCCGTCGATTTCTATTGTTATTTCGGTCATATCCGCCTCCCCGGATTAACAAAATGATGTTTTTTTTATAATTTGATTATATTTTTTTGTATTTAAATATAAAATGTATATATATGAATAAGCGTATCATCGCATACCTGTCTCTCCTCTTTATCGTTTTTTCCGCAGGTGTTTTAATCTCGATGCTTTATATAAATTTCACTACTTCCCAGTTGACGAAAATAATAGATCTCCACAGCGTTGAAATCATGCGGCAGGATCTGATTATAAAGATACAGAATGTTGAACAGGACCTGTTGACGGTCCATACCGACTTAAGCCGGAAGCTTGACAAGGTTGTGTCGAACGTCGGAGACCTTGATGACGCCGTAAATAAATGCGTGGAATGTCACCACTCCCCTGAAATAAACAATAAACTGAAAGAGATTAAGGTTCAGGTCGACAGGTTTAAGACTTCACTGAGTTATTACATTACAGCATCCGCAAACGGAGAAATGATAAAGTCCCTCAGAAAGGAGACTTACAATGTCGGCACAAAATTGCTGGATATCACGTCTGAAATGGCCTTAATCGCAAATCAGACACTCCAGGAGAGGACCCGCAAGGCGATAGCTGACATCAGAAGCGCGCAGCGGATACTCATATTTACGCTTTTCCTGGCATTCCTGATCGGGTTGTGGATAGCGGTCACCCTTACCCGGAGTATCACTAAACCGGTGAGGGAATTAATAGGACTATCAAGAAAGATCGCCGAAGGGGACTTTGGATATACAACGGATTATTATGATCTTACGGAATTCGGAGAGCTGGCAGCCTCTTTTAATGAAATGAGTCTTTCACTCAAGGAGAGTAATGAAAGGAGCGTGGTGCATATGAACAGGCTGGCCGGGCTTCACAGGATGACGCTCCCTCTTTACTCTGCGTCCGCCATAGCGGAGCTTATACGGGAAGTCTCATTCGCCATGGCGGAATTTATAGATGTGGAACAATGTGGCCTTATGCTGCTGGATAACGATTCGGAATATTATGAACATAAGCACCCGGCATCCGGTCTTGATGAAGAGCAGATTAATTCCATAAAGATACGCAAAGACGATCTCCTGAAGTTATATCTTTCCAGTAAGAACAGACCGCTGATTATCAATAATCTCCAGAGAGAAGAGATGCCGGCGGGGCTGCTGGGGGACAATAACATGGATATCCGCAATGTCATGCTGGGATGGGTAAGGCAGAAAGGCGAACTAATCGGAGTGATCCGCCTTGCGAATAAACATGGAGGCGGGTTTACCGAGGAGTCATACCGGTTAATCGGCATCATTTCGAATAATGTCTCCGTGGCGTTCGAAAATATTAAGCTCTATGAAGATATGAGGGCCCGGATGCAGGAACTGAAGGAGACCCAGGAACAACTTCTTCAGGCGGCAAAGCTTGCGGCTGTGGGCGAACTTGCTTCGAATGTTGCTCATGAGATAAACAATCCCCTGACGAGTATAATGGGCTACGCGGAGCTGGCTAAAGATGAGACCGACATCGAAATTATTATGAAGGATATAGATATAATCGAGAAGGAATCGATACGGGCGCGGGATATCGTGCAGCAACTTCTTGAGTTCTCGAGGAAAAAACCACTCAAGATAACAGAAGTGGACATAAACAGCCTGCTCAGGGAGACGGTCTCTCTCGCTAATCCACGGATCAGGGATGCCGGGATTAAGGTGATTGAGCAATATTCCGGCCTGCCTTTAATTATGGGAGACCCCAATCAGCTTAAGCAGGTCTTTCTTAATATCATCAATAATGCCGTCTCCTCATTGTCCGAAGGCGGTGGTAAAGTCAGTATAACCACCGGTAAAAATGATGACAGTGTGTTCGTCGAAATCGAGGACAATGGTAGCGGCATCCCGGATGATGTATTGCCCAGAATTTTTGAACCATATTTTACGACAAAAAGGAATAAGGGGACCGGCCTCGGTCTTTCAATCAGTTACAAAATAATACAGAGCCACAAAGGCAGGATAGATGTCCGGAGCAGGGAAGGGGAGGGCACGAAATTCACGGTCTATTTGCCAGTTTATACAAATACAATCTGAAGTTCCGGGATTAATCCGAATCTGCAGGGAAATGCCGCAGATGCAGTTATTCTATTGATAATTGCTGCCCCGACTGTTATATTAATTGGGTTTTATAATAATAAAACCAATAAGATTCGGAGGTTGATGGAATGAAAAGGGAACAGTGGAAAAGCCAGACGGGCTTTCTCCTTGCTGCGGTCGGCTCTGCTATAGGGCTTGGTAATATCTGGAGATTCAGCTATATGGCTTATAGTCACGGAGGCGGCGCTTTCCTCATCCCTTACATAATCGCGCTTATGACCGCCGGCATTCCTCTCCTCATACTCGAATTTGGTATCGGGCATGAACGCATCGGCTCCGCCCCGCTGGCATACGCAAAAATACGGCGCAACTGGGAATGGCTCGGATGGTGGGCTGTTACGTTTGTGATGTTCGGCATAGAGCTTTATTACTCTGTGATCATCTCCTGGTGTCTTAATTTCTTTATGCTGTCTTTCAATCTTGGCTGGGGGGATGATCCAAATACCTTCTTCTTCGAAGATTTTCTCGCGATGAGTGATGCACCTTCGGATATAGGCAATGTAAGGTCCCCTATCCTTATCGGTCTTATTGTCGTATGGTTTTTAAACTGGCTGATAATATACAGGGGCATTCAGAAGGGGATTGAGCTTGCCAACAGGATATTCATGCCCACGCTTTTTGTTCTTACCGCCGTGCTTGTTTTCTGGTCCCTGTCGCTTGAGGGAGCAATGACGGGCATCAGGGCGTATCTTTCGCCTGACTTTTCGCAGCTGTCAAGCCCGGCTGTCTGGATAGATGCATACAGTCAGATATTTTTTACGCTCAGCCTTGGATTCGGCATAATGATCGCTTATGCAAGCTATCTTCCTGCAAAGGCGAATATTACAAAGTATGCCCTGCTCACCGCTGCTTTGAACAGCGGCTTCTCCCTCTTCGCGGGGTTTGCCGTTTTCTCGGTCCTTGGGTTCATGGCGGTATCACAGCAGCTACCGATAGATGAGGTGGTGAGAGAGAGCATCGGGCTGGCCTTTATTGCCTATCCAAAAGCGATCAGCCTCATGCCTGGTGGCAATATATTCGGGGCCATATTTTTCCTGAGTCTGTTTGTGGCCGGTTTATCGTCCTCCATCTCAATAATTGAGGCCTTTACTTCCGCGATTGTCGACAAGTTTGGTTTCAACAGGAAATCTGTTGTGACGGCGGTATGCTGCATCGGGTTTGCGGGTTCGATTATATTCGCCACCAACGCCGGCATCCACTGGCTTGATATCGTGGACCACTTCCTGACGCACTACGGACTGGTAGTCGTCGGTGTATTTGAGTGCATACTCGTGGGATGGTTTTTCAGGCTCGATATACTCAGGAAACATATAAACAGTGTGTCTTCCTTCAAACTCGGGACATGGTGGAACCTGCTGATAAAATATTTTATCCCGCTGGTGCTGGGTGTAATTCTTGTGGGAGACCTTTACAATGAACTGAGCAAGCCTTACAGCGGCTATACATGGGCCTCGATTATACTTATAGGCAGGGACTGGATACTGATTACTATTATCGTTGCATTCTGGATAGCCTCTAAAGACTGGAAGACCGATGAGCACCTGAAACCGGTACGTGGAGAAACAAAATAGCCTTTTCAGATATTCAGGCAGGGGCGTTGCTGCCCCCGCCTTTATTTCCCGAATTACGCCACGTCGATTTTGACAGTCTTCTGTTTGGACTCCTCCTTAACCGGCAGCGTTATTTCGAGTACGCCGTTTTTG
>VAPF01015589.1_pt1 | contig 10911 bp, 9 predicted proteins | sample 3393931 | NCBI WGS metagenome assembly VAPF01 (sample SAMN08290437, study PRJNA428436) | hydrothermal vent metagenome | isolation source: Deep-sea hydrothermal vent chimney | place: Atlantic Ocean: South-mid Altantic Ridge | depth 2773 m m | reverse complement strand
TAGGCCGTTATCTTCTTTTCCGCTTCCGTGATGATCATTGAGCGCCGTTCGGCCCCCATCATGACCTTGTCCTTGGCCTTTTCAATGGTCTCCATGGTGGTAACCCGGTGGTCGCCGCTCTCCGAACGGGCGGTCAGCAGGGCTGCTTCGTTGATCATGCTGGCAAGCTGGGCTCCGGAAAACCCCGGGGTGCCCTTGGCGATAATCGACCAGTCGACATCCGCAGATACCTTGATTTTCTGGGCATGGACCCGGAGGATTTTTTCCCGGCCGCGGACATCGGGCAGGGGGACCATCACCTGGCGGTCAAAACGTCCGGGCCGCAGCAGGGCAGGGTCCAGGATGTCCTGCCGGTTGGTTGCGGCGATGACGATAACATGATCGTTGACCTCGAAACCATCCATTTCCACAAGCAGCTGGTTCAGGGTCTGTTCCCGTTCGTCGTTGCCGCCTGCTCCGCCGGCGCTGCGATGACGGCCGACGGCGTCAATCTCATCGATAAAAATAATACAGGGCGCTTTTTTCTTCCCCTCGTTAAAAAGATCCCGCACCCGTGATGCGCCGATTCCCACGTACATTTCAACGAAATTGGAACCGCTGATCGAATAAAACGGTACTTCTGCCTCACCGGCGATGGCCTTGGCCAGGAGGGTTTTGCCCGTACCCGGTTCACCGTAAAGCAAAACCCCGGTCGGTATTCTGGCCCCTGCCTCGGTGAACTTTTCAGGATTTTTCAGAAAATCAACAATTTCAACAACCTCCTCCTTGGCCTCGTCCACCCCGGCCACATCTGCAAAGGTGATCTTGGACTTCTGGGGGTCAACGAGCCGGGCGCGGCTTTTGCCGAAGGCCATGGCCTTGCCGCCGCCCTGGGCGTCGGCGGCGCTCTTGCGCATGAAGAAAAACCAAAAGATAAACAGCAGGATAAAAGGTACCCACGAGAGAAAAATTTTCATAAACCAGTTCGGCTTTACAACTCTTTTCACCTCGATGTTGACCTTGTTCTTGAGCAGATGGGGCAGGGCCGCACTGGTCGGCGGCACAATGGTTTCATACGTGACGCCGTCCCCGGTCGTCCAGGTAATGGTATTTTCTTTGACCGTGACGGTTGACAGTTTCCCGCTGTCGGCCATGCTGACAAAATCTGTATAAAGAATGTGATGGATGTTATCCGGCTTTTTTTTGAAGATATTGAAGAGCAGCAGGGCGACTAGACAGACGATGAGCCAGATGGACAGGTTCTTGTAAAAATATTTCAAGTCGATTCTCCGGTATGGTTCATGGAGTGGAGCAAAGGGGGTGAAACGAATGAATATGTGGTGATTTCAACATGCTGTTGCGCTTGAGCCGGTTACGTAAAAAAGCCTTTATGTTTGATTGATTTTATAAGATTGCAATAAGTTACCATAAAACAGGTAATAGGTAAACCTGAATCCGTGACGGCTTGAGGTGGCATTCCATGCAAATTATGGAATTTGCATCATTATTGTCGCATAAACGCATTTGCTGGTCTGCACCGCGCCGCCCTGCTGGGGCACCCGATAACGGCGTATCTGCTGCGTTGGCAACTAATTGATATCACACCAGGATAATCAACATCGTTGCCGTCTTGCATCTGCACCGTTCTCGAACGCTCACGGATTCAGGGTAAAGAGTATCGGGGAAAAGATAGAGAGGTGGTAAGGAAAAGGAGGCAGGGCAAATTTCCGGCGCTGAAAGGATAATTACGGAGCTGAAAAATATAACCCCGGGGCCGCCACCCCGGGGTCAGGGAGAAGCTTACTCGTTTTTTGGCATTTATCATGAGCAGCACCCTGGTTAAAGCACAATCCGTGCCTGAATTTAACATTTAGGGCAAACTGGTTTGCATTGTCTTGGTATCTCGTTGATTTGAGGAAGTTGTTTCTGTGTTACTAGTTAAGTGATTAGCTGTTTGCGGCATGGGGCTTATCTTGATACGAGGGCGCAATGTGCGCCCATTGTGAATTAGCAGGGCTTTTTTTGCGTCATCGGTAAATAATGAATCGCCATTCATTATTTTTTATGGTTAACTATAAGTTGCGTAAAGAGTCGAAAAGCCGTGATATTATAATTTGTTGATTTTTATGAATAAAATATGGAATACTCAGGCTTCCCCTGCTTGGGAAATTTGCATTTTGGCCTGGCGCAAAATGCAAATTTACACTTTGTCCTAAAAAAAAATGTACGATTTACTTGATAATTGTTTTGCTTTTTGATTTAATAAGGTAAGTGAGAAGAGCGAATAAAGGTAAACGAAAACCTAAAACATACAATTTCAGCCCAAGAAGAGGAGGTGAGCAAACAGACACGGTGAGTGAAATACGGTGACCGGCCGGTGATCATCCGCTAATGACCTATCGACCAGGCAATTTTTTAATTTCCAGCTAGCTGGAGGAGAAGCAGATGGATGGCATTTTATTTCTCGTTTTTTGGTTAGGTTGTGCTGCGCTCCATACTCTGTTTGATCTTAAAGTCAAACCGGTCCTTCGGGCCGTCAGGGAAGAAAGCGATTATTCCTAACCGTTGGTTCTCAGGTTCCATGTTCTTTAGGTAGGGATCCGGGCTGACGGACGTCGCGTCCCTGATCGGCATCGGAAAGTAGTAATGGCAGAGTCGTTTTTTGTTGCGGCCTGTCTTTCAACGAAGGAATTTATGGAGGAGCAGTACTCATGAATAATTTTATCGCTAAGGTTCTGCCTCAGGAAGGCGGATACGCAGGAACCAAGTCTGGTTTCTATAATGCGGCAATCGCATTATCGGGCCTGCTTGCCGTAGTTGGCATTGCCTTTGGCATTCATGCCTTTTTTATCGGTCACGATCAGGCATACGGCGTGACGAGAGACGTGCCGTGGGGGCTTCTGATCGCAACCTATGTCTTTTTTGTTGTTACCTCAACCGGGCTTTGCCTTGTCTCTTCAATCGGTCATGTTTTCGGAGTCGAGTCCTTTAAACCCATTGCCAAACGGTCGGTTTTTCTGGCCATTATCACTATCATTTCCGGCTTTCTCGTCATCGCTTTTGAAATCGAGAATCCGTGGCGGATGGCAATCTACAATGTTATTTCTCCCAATCCCACCTCTAATATATGGTGGATGGGGACCCTGTACGGTGCCTATCTTTTCTTCATGCTCATTGAATTCGCCCTGTTGCAGATGGGCAAGCACAAACAGGCCGGTTATCTCGGCCTGATGGGTGTGATCGCCGGTGTCGCCGCTCATTCTAACCTGGGCGCTGTCTTCGGCCTGCTCAATGGCCGCGAATTCTGGCACGGACCCTATATGCCGATTTACTTTATCGCTTCTGCCATGCTGTCCGGCTGTTCGGCAATTATTCTGTTCAGCTGGATCGGTTACAAGACCAATGGCTGGAAGATGAGCCCTGCTTACAAGCAGAGCCTGACCTCGGTTGCCAAACTCGGCGCTCTTTTGATGGCCATCCTCCTCTTTTTTGAGACCTGGAAAGTCCTCTCCGGTATCGCCGGTCAACCCCCGGGAAAGTATGCCGCAATGATGGCTCTTATAAGCGGGCCTTATGCCCTGGATTTCTGGGTTGCCGAAATCGGCATGGGCATGGTGATTCCCTTTATCATTATTCTCGCCGTGCGCGCCAGGAATATGTCGGCCCTGTTTGTGGCCTCCGTTTTCGGGATCATCGGTATCTTTTTCATGCGCTATGACCTGGTGGTGGTCGGTATGATTGTACCGCATTTTCATAACCTGAATATTGTGGGACAGCCGAGCCTCTACCCCTATACGCCGAGTTTGCATGAGGTCATGGTGACCTTGGGCGGCTTCGGCCTCTGCATTATGCTCTTCCTTATGGGTGAACGTATGTTTCGCGGGCATCTGTCCGAAGACCATTAGGAATTGATCCTTTCGGGGAAGCGATAATATCGCTTCCCCGGAAGAGACCACGAATAGGAGAGCAAGATGACCATGAAAAGGTCTGAAATCAAGCCGATGCATCCTGATCTGCCGATCTATCCGATCGGAGTTGCAGCCAGACTGCTGGGGGTTCATCCACGCACACTGAGGATTTATGAGGCCGAGGGATTGATTCATCCGGCGCATGTCGGGTCACGGCGATTGTTTTCTACGAATGACATTCACTGGATTACCTGCCTGCGTTCCTTGATTCATGACGAGGGGATCAGTATTCAAGGGTTGAAAAAACTGTTGGATCTGGTGCCCTGCTGGGAAATCGCCGGTTGTCCGGCCGATGTTCATGAACACTGTGAGGCCAGGGTGGACAGGGCTGTGCCGCGAACGTTACACAAGATAGATGACGAAGAGGCGGCCCGGAGGGCCAAAGAGGCTGATCTGGAAAAGCGGAAAAGAGCCGGGCAAAAAAAAAAGCGACAATCATCCGGCTAGACAAAGAAAAACAGCGTCGAATCCAAATCGCCGCCCAGGCAGAGTCGCAACAATTATTTGGTTGAGCGCCTGGAGACCGGCTGCGGCCGGGGACAGCGCTGCGGAGGCAACCGCTGTTATATAGTGTGTCCGGCTGAGTTGTGAGTGTGCCTGGCATAGTGTGCTTGGCGTAACAATACAAAAAATACAAAAACAAAACGGGAAGCATGGTAAAAGTCATGCTTTCCGTTTTTTTGTTCCCCCTCTCCCCTCTGTTTCAAGCCTGATTGCCATGGATACAGACTTCGTAGGTAGTTGTTTTTAAACAGTTATTACTCTGGCTGATTCAGGTATGAGCGGGCTCAGCGGTTTTGCAGATCATTGTTCACTGGCCTTCCCAGGCCGTATTTGTCGATTTTCCGGCGGAGAGTGTCCTTGGAAATATTCAGTTCCAGGCAGGTAGCCTGTTTTTTCCATTGGTTTCGTTCAAGGGCAAGGGAGATTGCCTGTTTCTCTATCTCTTCCAGGGTCCGCCCCCCGTCTTTTTTCTCCATTTGCGCCACAGTCTCCCTGTCGCCGGTTTTCCCGGTAAATGGTTCCGGGAGATGCCCCGGCAGGATATAGCCGCCTTCGCAGAGGATAAAGGCGTATTCGATAATGTTTTCCAGTTCCCGGATATTGCCGGGAAAACGGTGGCGCATGAGAATATCAAGGGCCGGGGCGGAGATGCCGACGATATCCTTGCCCTGCCGGACCCGGAACCGTTTGATGAAGTAGTCTATGAGCAGGGGGATGTCCTCTTTGCGCTCGCGCAGGGGGGGGAGCTGGATCTTGACCACGTTGAGCCGGTAAAAGAGGTCATCGCGAAAGGTTCCTTCCCTGACCATGACCTGGAGATCCCGGTTGGTCGCCGTGATAATCCTGACATCCGCCTTGACCGGGAGATTGGAACCAAGCGGCTCGTATATCTTTTCCTGGAGGACGCGCAGGAGTTTGACCTGGATAGCCGGCGGGATATCGCCGATTTCGTCAAGGAACAGGGTCCCTCCTTCGGCGGCGGCGAAGCGCCCCTCCTTGTCGGTGCGGGCGTCGGTAAACGCCCCGGCCTTGTAGCCGAAAAGTTCTGATTCAAGCAGGGTTTCCGGCAGGGCCCCGCAGTTGACGGTGACGAAGGGGCGGTCCTGGCGCTCACTGTCATGGTACAGCGCCTGCGCTATCAACTCCTTGCCGGTCCCGCTTTCACCCAGGATCAGAACGGTGCTCGGGCTGCGGGCGATTTCGGGGATAACCGTAAAAAGCCGCTGCATGGCAGGATTTTTCGAGATGATCCCGTCGAAATTATGACCATGGATCAATTGTCGGCGTAATGTACTCAACGTTGCGAGATCACGGAATGTTTCCACGCCGCCGATAATGTTGCCCTCGTGGTCGACGAGTGGTGAGGCGCTGATGCTGATCGGGATTTTTTCCCCCCGGCGGTTGACGATGGTGATGGAACGGTTTGATATTGCCCTGCCGCTGTAGAGACTCTCGGCAATGGCGCAGGATTTACCGCAGATGCTGGAGTGAAAGATTTCGCTGCATGATTTGCCGATGGCCTCATCCTCGCTCCAACCGGTAATTGTTGCTGCGGCCCGGTTGAATGAGGTGATCAGCCAATTCCGATCAACGGTAAAGACCCCGTCGGCAATGGAGTTGAGAATGAGTTTTTCATGCAGTTTCGGTATGTCGTTTGTTGAAGTCATGGCCCGCCGGGGTTATGGCAGTTTTTCGCTGGTGCCGGAAGAGTAATAGTTATGGATTTTGCGAAAGATGGTCACTGCAAATTTATCCGGCCGGCCGGATAAGGTCAAGGCTCATGATAAAAAACCACATGAAATCACAATGAAAAAAATGAGTTTTTTTGCAGGTGGTAATATTGGGGATGATAACTTGCATTTCCTTTGAAGTTACGTTATTATCTTTGTCAATTAGTAATGAATGGCGATTCATTACGCATGCATGCTGGATGTTGCAAAATAGAACATGGAACCTGGGATATTGAATTAGTACCTTATTATTCATATTATGGGAGAGGTGTGATGAATATCAAAGATTTGGAAAAGCTGCAGGATGAGGGCGCCGATAAGGTGTCCTCCCGTGAGCGGCGGACATTCCTCAAGGCCGGTCTGGCTGTTACCGGCTTGTTTCTGGGGGGGACGGTTCTATCGCTGACAGGGGCAAGGAATGCCCGGGGAGCCATTGGCGGGATGCAGGCGGAGGCCGTCGGTTTTCCTTACAGTCCGCATTACAGCATGGTTATCCGGCAGAATCGCTGCATAGATTGTGAACGCTGCAAAGTGGCCTGCGCAAAAACCAACGATGTTCCATCGTACGGATACCGGACCACGGTACTGGAAATAAAGCGCGTCATCAACCCCAAGGAAAGCGAGCGGATTTTCATGCCCGTACTCTGTAACCAGTGCAACCGGCCGCCTTGCGTGCGGGTCTGCCCGACCAAGGCAACCTACAAGGACAAGAAAACCGGTATTATTATGATGCACTACGAAAAGTGCATCGGCTGCAAGACCTGTATGGCGGCCTGTCCTTATAATGCCCGTTATTTCAATGAAGAAAGACGGGCCATTGACAAATGCAACTTCTGCTATGACACCCGTCTCACGAAAGGCAAGAAGGATACGGCCTGCGTGGCGATATGCCCGGCCAAGGTCAGGATTTTTGGCGATCTCAGTGATCCTGGGAGCAGGGTGTACAAGCTGATCCATATACCTGATAAGGTTGTCTGGGTTCTGCGGCCAGAGACAGGCACGTTGCCGAACGTATTTTATATGAATGACTAAAGCCCCGGAGAGGTGGAACCATGAAGTTTAGCAAGAAGATTATCTGGACATTCGGGGTGGTTGCCTGTGTCGGCCTCCTCTTTTCAGCCGTCAGGGTCACAAACGCTGCTGATAAAAAACCATACGATGAAGATACCTATGGGCCGGAAAAATTGATTGTTTTTCAGACCCCCGTGCCCAAGGTTACCTTCAGTCACAAGATTCATACCAAGGATGCCGGTCTCGGATGTGATGACTGTCACGACAGTATTTTCCCCATGGAAACGGGGACCGTGGACAAGAAAGCCGATTTCAATATGAAATCCTTTGCCGAGGGCAAGTATTGCGGTGCCTGTCATGACGGTGATACCGCCTTTAGTGTGACCGGTGCCGATAGCTGCGTCTCATGTCATACTCCCCCCAAGGCTATTGTGTTCAGCAAGCCGGTAAAGGCCGTGGTTTTCGATCACGCTATGCACGTCAAGAACGGTTTAGACTGCACGGACTGCCACAGCAAAGTTTTCAAGATGAAGATCGGCTGGGCGGAAAGCCGGCCGGACTTTGTCATGGCGGCGCTTTACAAGGGTAAATACTGCGGCGCCTGCCATAACGGGCAGGAGGCCTTTGCCTCTAACACCAAGTGTACGACATGTCATATCGGCGTGATGGGTTTTGACCGTCTTGTCGGTAACGCCAATGCCAGGAAGAATGGCAAGGCGGTGCGATGAAGGTACCCTGGTGGCCGGTCTTGTCGCCGTTATTGAAAGCGAAAGACGGTTGAATTATTTTTTTGAGCGGCTCTCCGGCTAAGGCCGTGAGTCACTAACCTGCCGGGACCATGAGCCGGGCGTTGCGGAGAGATCTTCTCCGCAGCGCCCGGTTTTTTTTTAGTGACTTGTTTTTCGGGCTCCATCTGCAGCAAGCCGGCAGCTTGAGATCCCACACAAGAAAAACCTGGCCCTGAGGGCCAGGTCAGAGTCGGCCGGGTCCATCGGGTCCGGCTTCTTATTTCTTCCCCGCGCTGTTTCTATCTATCCAGGCAGGTTGGCGCAACCATCCCCTTCGCTCCATGCACTTTAACCTGAATCCGTGAGCGTTCGAGAACGGTGCAGATGCAAGGCGACAACGAGGTTGATTATCCTGGTGTGATATCAACGAGTTGCCAACGCAGCAGATGCGCCGTTATCGGGCGCCCCGCAGGGCGGCGCGGTGAAGACCATAAATGCATTTATTTGATAATAAAACAATAAATTCCACTCATTGCATGAGATATCACCTCAAGCCGTCACGGATTCAGGTTTAAGTTAATATCTCTATTGTCAATTATACTCTCCGGCTGACTGCCTTGCATACCCTTGTTTTTTTGCCTCTGATTTGCGCTTCCCTTCCCGGCTTGCTCCTGGAATTCCTCATTTGTTTTCTCTTGTGCCTTTGCATATCTCAATCTCCGGGAGGCTCCCGCCCTGGTTTCGCCGGGGAGTAGGCGCCGACCCGGCCGCCACAAGGACGCAAGTTGCGTCATTCATTGGTCCTCTTCGGCGTAACTATTTTATATTGCATCATTTTTTAGTTGTCGGCTGGCCGGCTTTTCCCGGCCAGGTGCCTTGGACTGCCAGGAGCACAGGGGTGGGGGCGGCGGAGAAGGGCAGGTGGCCGGAGGCCGGATGGGCGGGATTGTCATTTATTCCGCCTGGTTCTTTGTTTGCCGCAATAAATATGGAGCAAATTGCATGAAGGGCGCAAAGTGATCCATGCGCCGCAGGAATAAGGACGCATTTTGCGTATAGTGCGCAAGTTATTTATACAGAAAAGGTGCCATGAAACCTTGTAGCTGATTTCTTTAGTGGCAAATTTATATTGTAATATGGAGAAGTTGTTTCGTTGTTGATATTTTTTCCCGTCACCGTTTCAGTTTCTGGCACGGCCCTTGCGATAATAGAGGCAAATAGAATTACAAGTCGGGGTTAACTGACGATAAGGAGAAGATCATGACTACGTTCAATCATTTGCTGACAGATCATCGAGGATACGAGGCCTGCTTGTCAACTGTGAAACGGATTGGCGCGGTAGCTTCCAGTCTAAGCGAGACATTGTGGCTCTGCCTGACATTTCTGCTGTTTCTGGTCACCGGGCCTTTTTCGATTTTTGCCGTCATCTTCGGCTTGTATTCCCTGGCTTCCCGTGCCGGCCGGGAGCATATGGAAGAACCCGCACATTGCTAATTTTTCGCAACGAATTTGAAATATTAAAAAAATAAACCAAGGAGGCAACAAAATGGCAAAAGCAAAAGAATTTTTCATTACCGCAACTGCTGAGCCGGAAGCCGCAACTTCCGGTACTAACGTATTGGCCGCGATTTTCGGTCTAATGGTGATTGCCGGGATTGCCGCCGGGGCATATGCGTTCTTTGTCGGTCATGACGTGGCTTACAACAACATCCGTGAGATGCCGTGGGGGCTCTTGATCGCAACCTACGCATTCCTGGCAATTACCTCCACCGGTCTCTGTCTTCTTGCTGCCATCAGTCATGTATTCGGCGGCAACAAACTGGCTCCGCTGGCCAACAGGATGGTGTGGCTATCACTGGTCTGCATCATCAGTGCTTTTTTCGTCATCGGCATGGAGATTGAAAATCCCTGGCGGATGGCAATCTATAACGTTATTTCCCCTGATTTAACCTCTAATATCTGGTGGATGGGAACCCTGTACGGCCTGGCCGTCGGCTTCATGATCGTGGAGTTCTGGCTGATTCTGACCAAAAAATATAAAGCCGCCCTCGCCCTCGGCGTTCTTGGCGCCTTGACCGAAGTCGGAGCCAACACCTGCCTGGGCGGCGTCTTTGCTACCCTGCCCAGCCGGCCCTACTGGTACGGTGCCCAGTTGCCCGTTTATTTCCTGGCCTGCGCCTTCCTGTCCGGTGCCGCCGCTGCCGTCATGTTCACCCACTACTCCTGCATTATCCGGCGGAAACGCATGAATTCCGCAGTTTTTGACGGTATTCAGTCTGCCGGCAAGGTCCTGTTGCTGATGCTGGTCCTGGTCAGCGTTGCTACCTTCTGGAACATGGTTTCTTACTTCGTCGGCGGCAGCAATGCCGGTCGTACGGCCGCAGAGGCCTTGATCAGCGGCCCCCTGGCCACGAACTTTTGGGTCTTTGAAGTTGCCATCGGCCTGGTTGCCCCGATTCTGTTGCTGGCCCTGACCCGCGTCAGGAGTATCACCGCGATGTCCAGCGCTGCGCTGATGACCCTGGTCGGTATGTTCTTCGCCCGCTACGACATGGTGGTGGCCGGACAGATTGTCCCTGAGTTCTCCGGAGCCAACGGTCTTCCCACCTATTTTCACTACGTTCCGTCTTCTGCCGAAATGTTGGTGGTCCTTGGCGGCCTCGGTTTGTGCGGCTTTGCCTTCCTGATGGGAGAGCGCTTCTTCGGCCGGGTTTTCACCGCTCATAGTGAGCACTGATCGACGGGGTATCCGGTAGGACGGCCGGAGAGATGTTACGGCATCTCTCCGGCAAACTCTGATAGAAGAGGTTTCCAGATGGTCAACGAAAAAAAAGCTATCTTCACCATTGGCGTAGCTGCCCAGATGCTCGAGGTGCACCCGAGAACCCTCCGCATTTATGAGCAGGAAGGATTGATTCGACCGATGCGCAAGGGGAAGTGGCGTTATTATAATATGAATGACGTACAATGGATCGAGTGTCTGCGGAGCAT
>VAPF01055616.1_pt1 | contig 10921 bp, 4 predicted proteins | sample 3393931 | NCBI WGS metagenome assembly VAPF01 (sample SAMN08290437, study PRJNA428436) | hydrothermal vent metagenome | isolation source: Deep-sea hydrothermal vent chimney | place: Atlantic Ocean: South-mid Altantic Ridge | depth 2773 m m | reverse complement strand
TTGCAAGATAGTGTGGGTAGCAGATTGGTAACTTGGTTTTCTACGATAAAGTGGGTTGGTGGAATTGTACCTATACTAACAACAACGGCGGATAAAGCAGATAGTTTCGGTTTTGAGATAACTGCTTCTGGTACGTATGACGGTTATGTAAATGGGCTGAACATATGAATGTAAATTATCTTATTGTCGGTGGTGGAGGGTCTTGTGGCGCATATGTTAGTTATCCACCAGGAGCTGGTGGTGGTGGTGGATATTTAGAAGATATGATTATATTGCCAGATGTAATGTATGATTATAATATAACTGTTGGAAACGGAGGATCAGTATCTACTACTGTTGGAAATAACGGTGGCAGTTCATCATTTGCAGGAATTACAGCAATAGGAGGTGGAGGTGGCGCTATCGCTTCTGATAATGGAGTAGGAATTGCTGGTAGAGACGGTGGTTGTGGTGGTGGTGGTGCTTATTATTACGATCTGTATGGTATAGGATCACAAGGAGGTAACGGAGGCAGTCCTACTGCGAGTTCGCCTACTATTGGTGGTGGTGGTGGTGGTGCTGGAGGAGACGGATACGGAAACCAAGACACAGTTCCAGGGCTTGGAGGTATAGGCAAGTCAAGTTCTATCTCAGGAACACCTGTTATCTATGGAGTTGGAGGGACGGCTGATTATAACTCAATACAAACTGGGTCAGATTATGGAAGAGGAGGGGGGCGTGTAGGCGATTCTAGTTATGTAGCTTCACAGGCTGGTTTTAGTGGCATAGTAATCATATCCCTCCCAATCGGTACGATAGTCGGAGCAAACGGTGGCGTACACACACAAGCAAATGGTAACGATATATGGACATTTACCACTTCCGGTATATGGACACCGGTTGCATTATCTCCGTTTATAAGTAAAATTATTATATGAACTTTACGTACATTGTCAAAAAGGGTGATACACTAGGAGCTATTGCGCGAAAACATGGATTTTCTAATTACAAGAGCGCAGGGATAACTTCTGTACCAAGTGGAAACTTTGACTTAATACGTCCAGGTGAAAAAATAACTCTAAACAACTACGATCCAAACAAAGTATCTACTGGTTCGGCGACAACTCCACCAGTCGTTTCTTCAAAAGACCACTCCGCGCAATTTACAACAAATCGTAACAATTTAAACGATATTCTTTCGAACACTTCTACAAAAGATAGTACTAACACTGGGGATTCTTCTACAACAGACACAACAAAAACTACTGCCACAGCTGACGCACAGACTGGTACACAAACAGATACACAGACAAACAACAACACAAATACAACCAGTAGTATAGAGAGCATATATAATAATACTAAGAAAGCTGAAGACGCACAGATAGCTACAGCTACAGAACAAATGAATACAGAGAAATCGAATTATCTAAATCTTATAAATACAAGACTGGCTGAAATTGACTCTACTACAAAATCCACAATCGCAAACATAACGCAACTAGCTCAATCTAGAATAGACGAACAGACAAAGATAAATCAAATAAATAATGGAAGAATTAAGGCTTATGGACTAGCAAATGGTGGATTATATGAGCCTATGCAGTATACATCAGCAGTTACACAACAAGAACAGGCTGGTGCGCAAGCAGTCGCTAAAATCGAACAGGCACGTAACACCGCAATATCACAAGCACAGAACGCCTCAAGACAAGGTAAATCAACATTGTTAGCAGAGAAAATGGATACGGTAAGCAAGCTAGAGGATAAGTTGCGGTCTAATTTGATTGACATACAAAATGAAAGCATGAAGAAATACAACATGCTTATACAAGTACGAAAAGAAAAACAAGCGCAAAATGTAAAAGATATACAAGATATGCAGAAACGTATTGCTTCGTACGTAGCATTGCATTCTAATGAGTATACAGATATGTCAACCGAAGATATGTCCACCGCTATACATAAGATAATGGTGCAGACTAATCTAAACTTTGCACAGGCATATACAGCAATAAATAGTGGTATTGAATCACAAAACGCTGGATTAAAAACAGAACTAACTAAAGCAAAAATAGAAGGTGTGAAGGCTCAAACCGCACATACTAATGCAGAGACAAAGACAGAAGCAACTAAACAATATAAGAATATAAAATCCGCAGACAAAACTTCTTCTACTGAAAAAGTAAATACTACTATGGATAAGTTTGCAGAAAACTTCATCAAAGGTAAATCACTAAAAGTAAGTGTAGACGGTAAAGAGCAACTCGTTCCTATACTCGATAGTAGTGGAAACATGACGCCTATTGCATGGAAATCAGCTATATCGGAAGCAAATCAAAACGGAGTGTCGAGGGAAGCATTCTTAAAGAGGTTTGGACACTTAATTGTTGCTCCAGACGGAACAGTATCGCCTAAATACAATCTAACACCAGGAGAATTAAAGAAGATAAACGCAACAGAACGTGGAGTTACAGCACCCTCCACTAGCGATAAATCAAGTGCTACAATACAATGATATGCCATTCCTTGATAATATATATGACACAAATACAAAAGCTCCTAACAGTAGCAATTCTTTCTTAGATAACGTAACAAATACGCCGGAGAGTAGCATGGCTCCGATACAGATAAATACACCACAAGTAAATGCAAAAGTAAATGAGATGTTCCCAGAGTTAACACGTACAACAATCGGTGTTCCGACAGATAATACTACACCAGATACTCGCCCAACTAATACAATATGGAGTAGGTTAGGGCAAGCATTCTTGCCAGAGCCTTTACAAAAAGAATTGGGCATATCTAAAGAACAGCGAAGTAACAGATTGTCTACAATGCAAAGAGAAGAAGGGGCAATGACTCTTTCTGATAAAAACTATTTTAAGAAAAATCCTGATAAAATAAGTCCAGAGATATATTTTCGGCAAGGTTTATTTTTTGGACATGATAACCCATACGGTGAGATTGGAAACAAAATAGTAGGGAGTAAGGTATATCAAGACACAAAAGACTTACCAGATCCTACTACACCACAACAGAGACACTCGGAGATGTTAGGAAGTGCGGTTGGGATATCTATTGTGAGCCCTGTTGCAGAACCAGTTATAAGTTCAGCTATGAGTTCGTTAGTATTAAAAGTTGCTACAAAAGTTCCAGCTTTAATGACCGCAGTAGAGACAGTAACAAAATTAAAGAACAGTAGTGTGCTTGCAGAGGGTGCGTTACGGATTGCTCAGTCTATGGGGCTAGGTGGAATGATAGGATTCATAACAAAGAACAAGCAGACAGTTGCCCAAAATGTACTTCAAAATGCAGGAATGTTTGGAGCGTTCGAAGCTATAGCGTTTCCAGTACAGGTTTTTTTCAGATCGCCATTACGTGAAATTGCGACAATGGAGATAAATAATCCTAACTTGGAAAAAGCGTTAGGCAACTCTAACATTACTGAAAATACTATATCGAAGACGGTTTTCTTCAAACACCCAGACGATCCAAATATAATACTCAAAGTAACTAAAAAAGGAGCTACTGTTATTGACAGCGGTTCAGATAGTCTAAAATCATTAAAGATAAACACGAAAGACATGCCTGTGTTGACATCTGTACAGATAGACATGTTCAAACAAGAAAAGAGTCCATATAATTGGTTAGTAGATTGGACTAAAAAGAAACTAAAGATAGGAGATAAACTAGACTTCGCCGAATACAATGACAGATACACTAACGCCGTACATATAGACGTACAGGAGCCTACTATGGCACCGAATGAGTATGCTACTACAGTAGAGACACCTACACCTACAGAAACTCCTACGACTCAATCTGTACAAGATATAAAGAAGACCGCGGAAGATATGCTAAATAAAGGCAGTACAAAAAGTGAGACTATCCTACACATAGCCGACACTGTTGGAATTGATAAAGCAATGAAGGTTGTCGATGATGTAAGCCGTGCCATGAGTGTTGCAGTTGCTAAAGTTAGTGCCACTCCGGCTAAGGTTGTTGATAAAACTACTAAAAACATTTTCGGCTCATTCAATGATATAGACTTAAACAACCCTGTAGAGAAGCCGTATGTATCTAAGTTTGCAGATAAATATAGTCAAGAAAAGTCAACGACTAGAGACATGACCAACGCTACTGTAGACAGTATGAAGACACTACAAAGCAAGTTAAAAGAAGCTGGACATAAAAGTATATCAATATCAGATGACTTCAAAGGTATCTATTCATTAAATAGGATCATAAACAATGATAAATTATTTGAAAAATATCCAGCATTACGTAAAGTAAATGTTATATTTGCTAATTTCCATACTCCAAGTAAGAAAGGTTTGACTGTTGGGAACGACATATTTATAAACTCAAAGATATATTCAACAGATAAAACAAGTGCATTAAGTACTTTGGTACATGAGATACAGCATATTAAACAAAACATACGCGGTGTGGCGGGTAACGAGGGGACTTCTTTCAAAGAAAATTACAATAGCGAAAGAGAGGTAGAGGAGCGCCGTAAACAACAAGAGTTTATTAAGTCGTCAGAGAAAACCAAACCAGAATCTACAGCCGAACTTAATCCTTTCATAAAATATACACATACACCTAAAATAGTAGCAAAACCACAAGACTCACTGATACAGAATGCAAAGAGATACGAAACTGCTGATGAGTTTGTTAATGCAGTAGGGAAACCTAAAACTATAAATGTATTTATTAAGACTCCGATTAGTAAAAGTATAGTAAGCAAAGATGTGCCTGTGGTGCTTAAAGTTGACAATGTAACTATGTATAGATGTGGCGACGCAAAAGGACAGTTTTGGACAACAAATAAAAAATATGCCGAACAATTTGGCGATCTTAGTAAAAGAACTGGGACATTTTATGAGGTATTCAATAATAGCAACAAAGTTATACGAACTTATGTTACCGATGAATATATAAAATCCCAACTCACAAAAATATGGGAAGAAGCACATACACCTAAAATAAATGAACAAACAAAAAAAATAGAAGAACAGGTGCAACTTATAAAAGATACAAAAAGTTACATAGATGATATGGAGAGTACGGTAAGTGCAATGCCAGGCAAAGAATTGAAAAAGTTTGTATCTAGACAAACAGGAGAATTGCCTGAAGTTGGGGCAAAAAGTACGGCTAATAGAAATCGTACTAATAGTAAGTTTGCTAAACATGGAGATATTATCGCGCAAGAGATACTAGGACAAGAAATATCTAAAAGTGGAGACGTTGCTGTTTCTCAACAACATGTAGACGACTATAACAATGCACTTAGAAATCTTAACGAATTAAAGGAAGGCTATAAGCAACAGAAATTAAAGTTGAAAGAGATGCAAAATGGCGATGTTAGCGCAGAAGAATATGACGAGTACTTGAAGATGACTAACTCAACTATTGCTAAACTACGAGAGAAAATAACTGCTGTAGTTGTATCAAGTAACGCAACAAAAGAAGGTGTTGACTTTCTTAATGATGTAAAAAATAGATTAAATATAGACTTCGATGTACATATATTAAACAAAATACTGATAGGAAACAAAGACGGCGCGTGGGGTGTAACTTATGACAACAGTATAGGAATAGTCAAGAATATGGAAGAACTTACAGCACACCATGAGTTTGTACACCTTATACTTGGAAATATGAAAGGGATTGACGCTTTTAATGGAATGACTGCGCATGAAGTACTTAGTGCACAGGCAGAGAAAATGGGTATAAAATTAAACGCTTCAAACGAGGTTTCTGTAGAGGAGCAACTAGCGTATGATTTCGAGGACTACGTAAAAGGAAACAGAACGGCAAAAGGTAAACTAAGACGATTCTTTAATGTGTTAATTAAGATAGTTAGAAAAATAATAGAACTATTCAAGAAGACTAAAGGAAATGTAATAAACGATTTCTATGACACTATTTTGTATAGAGAAAGTGTATCAAAACAAATGAAAGTGTTTGCTAATAAGGGTCTCATGAAGAGTTTCATAGACAACGGAATTATAGACGTAACAAACTTCGACTCTCCTTCTATGTATCACATGATTAAACTTGATATAAGCAAGGTGCATGTATCAAGTTTCGATTTCAATAATGCTAAAAAAGATATTGCCATGGGGAGGGGATCCAAAACAAATGGCGATCCTATAATTACGTGGGTAAAATCAAGGAAACGATATGAAGTGCTAGACGGAAACCATAGAATCGTGCAGATGATGAAAGACGGGAAAAAGAAGATATGGTTTAATGTCGAGCAACCTAGATTAAGGATAAAAGACAACGCAACCGCTAAGGTACTTATATTGAAATACAACAAGAACATAGACGCGTTAAATACACTTAGTGATAAACTTGACGCTCTACGTGAAAAGACTTCTACCGACCTAACAGATACTACTGCGCGTAAATACATGCTTGCTAAAACAGAATACGAACAGTTAATGAAAGAAGTATTCAATCAAAGACAATCTATAAAAGATCTAAAAAAATCAGATGTTGTCGGGAAGCAGGAAGTCGATAGGAAAATAAACCTAACTAAAGAAACTACTAGAACTATAGACAAAGATATTGGCAATGTTAAAGTACAAAATAAAGTCAGACTTAGTTTCAAGGAGGCGCGCATTATATCGAACTCTATGCGAGATACCAGTGATATAGACACGCGGGAGAGAAGAATACTACGAAAGAAGATAACAAACAAACTATATGGAGAAGGTGCAAAAGTAAAAGGACATAGAGCCGATATAGTGCTAGGACTACCGGCTGGAGGCAAATCTAGCGCGCTTGCCACTCCTCTTGAAAAAGAGCATGGATCGCTGATAATAGATTCCGATATGGCAAAAGAGATGTTGCCAGAATATGCTAATGGACTTGGTGCACAGTCAGTGCATAATGAGTCTTCATATATATCAACAAATGTATATAACAGAGCAGTGAAAAATGGGGACAATATCGTGTTACCTCTTGTCGGTCGTAATACACAAAAGATTAAAGACCTTATAGACTCGCTAACATCTAAAGGATACTCAGTACACTTACACCACGTAAGCGTAAGTGTCAATACATCTAAAGAGCGCGCAATATCACGCTTTAATAAGACTGGGCGTTTTGTAGACACGCGATATATAGAGGGACTTGGATTGCAACCGAAGGAAACTTATGATAAATTAAAGAGATATGGTAAAGAAAATAGAGACAAAAAATGGCAGACTTCAGAAAGAACCTACAATGAAAGAGTTTCTAAAAACAAAGGAGGACAATATATTCTACACGGACGGACTTCAGGAGGTAAGGTCGTAAGTTATTCAGAGTATAGCAATGAGGTTCCATACGGAGAGAAACCTAAGTTAATAGAAAAAGGCATAAATGACAATTCAGAGGTGTTGTATAGAGGAGACGCGTCAAAAATAGACTTTGACAAACTAGATACCGTAGCTCAATTTAATCAAAAAAATAAAGAAGCACTTTCTGCATTCAGTAATACTCCAGGGATATACTTCACAACAAGCGAGGACAACGCAAAGTCGTATGGAGAAAATATAACAACAGTCTCAATTAAGAGGAACGCAAATATAATAAATATAAAAGATGCACGTAAAGCGTTGTCTCGTCGTGATGTAGAAAATATAATCAGAAGTAACCCTGATATAGCTGATGTAACTACAAACTATTCAGAAGACTTTGAGAAAGGCTTGAGTGATATTGTAGATAATATAATGGCGGAGAAAGACGGTAATGAGTTTCTAAAAGCTATCTGGGCAGAGGGAGGTTTCAGTAATAAGGACTTTACAATAGCTATGACAGACGCTGGGATTGACGGAGTTAAAGTAGCAAAAGACGATGTAACACACTATGTTATATACAATAAGTCAGTATTGAGTGATGTTTCTATGGCTAAGAATAAGGATATAACAGGTAATAACAGAGTAAGTTTACCAGAGATACCTGTACCAATTAAACCTATAAAAGGCGTGATACTTCCTGGAGCAGACTACGTCGCTACATTCATAGAAAAAGACATTATAAATCCAGTAAAGAATCAGCGTAAAGTACTAAAAGAAATATGGAACTTTGTCAAGTATCCTTTCGTAGATGAGCCTATTATAGTGCAAAAGGCTTCTGCTATAACTGGATCACATATAATGGAGACGGAGAAGTTTAGAAGTACTGCATGGAAAATAGCAGAGGAAAGTAGAAACTGGTGGGCAAAAATCCCTTCCTCAATCCATATAGATATAATAAACAATATAGATAACGGGACACTTGAACCGAAAGACTTTATACCACAAGATGACGGTTCGTTTTCTGGCATAACAGAAGAAATGGCTGGTACGTTTTCTAAGTTAGCGAAAGCATATCGTATTCGTATGGATAAACAGTATGAGTTTGAGACAAACATGGGGGTGCGAGTTAAGTATTTGAAAGATTATTTTCCACACATGTGGGACGATACAGCAAAAGCTAAAATAGTATTTGGAAACTATGCTAGAACAATGTCAAGTGGCAGGTTTACTAAAGAACGCTTTATAAAACTTATAAAATATGGATACGACAACGGGCTAGAACTTCGCACAACTAACTTAGAGGAACTTGTTACAATGCGTGAGATAGACGGGTACAGAATTGCTCAAGAGTTACAGTTAATAAAAGAGTTTGAAAAAATAGGATTAGCCTTTCCAACTGATACAAAAGGATTAGATACATATAGTATTATAAATACACCAGACGCGAGACAAGTGCTTGTTCCACAGGAGGTTGCTAAGATATTAGATAGATCTATTTTCGCCGATAATATGTGGAGTATGAAAGGTTTTTTCCCTTATGTCTTCAGAAACTTAATGCGAATAAAAGGTATCTTCGTACCAATCAAATTATCTTTATCTGGTTTCCACTTGGTACATATTACATTCATTGCTACATCAGATTCAAGAAAACTTATATATAAGAAAATATTGAAATCGAACATGAACGGCATTAGCGCGATGAAAGAACTCGGCAAAAGTACTTCATTTGTTAGCCAAGGTGAAGCTATTAAAAAATACGGTATCGGTACAGTTGGTACTAAGGGTCTATGGCAAGCAGATGTTTCTCGTTGGTGGGATACTCCTATGGATAAACTGGAACCATACCAAAGGCAAACAATACAATACATAATAGACGGTGGAGGAACTCCTAAGGTTTCAGAAGAGTTTGCTATACGCGCTAAGGATTCATTTATAAACGCAATAAATGAAGAAAACTATATTGGTGCTACTATACGTGGAATACCAAAACTTATAGAAGGGTATCAGAAACCAATCTTTGAGAGTTATATTCCTGCTTTGAAAGTTGCCTCGTATATACAATCAGTAGACGAACTTCTAAAAAGAAAGCCTGAACTTGCGACCGATGATGTACAAAGACGTATAGAGTTTCATGAGTTGTGGAAGTCAGTAGATAACAGGTTTGGTCAGATGAACTATAAGACATTGTTTTGGAATCCTATGGTGAAACAATGGGCACAGGTAGCATTCTTATCTTTAGGCTGGAACTTGGGATTCGTTAGAGAGTTTGGTGGTGGCAGTATCGAACTTGCTAAACTTATCGGTAAAGGTTCGATTAGGCGTGCCACTAAGGAAGATCTAACAGACAAGATATTATTCTCTCTCGACTATATATTACAGGCTGTAATTATAGGAGGTTTGATGACATACGCTATGACAGGCGATAGACCTAGGGCAGTGCAAGACTTCTTCTTCCCTCGCACAGGTGGAACAAATCCAGACGGATCTCCTGCAAGAGTAAACACTTCATTCTACACACGCGAGTATTTCTCCGCTCTAAACCATTATAGAAAACAAGGCACAGTAGGAGGTTCAACTGCTCTAGTTGAAAACAAATTAAATCCAGTTTTGTCTACTCTTTCAGATATATATAATAATAAAGATTATTATGGTTATCAAATACGAGACACAAACTCTCCCATAATGGTACAGAGTGCACAATTCTTAGACTATATGATGAAAAATGCACTTGCGCCTATATCGTTAGCTGGAGCTATACGTGCCAGTTCTGTTGACGGGAAGAAAGGCGTATTTCTATCTTTCGCAGGATTCAATCCTGCTCCTAAATACATCGCGGAGAGCCAAATGGAAAGTAAGATATACTCTATCCTTGATCGTAGGACTGGAGGCGTGAAGCCTTTGGATAGTAAAATTAAATCAGACTCAAAGTCGAATATACGCAGACTATACTTATCCGGCAAAATAAAAGAGGCGAATGTGGCACTTGATAATGCAATAAAAGCTGGCTATATCTCGCCTCGTGGCAAGCGTAGTTTTATACGGACACTAGACATACCTTCAGACGTACGAGCGTTCGGTGCACTCTCACAATTTACTTCTGACCAGAGACATCTACTTTCAAACATGACAGAAAAGGAGCTAGAAAGATATGCTGGACACGCCTCGTTGAAATTACGACATATATTATCTACATTGTCTCCTACTGCAAAACAGTTTGTAAAAGACTTAAAAAGTGGTAAGGTGCGTTTAGCGCGTTTCAAACGTGGTAGAGAAATAAAAAAATAACAATATGATTAAAAAAATAATAGTTAGGATACTAAAAGAAGTATTAAGGGTAATATCGATAGTCTTAATTATTCCAGTAATAGGAATAGTAGGATTCTTTGTTGCATTCTATACTTCTGTTATCTTCCCAGTAATGTTGCTTGGTTGGATAATATCTAAAGTACGCGGTAGCGATAATAAACCATATAAGGAATCTAAGGGTGGAATGCGGTTGTATAAACCTGTGGTACAATTAGGAAAGGAGCCGTCAGTCCTTATGCAAATACTAAAGCTATGGGCAGAAGGGCTTAAAAGTGTATTTTCATGAAAAACAAAATAAACTACGGATTACAATACATAGACGTTGCCAGAAAAGATTA
>VAPF01075416.1_pt1 | contig 10928 bp, 5 predicted proteins | sample 3393931 | NCBI WGS metagenome assembly VAPF01 (sample SAMN08290437, study PRJNA428436) | hydrothermal vent metagenome | isolation source: Deep-sea hydrothermal vent chimney | place: Atlantic Ocean: South-mid Altantic Ridge | depth 2773 m m | reverse complement strand
TGTCTTCGTCGATGAGTAATAGTTGTGTGCCGCATTCCAGTGCTTCGATGATGTTGGCGGCTTGCGAGGTGCTGCCGCTGGCGTTTTCTGTGGAGAATGCCACGGTGTCGCGACCGAAGGGCAGGCGGTCAATAAAGGGGCTGATGTTGACCCGTGAAATGGCTCGGCTGTCTTCTGCGCGTATTTTCACGGCATTTTCAATGGTGGCTACACGCTCGCGGCCATCACCGGGGATGTGGTTGTATACGCCACGTTCCAGTGCGTGCAGCAGGGTGGATTTGCCGTGGAAACCGCCGCCGACAATCAGGGTGATACCGTGGCCGATGCCGAGGCCGCGTACTTCGCCTGTGTTGGGCAGGGTTACCGTGCGCGCCAGTGATTCGGGTGCTTTGAAAGGCAGTGCATCTTTGCGCAGCGGGTGGTCGTCTACACCGCTGGCGCGGGGCAGCAATGCACCGTCGGCAATAAAGGCGAGCAGCCCGGCGTCTTGCAGCCAGTGACGCAGGGTATTTTGGTCTTCCACGCTGTGTACGTGCTGGCGGATTTGCTGGCTGTCGAGATTTTGATAATACAGTGAGGCGTTGATGACGTTGGGCAGTTCATCAATGAGCATGGCCACAGCTTCCCGTCCGGCGGCACGTCGTCCCTGTGCGGGCAGGCCCAGGGTAAATCGCGCTTCAATAACATCCTTGTTTACCAATATTGCATTGCGCACCAGTACCTGCTGGCCACTGGTGGATATATGAAATTCACCGCTGCCTCCACTGCCCCGGTGGCCTTTGACAAAGCGGCCAATGGCGTGCCGGATGGCGCGACCGAGAAAATCCTCCAGTGCCACGCGGCGCACGTCGGTTTGCCATAGTGCGTGGGGAAATGCGGCTTTACGGGTATCAACTGACACACTGATGCGCGAAGGTGCGGCGAAGGGGTCGCCTTGTACGTGATCAATGCTGAGGGTAAAGGCCGGGAAAGTATAAGTCCCGGTGATGGCCTTGTAGGCTTTGTAGCCTTTGCCGTCCAGTGCCAGCAGTTTGTTGTGTAAGCTGTCCATTGGTTTCGTCATGTTTTTGCGCGTTTCTGTTTTATCGTGCTTAATGGACAATCTGCCAAACAAAAAAATCCATGTCTATGTTCTTCAAAAAAAAATCCGGCACCCATAACCGTACTGTTAACCAGAGCATTGTGGCCTGGGCACTTTATGACTGGGCCAATTCCGCTTTTGCCACTACGGTGATGGCGGGGTTTTTCCCGATTTTTTTCAAGCAATACTGGAGTGTCGGTGTCGCCAGCACCGAGAGCACTTTTCATCTGGGAGTGGGTAATGCGCTGGCGAGTTTGTTTATTGTACTGGTGGCACCATTGCTGGGTGCGATTGCAGACAAGGGTGGTTTGCGTCGGCGGTTTTTGTTTTTGTTCGCGGGGACGGGCATGGTAGCCACCGCAGCGCTTTATGGGGTGGAGCAGGGTGAGTGGCTGGTGGCGCTGGTATTGTTTGTTACGGCAACCATTGGGTTTATGGGGGCAAACGTCTTTTATGATGCCTTGCTGGTCAGTGTGGCAAAAAAATCACAGTGGGATTTCATTTCGGCATTGGGTTATGCGCTAGGTTATCTGGGCGGTGGCCTGTTATTTTCCGTGAACGTGGCCATGAGTCTGTCTCCGGAAAGTTTTGGTCTGGAGAGTGCGACAGAGGCGGTGCGTTTGTCGTTTATCAGCGTTGCTGTCTGGTGGGCGGTGTTTTCCCTGCCGTTGTTACTGCTGGTGAAAGAAGTGCCACCGGCGCAGCGGATTTCCGGCTGGGCGGTGGCGCGGGCCGGTTATGCACAATTATTGGATACTTTTCATCATCTGCGGCAGATGCGTGTGGTGGTGATTTTTTTGCTGGCCTATTGGTTTTATATCGACGGTGTAGATACTGTGGTGCGTATGGCGGTGGATTATGGCCTCTCCATTGGTTTGCAGCAGGAGAATCTGATTACCGCTTTGCTGATCACTCAGTTTGTGGGCCTGCCTGCGACGCTGCTGTTCGGTTTTCTCGCGGCCAAAATGGGCACCGGGGGGCTGGGGGCAAAAAGGGGTATCTTTTTTGCGTTAGTTGTTTATGTGCTGGCGGTGATCGGCGCTTTTTTCATGGACAGCAGTGCAGAGTTTTATGCCCTGGCGGTGACGATTGGCCTGGTGCAGGGTGGGGTGCAGGCGCTGAGTCGCTCACTGTATGCGAGGATGATTCCTGTAGACAAGTCCGCTGAGTTTTTTGGTTTTTACAATATGCTGGGGAAATTTGCTGCTGTACTGGGGCCGTTGCTGGTGGGTGCCGTCAGTCTGGCCTCCGGCAGCCATCGTTGGGGGATGTTGTCAGTGGTGGTGTTATTTTTAGTGGGAGGATGGTTGCTGACGAAGGTGGATGTACGGGAGATTCGGCAATGATTTTAGCGCAACGTTTTTAGTGTTTTTCTTTGCGTCTTTGCGACCTCTGCGTTTACAGCACGTCACTTGTTTTTGCCACGATTTATTGTCATGACAACATAATCTCCCAAGACACTGGAAGGATTGTCCTGTCGTAGGTTGGGGTTCGCAGGCTCACCACCAACCTACATCAACTCAGGTTGCTGATTCAGCGATAACCAGTAGGGGCCGAGCTGGCCAATGGTTGTCATGAATTCATCGAAATCTACGGGCTTGCGGATGTAACTATTGGCACCCAGGCCATATCCCAGGAGGATGTCCTCCTGCTCAGAGGATGAGGTTAGAATAACCACGGGTAGATAGCGGGTATGTGCTGCGGCACGCAGTCTTTTTAATACACCGAAACCATCGATCTTGGGTAGCTGAATATCCAGCAATACCAGGGTGGGTATTTGTGTGGCGTCACGCCCTTCATATTTTCCTTCCGCAAACAGGTAGTCCAGAGCCTCGACACCATCCCGGGCGACCACAATCTCATTCATTACATTGTTTTTAGTCAGGGCTCTTAGCGTGAGCGCTTCGTCATCAGGACTGTCTTCAACCAGCAAAATTGTGTTTCGTGTTGCGTTGGGAATCATCGATTGTAATCCGTGTACCACTAATTCATTTTTATTGTATATATATCCATAGCGATTGAGATTTGACCGCACGTCCTGGTGATTCTATGGCGGCGTTAAAATGTCGTGTAATAGGATGACTATTTCACGTCATTTTACCTAGCCTAAAAGCACCTACTTTTAGTATCATAAAATAAATGTGACACATATTTAGACCTAAACCCCAAATGCTATAAGCACAGTTAAATAGAAAGCCGTCAGCTTGTCTACTAACTCTCTGGTAAATAATACCCGTTGCTAATCATCATTTTGTATGACGGGTGGTTCATTTTACTGAGGGGGGTAGGGGTTTCCATGCTAACGTATCAGTAAATAGCAGCCCTGCTTCAATGGGTAACGTTGGCCATAGGCGTTGAATGCCAATGCGGTAATAGTTGAGTTGCGATTGATAGTGTTCGGTTAGCGCGTCGAGTTCGGCCGCATTATCAATGTGATGGGTTTTATAGTCCACCAGCCAGATACATTTTTTACTGATAACCAGGCGATCAATAATGCCATACACACTTTGACCTTCATTAGTGTAATGCAGCGGCACTTCGTTATGTGCGCTGATGAACTGCGTGGGGTTAAACAGATGGTCGAATGTCGTTGACTGGAATACGGTGTTGGCGCTGTTGAACCATGCTATCAGGTCGTCGTCTGTCGGCAAATCTAATTCGGTGGCGACGCGCTGTGGAATATCTGTCGCCTGTTCGCTCAATAACTGCAACATGCGATGAATGGCGATGCCGCGAGCACGGGCATCCGGGTCATCCATACGGAAAACCAGAGGTGCCGCTGGGGTGGCCGATACGTTGCTGGGAGCAATGTTACTTATGGGTTTTTCCAGGACAAGCGGCTGGATTTTGTCTGGTGGTACAGTGCTAATTTCTGGCACCGTGGTTATTTTTGCGGTGTGTGTTGCTGGTTGGCCACTGGTGAATGTCCATCCAGTGGTTGACAGTTCTTCAGCGGTTTCAACAAAGGGCGCTTGCAAAAAACCGTACCAGCCTAATGCGCTTCCACGCTGCGGCTGACAACCGGAAATAAATAAAAATTGTTTGGGGCGGGTAATGGCCACATATAGCAGGTTGGCATCCTCTCGTGTTTCTGCTTTTGCATGCCGGTCCAGAATATTTTGTGTGAAGGTATCTTGTTGTTCTTTGGTGCCCGCCAGCAAAAAGCTGACTGGACGCGGCGCTTGTGCCGGCCAGTCCACAATGGCCTGATGTGCCACAGAGCTGTTGCGCACGTTTGTGCTGTCTACCAAAAAAATCACGGGTGCTTCCAGACCTTTGGCAGCGTGTATCGTCATCAGGCGGACGCGGGAACCTGCCTGCAAAGGGCTGCCTTCGTCCGGTGCATCCTGTTCCTGTTGTTGCAGGGTGTGCAGCCGCGATACAAAGCGCCCAATGGAGGGATAGCGACCACTGTCAATTTCCAGCGCCAGTTCAATAAAGCGTGTGAGGTTGGCTGCTACCCGGTGTTGCAGGTGTGCCGGATAGGCTGAATGGTAGCGGTTGAGCACATCACCTTCGCAGTAAATGCGATCCAGTAAATCGTGTACGGGCAGGGTGTCTACCTGTTCCCGCCAGCGTGTTAACAAGGTATGCGCACGCTGTAAGGCATTGCTCTTGTTTTCAAAAGTGACAATGATCGTCAGGCGATCTATCCACTGGCCATCGGTATGGCTGGCGAGGGCAATGAGGTCTTCGTGGCTGCAATCAAACAAGGGTGAGCGCAGCACACTGGCAAGCCCAAGATTGTTGAAAGGGGTGACCAGTAGCGATAACAAACGTACCAGGTCTTGCACCTCCAGGCTTTGCAGCAGGGTACCGCGATTGGCTCCGATGTAAGGGATATCAGCTTCGCGCAGGGCTTTTTCGTAGTCACCAGCGTGAGTGCGATGGCGCAGTAGAATAATAATATCACCGTAATTCAGTGGGCGTGCTGCATCGGCCGGGCCGGTCAGGGTATTGTTGTCGATAAGGTGACGGATTTTTTTTGCCACCAGCCGACCCTCTTCAAGGTGACGTTGGTCCTGTTTTAGCAAACGGGGTGTTTGTAGCGGGTTGCGTAACTCACCGGAGGCTTTACCAGTGTTTTCTGTTTCATCGTCTGCAACGGCAATGAGGGGCAAAAACTCAACGTGTCCCCATAGTTGCGGATGGTGTGTAGCATGGGTGGAAAATTGCATGAGCTGTTGATGCAGTGGGCCTTCACCAAACACACGATTCACCAGCGTCATAATGGCTTCTGCGGAACGCCAGGAGGTGTCCAGTGGCTGAGTGATGGCATCAAGCTGTGTATCCAGCCAGTTTTGTGCGGTAACAAACAGTTCCGGGTCAGCACGCCGAAAGCGATAAATGGATTGTTTGTTGTCGCCCACCAAAAACACGCTGCGGCTGTTCTGGTTTTCATTGGCAGCCAGTTCTTCCAGCAATGGCAGGATGAGTCGCCACTGGGTGGGGTTGGTGTCCTGAAATTCATCAATCAATAAATGATCGATGCGTTGATCCAGTTTGTATTGAATCCATTGTACATTGTCGCTGTGATTTAACAGTTGGTAAGCCTGCCATTCCAGGTCTGAAAAATCCAACAGGCGTTGTTCGGCTTTCAGTTGTTGATAGTGGCTCAGTAATGCACTGCCTGCCTGATACCAGGCACTGGTACGGCACAGTGTGTCCATGGTGTTACGAATGTTCAGGGTATGTGCGATTTGTTCACATATCCGGTGGTGGAGTTCCAGAAAGAGTTGCTGGCCCGTGTCGCCCATGGACTTTGCCTGGGCCTTGGACTCTTTGCGTGCCAGCGGTGTGCCGGAAGCCGTCAAAAAGGCTTTACAGCATTGCGCAAAACGCACGTCGGGTTTTTTATTTTCATCACGGGCGATAGCCAGGGCATCCAACGCTGCGGCATTTTTTTTACCGGGATGTTTTTGCAGTAGGCCCACAAATTCTGCGAGCTGCGTAAGTGCGGCTGTGTTGAAAAAATCGACTTCCGGTTTATCCGTTGCACTGACATTAAGCTGAGTGCCTAGTGTCTCCATGGCAAAACCGAGTGGATCTGTTTGTGATTCGGTGAAGGCCCACCAGTCACTGCGATGTTCGAGAAAATGGTTGAGCGCGGTTTGTGTATTGGCCAGACCGTTGCAGCTTTCAAACAGGGTTTCGATGGCCTGGGCAGTATTGCTCTGTGGGCGGCGACTGGCATCTGCACACAAAGCATCCCAGGCGGCATGTTTTAATTCTGCGGTAGATTCCAGTAATTCAAAACCGGGTGGAATTCCGGCTTCCAGTGGGAAGCGCCGCAGGATATCCTGACAAAAGGCATGGAAAGTCGTGGTTTTTACTGTGAAAGGCGAGCGCAATAAATCTTCGTACAGTGTGGTGGCCCGTTTGAGTGTCGCAGGATCAGTGGGCGCATCGATTTGCTGGAGCAAGGTTTTTAGCTCGGCAGGCTCACTCTGTGCCAATTCCAGCAAGCGGGCATTGAGGCGGGTCTGCATTTCCGTGGCGGCTTTGCGGGTGAAGGTAACAGCAAGGATGCCATCGGCCCGTGCGCCAGCAAGCAGTAAGCGAATCAGCCGGGTGACCAGTAACCAGGTTTTACCCGTGCCTGCGGAAGCGTTAACCGTGGCGTTATGTTTGGGGTCGGAAGCACGTAGAGGGTTGGCCATGGCAACGTGTATTTTATCCTAACATGTTGCTTGTATCTACTGGATGACTTTTTCAGTGTTATTCCTGACCCCAGGTTGCCAGCATCGGCATTAATTTACGAAGAGTTATAGTAGTTTTTCAGAATATGTTGAATTTGCTATGAGGTGTCAGGCAGTACATTTTTGTTCAAAATAATCTGAAAAATATTTTTCCTTCTACACTGTTTATTTACTATTTTCGTCATTTAATGGAGATGAAATAAAGTGCAACTGATTGAATGTTAGGTGTTTAAAAAAGTAAACAAAGTTTCTCTGAAAAATAATAATAAAAAAGACTTTTTACATAACTTGATTTTGCTTCCGTCATAAGCAATGGTAGTATTCATAGCTATAACGTTGTGTTGTTTGGGAATGTTAAAATCGAATTTACCTGTTTATATGTCGTGCTTATCAGTTTTGTTTTTTGCGCTTACTCGATGTTAGTGTGATTTCACATAAAGCTATCTATAACGAGTTAGTCAATAGGTAAAAAAACACTTAAAACAAGTGCATATTGAGTTAAATTAAGTGAAGTTAAATAATTAACTGCATAATGAAAAACTACAAAAAATTAACTTTGTTTGATCACGATAGAGGTATAAATGAGGGTTAACCATTAGGGCAGGGGAGGTGTTTATTCTGGTCGCAGTCATATTTAATGCTATCTAAGGACCGGGTGCTTTATCGAGGAGCTAAGCCAGATTGAAATCAGAAAAGTTTTAAATGTTCTGGAACGTTAGCTTGATATTGTTTTACGCAGGATATTACTAGGGAGAGTAGGTATAAACATGGATACAAGGAAGAAAATTATTATTGCAGGGGTTTTAATGTCGCCGCTGGTGATCGCAGGTTGTAGCGATAGTGAATCTGACTCCCCTTCAGATTCGGATGTGGGAGTAGATGGCATTTACTCTCTTAACGTAACCGGAGGCTTGGGGGGTGCCAAGGGTGGGTCAGGCGGTGATGGTAACAATATAAGCATTTACAAGGCAGCCAGTACGGGTGATGTTGAAGTGCTAGCCAGTGGTACCGCTGACGCCGGTTTTACCAGTATTGCTCCTGATGTCGATCTGGGGAGTAATTCATTGGATATTACGACGGATATTACCGTCGATGTTTTTGCGGAAGACGCAGCTGAGCCAGCTGCGGGCACTCCCTATCTGATCGAGGATAACGGAAGACTGTTCGTGTCTGACGGTAATGCTTCCCTGGGTGATGAAGATCCGGTAACGGGCATTAGCGTCGCTAGTGGTGTTACTTTGGTCCTTGGTCTCAATTATACAACTTATGCCCAAATCAGTTTTGATAACGATGTGTTCAATTCCGGCATAATAACTACGGTCGATATCGATGAGCTTCATCGTGGTGGTTTGCGTATTTATCCCGCATCGTACGTGGGACAGACAGGCAGTCGTATTGACACTGCCGGTACACTGGACATGGGCAGTCAACGCGGTGGCGATGTGCTGATATCAGCTGATTATTCCATATACAACTATGGGGCAGTTAACACAAACGGATCAGATAGCATCAATGACGATGCTGTTGCTGCTGGATATGTTGAACTCTATGCCGACGATCTCGTGCATAACACCGGTGATATTGATAGCTCGGGTGGCGATGCTCCCAACGGTGATGCTGGTCGTGGCGGGAACATCGATTTGGCATCCGACTTTGGCAATATGTACAACAGCGGTAGTTTGGTGAATCATGGTGGCGATGGTCAGCTCGGTGGCAACGGTGGCAAGATCAATCTCTATGCCGTTGGTGACATGTTGAACAGTGGTGATATCAATGCCCAGGGTGGCATCGGTAATGCGGACGATGGTGGCGATGGCGATAGTATCGAGATGTACGCTTACGGTCGCAAACTGGTTAACAGTGGTCGCGTTTTGGCCATGGGCGGTAATACAACCGATGCTGACTCTGATGGTGGTGACGGCGGAGGGTTGTATGTTTATGCAGAATACGGCCCTATTGACGGGGCCGCACCGGCAGGTGGTCTTTTTGTTTCTGGCGATATCGATCTTTCCGGTGGCGATGCGGTAGTAACAGGTGATGGTGACGGTGGTACTGCCGGTTCCGTTGATGTTCAGGTATACGCTTCCAATTATCCTTCCGAGGTGCGCGTGGCCTTCCTTGGTTATACCGATATTGATACCACTGGTGGTGATGCTAATTTTGGTGGTTCTGCAGGTGATGTACTTATCTCTAATGATAGTGTGCAGGCAAATGCTGGTGATGTGCCCTCTGGCAATGTAAGTAACGAAGCCGATGTAACTGCCCGTGGTGGTAATGTCGTGGCGGGGGCGGAAACAATACCAGCCGATGGTGGATCAGGTGGTAATTTCAGGCTGGAAACTGAAACCCAGTATGGTACTCGCCCTGAGCTGGAGATAGCGACTAACAAAGGCAATGTTGATGTATCTGGTGGTAACGGCTTGGAGTCAATAATGACCGATATCAATCGTTCTGGTTCTATCTGGTTCTGGGGTTACAGCGGTGTCACCAATACCGGGAACATCACTGCAAATGGCGGTACTGACCTGGGTACGGATGGTGGTGTCACAGGTTATGGGGGTTATGCTAATGATGTTGAAATGTATACAGAACTTGGCCAGGTCAGCAACAGCGGTAATATCACTAATAATGGCGGTGCTGGTGAATACCGGGGTGGTCGTTCAGATGGTTTTAAACTGTATGGGACCACGGTAAACAATAGTGGTGTAATCAGCTCAAATGGCGGTAATGCGGATGCAAGCCTGGAGGGTTCCATCGGTGGTTCTGGTGGCTGGGTTGAGTTTTTCTCACGGGGTGACTTTGACGATGTGACTCATTCAGGTTCCGTAAGCCATACTGCTGGCACGGGTGAAACCACTAATGATAGCGGTGCCTTTATTCGCGGTGCATGTGTCAGCGGTGATTGCAGGCCTGAGTAGTCAGATTGTAAACGAGGCATCGGCGTGACGGGATTTTCCCGCCACGCTTTTTTTAACTCTGAAATAATGGACGCTATGAAATGGCTTCTTTTTACAGGCTGCTTTGCCAAATATTGTTGACCAGTGTTGTCTTTTTTATCAGTAGCCAGCTTTGGGCTGAGTCACCTCATGTTTCTTATAATAAAACAACAGATACGATTTCAGTCGCAGCAAATGAGGCATCGTACAAGGCAATAATGGCCCGCATTGCGACGCTGAGTGGTGTTGAAATTCTTATGGACCCCAAAGCCGAGCATAATATTACTATCGACGTTAGCGATCGGCCTCTCGAAACGGCACTGAAACAGCTGAGTCGCCAAACCAGTTTTGTACTTATTCACGATATTCCTGAAACGGATGTGAGCAAACCCCGGGAAAAGCCAGTCCAACCTATACTGATTCGTATGCGCATACTGCCGGAAGGCGAGTTTACTACGGATGCGCTATACCCTATTTTGGCACCTGCGGGTGAAGCCTTTATACGAGAAAAAAATCGTTACTCAGCACCGGCCCAGCAGGTTGATATTTTTAACTATGCTCAAAAGCGTTGGGAAGCCCGATTGAAAGCAATGTCTCCAGAAAAACGGGAAAAGCTTCTGAAAATCACACAAAAAAAGCGCAAACAAATGGCACAGAATCGTGCTGAACAGGAACAAAGAAAAACAGAGCTTGCAGAAAAGCGCGAAGCCGATAAAAAACGACGTGATGCCCGACTTGAAGAATTAAAACTAACGGATCCGGAACGATATGAGCTTCGAATGAAACGGCGGGCAGAAAGGCAGCTGGGAGTTAACAGCGAGTAAAAATATCACTCGCATTAGTTATTTTAGGCTACACAACCACATCACTCTGAAACAGATTTAAGTGGTATCGAAAAAATATTTGGTGACTTGACGCTAATAATAAGGCAGGTTACCCGCTTTGACGGTAGTGTTTAAGCAACGAAAGCGCTCAACAACGTTGTGCTTAGAAGATTACTTTCAGTTTTCCCTAAAATTATCGACAAGGAAACATAAGGTGCCAAAAAATGATCATCCGCCCTGTATGCCAGATGTAGGTATCACGGCTATTGTGCCTGATGAGTGGGGTGGCCCCTGGGAGTCTCGCCACCAGGTTTTAACCCGGCTGGCAAAGTATTTTAATGTTGTATGGGTAAACCCCGTGGAATGGTGGAATGAATCGTGGTTTGGG
>VAPF01012239.1_pt1 | contig 10930 bp, 9 predicted proteins | sample 3393931 | NCBI WGS metagenome assembly VAPF01 (sample SAMN08290437, study PRJNA428436) | hydrothermal vent metagenome | isolation source: Deep-sea hydrothermal vent chimney | place: Atlantic Ocean: South-mid Altantic Ridge | depth 2773 m m | reverse complement strand
TCGAGCATTTGGTGTGTCGCTCCATCAGGACCAACGGAAACTCCAGCGTGCATACCACACACTTTCACATTAGACTGATTAAGTGCGATTGTTGTACGAATTTGCTCATAATTGCGACCAGGATTAAAGGCTGCATACGAAGTTATGAACGGCACCTTCCCTGCAGCGAAGAAACCTGCTCCAAGCGCTGCCATATTTTGTTCTGCAATACCTACCTCTACAAAGCGCTCTGGGAACGCTTTTTCAAACCATTGCGCACGAGTACTTTCTGAAAGGTCCGCGCAAAGCACAACAACATCTTTATCTGCCTGCCCAGCCTCCACTACACCACTACCAAAACCGTCTCGTGTAGGTTTCTTTTCGATGTCCTTGCTAAATACATCTTTGTTAAGCTTGGATTCTTTATTAAGCATATTCATTTGGGACACGTCCACCTGCACTGCGCAATTCCTTTAGAAAACGTTGTGCTTCTTCTTTGGTCGGTGGTTTGCCGTGCCAACGATAATCAAACTCTATTTCAGGAATACCTTTCCCAGCAATAGTGTGAGCGAGAATTAAAACTGGCTTTTCGTAGATTGCACGTGCTTCGTCAGCAGCTGTAATGAATGCGGCAATGTCATTTCCATTTACTTCTATAACGTGCCACTGGAAAGATTCGTATTTTGCACGCAAAGATTCAAGTGGCATTATCTGTTCGGTCATGCCGTCAATTTGTATATTGTTACGGTCTATAATTGCAGTGATATTTGAGAGCTTATTTTTCCCTGCAAACATTATTGCCTCCCATACGTTCCCTTCATCTTGCTCGCCATCCCCCATACAAACAAATATGTGATTCTTCTTTCCGTCCATTCTGTAAGCATAGGCAATACCAGCCGCTTGAGAAAGCCCTTCGCCAAGAGGTCCAGAGGTTGTTTCTAGACCAGGAAGCCGCAAACGCTCTGGGTGTCCTTGAAGCCTGCTACCAAACTTTCGCAAGGTAAGACACTCTTCAATTGGAAAGTACCCAGCGTGTGCCATTGATGCGTAACGTACAGGTACAATGTGCCCATTGGACAAAATTAATCGGTCCCGTTCTTCCCACTGAGGATCTTTCGGATTATGTTTCAGAATATGAAAATATAATGCTGTAAAGATATCCACCATACCAAGAGAGCCAGCAGTGTGTCCGCTACCAGCCTCTACTAACATCTTAATAATCGTCTCACGAATTTCTTCGGCTTTCTTTTCTAGTGTAGATATATCTTTGTCAGTAGGATGCATAAAGGACAGTGTTATTACTTACACAATACCACGCATCATTGCTTTGACAGGTGTGCATAATGCACAAAGCACTATCGTTGATGTCCATACTTCACTGTGAGTACTTTAAACTCTCCAATACGTGCTGCAATATCTGGACTGTGCCAAATTGCTGAACCAATAACAAGTCGACTTACACCAGCATCAAGAAGTAGCGGTGCTGTCTTGAGAGAAACTCCCCCATCTACTTGGATAGGAACTTGAGGGTATCGTTGTGAAAAACTCTTTATAGCGGACAGAACGCCAGTATCAAATGGCTCACCTTGAAGTCCTATGTGTTTAATACCCATGAACTGCACATAGTCCGCCTGATTGAGTACGGATTCGAGAAGGGCTATATCGTCTTTTACACTTAAAGCTATACCAAACGATAGAAGACCTGGTACAAAATCTTTTTCATATCCGAATTTCTCTGAAAGCTTTTCAAAGGTCTTTGGTAAATCTTGTACACTTCGTGCGTGTATAACAACCCTTGAGATACCAGCCGATACCCACTGCGCTGCAGCTTCCTCTGGCGAAGACACCATAAGGTCTGCTTCTAAACAAAACTTGTCACTGTAAGGTAGCAATTCATTATGCCGATGCATTTCCTGAAGCTCGTCTTTAGTATTTGCATAAGGCCATGTTGATGGTGTTGCGAATTTACCGTCCACTACGTCAATTTGCACTGTATCCACCAGTCCGTTTAGACGAGAAAGTTTTACCTCAAGCTCTTTGCGAGTTGTTACTAAAATTGCTGGGATAATAGTGCTCATATTATGAGTTACTAAAACTTTTTAAGACGTCGAATGTGACGTGGCAATAGGGAGAACTTTGTTTCAAGAAATAGAGATACAGCGTGCAATGTTTCTTCTTTTGAGAGAAATCGTGCACCAAGAGAGAGTATGTTGGCGTCGTTATGAAGACGGGCAAGACGCACAATGTCAAAAGTATCCGTTGCGACAGTACCTTCCGTCTCCACTGCACCAACTGCATGAGCTCCACCGTAAAAGACTGCAGCACGAGCACCTTTAACACGGTTTGCTGCCATTGCCTCTCCCTGTCCACTTCCTCCTATAATTATGCCGAGAACACTAGCGGCAGCTTCGCTGCCGCTAGTGTTCTCTTGTGCGACTCTTTGTGCACAAGGAGTAATGAAGTCTGGGTAGTCATCTTCAGGCGAGAAACTATATGCACCCAAATCTTCCACAGTATACCCACGCTCTGTTAGTGATTCTGTGATAAATTGCTTCAACACGAACCCCGCATGGTCCGATGCAATATATACTTTAGATATTTCCTGATTCAATGACATGACGTACAAGTGACTCAGTGTAACCCATTTCGTTGTCGTACCACGCAAGGACCTTTACCAATTTACCTCCTACAACGCGTGTCATAGGTAGGTCGGCAATAGCAGCAAATGGCTGACCAACGATGTCGCTAGAAACTATAGGCTCTGTGGTAACAACAAAAAGTCCTTTCCAACGGTCTGTTTTTGCAGCAGCAGTTAGCGCAGCATTTACTTCTTCGACACTTGTTTCTTTTTTTGCGATGAAAGTAATGTCTGCTATTGAACCAGCAATGACTGGCACACGAAGTGCAATGCCATCAAAACGTCCAACCAAGTTTGGATATGCTTTCGTCACGGCTATAGCTGCACCAGTTGATGTCGGTACTATATTTTGTGCCGCAGCGCGCCCTTTGCGCAAGTCACTTCCTTTCACTGGACCGTCGACTACCGACTGAGTGGCAGTATAGGCGTGTGTAGTATTAAGAAGTGCCAAATCAATCCCAATCGCTTCGTCTAGTATAGCGATGAGTGGACTCGATGCATTAGTGGTACAAGAGCCGTTGGATGATATTGAGTAATTTTGAAGCTCTTTCGTATTTACACCCATGAGTATTGTGGCACCGCCGACGTTAGTATCTACATCTTTTGCTGGTGCTGAGATAACAACACGACGTGCTCCTGCTGTGATGTGTGCATTTGCTTTATCATAGTTTGTAAAGAAACCTGTTGATTCTACGACGACATCAATGGTCAAATCTTTCCATGGCAGTTGTGCAGGATCTTTTTCTGAAAGGAATTTTATTTCTTTATTATTTATAAAAAGTTTCCCATCTTTTAGCTCTACTGGAAATGGAGCGTGTCCGTACACTGTGTCGTGTTCCAGTAAATAGGCTAGATTCTCCAAAGAACCAAGATCATTAATTGCAACGAGCTCTATCTCTGGACGATTCCATGAGCGACGAACAAATGCACGACCGATACGACCAAAACCATTAATTGCAATACGAGTAGTTTTCATAATAAATTGAGATAATTATAAACTATTGATATAGGCGATACGAGCGACTACTACGAACAGTGTATCATGCCATTCTATTCCTCCGTCGTTGCATAACTGTGTATAATACCGTGCTCGGTGTTATAACCACTCACTTCGAATCGCATTGTTTTCTCTTATTGGTAGAAAAGTGAAAAAGAGTGTACAAAAGGCACGAGCCCCATATTCCTGTACCTAAAGGTATTAGTCCAACAAGTCCCCACCATGTGTGATACCAATATCCTAGAATTAAGATAGCCAACCCAACTACACTTCTTATTACTCTATCTGCCGTTCCCATATTGTTTGTTGAACAAGTATTTTTTTGCATACATTCAGTATCGCATACTTTTATTTTGTATACTGACAAGATAAAATTACTATGCAGAAATGCGTAGTAAAATCCGTCCTTTCTGCAAAAAGAAAAACGCCTTTCGGGCGTCTTACTCTTTGCACTATTTCTTTACTTCTTTGAAAATCTCGTGCTTGCGCGTAATTGGGTCGTATTTCTTAAATTCTATTTTACGCTCAACTTGCTTACGGTTCTTTCGCGTGTGGTATACATACGAAGATTGCGTAGAACGGAGCTTAATGATGTGAGACTGTGACATGTGGAAAATCTACCAGAAATAATGCTAAAACGCAAATACTGCTACATACATAAATGCCTACACCGAAGCAGCAGCAACGGTGCGTTTCTTTGTCTTTGCACGGCGCGCTGACTTTTTTACATCAAATGAAGGTGTATTATTCTTAATAGATACAGCGACAGTGCCCCCCTCCATCACCCCTTGTTCTACCATCAAAGAAGCAATAGGCGTGAGAATGTAATCTTGGATAACCCTCTTTAGCGGGCGTGCACCATATTGTGGGCTGTAGCCCTTTTCTGCTATCCATGCACGCACACGAGCGTCTAGAGAAAGCGTAATGCGTTTCCCTGCCAGTCGTGTAATGACTTCTGTAACTTGTTTTTCTACAATGTCCGCCAAAGCTTCTTTGCTCAAAATATCGAACATGACGATGTCATCTAGACGGTTCAGGAACTCTGGTCGGAAGTGGTCTTTCAAAGAACCAATTACTTTTTCTTTGACCTGTTCGTATTCGGTTACACCAGTAGCCTCTGCATGTCCAAAGCCGATGTGTGCCATGCGGTCGATAAACTCAGCACCAATGTTGCTCGTAAGGATAACGATAGTGTTTTTGAAATTTACTTTACGTCCTTTACCGTCGGTCAAATGCCCACTGTCAAGGACCTGCAAAAGAATATTGAATACTTCTGGGTGTGCCTTTTCTATTTCATCGAAAAGCACAACAGAATAAGGACGGTGCCGAATACGTTCAGTTAATGTCCCAGACTCTTCATAGCCAACATATCCTGGAGGAGCACCAACCAATTTTGCAACTGAGTGTCGCTCCATAAACTCACTCATATCAACACGCACCAAAGCGTCAGGGTCATTAAACATAAACTCTGCGAGTTTCTTAGAGAGCTCTGTCTTACCTACTCCAGTAGGTCCAAGGAAAAGAAACGAACCAATCGGACGATTAGGATCGCTAATACCAACACGCGAACGCTTCACAGCATTAGCAACTTTCTTCACTGGATTGCTTTGTCCCATGATTGCTTTCTTTAGCTCGTCTTCCATACGAGAAAGTTTTGCTGCCTCTTCTTCGAGCATACGAACAACAGGAATACCAGTCCAACGAGAAACTACAGATGCAATATCTTGCTCCATTACTTCTTCATGCAAGATGCGTCGTGATTTCTGCAAAGTCTTAAGGCGTTTTAATTTTTGTTCAAGTTCTTTTTGTGCTGATGGAATTTGCCCATAACGAATTTCCGCAGCGGTATTTAGGTCAGCAAGAGCTTCTGCATTGTCAGACTGTATTTTGAGTGACTCAAGCTCTGTCTTTAGAGTACGGATACTTTCAAGTACTCCTTTTTCATTTTTCCATTTTAGCTCAAGTTCACTTGTTTTCTCCCTAAGGTCTGCAATTTCTTTATCAATAGATTTTATACGCTCTTTTATTTCTTTTGCTCTCTCACCTTTAACGTCTTTTTGCAGTGCTTGTCGCTCTATTTCAAGACGTCGTATCTTACGGTCAGTTTCTTCTAGTAGTGGTGGTTTATTTTCCAAAGCTATACGCAGTCCTGATGCCGCTTCGTCTATAAGGTCGATAGCTTTGTCAGGCAAAAAGCGGTCGCTTAAATAACGTGAGGAAAGCTCCACTGCCGACACCAGTGCACCGTCAGTAATGCGTACCCCATGAAAGAGTTCGTACTTGTCACGCAACCCCCGCAAAATCGCTACTGCGTCCTCTGCGTTTGGCTCTTGTAAATAAATTGGCTGAAACCTGCGCGTAAGTGCAGCGTCTTTCTCAATATATTTTTGGTACTCCTTGAGTGTCGTTGCTCCTATGATGCGCACCCCGCCACGCGCCAAAGCTGGCTTCAGCATATTGCTTGCGTCCATAGCACCTTCAGCAGCACCAGCACCAACAAGTGTGTGGAGTTCGTCGACAAATAATATAACCTTTCCTTCAGCACGCTCGACTTCTTTCATTACAGTTTTCATTCGCTCTTCAAACTCTCCGCGATACTTCGTACCTGCAATCATCAAACCCAAGTCGAGCGAAAGAAGTTCTTTCTCTTTGAGAGACTCTGGAACATCTCCAACCGCCATACGTGCAGCAAGCCCTTCGGCTAGAGCGGTTTTTCCAACGCCTGCTTCACCAATAACCACTGGATTATTTTTTGTTCGACGGGAAAGTATTTGAATTACGCGTCCAAGTTCCTGATCTCTACCAATAACAGGATCCAGTTTATTATTTGCAGCAAGAGCAGTTAGGTTGCGAGTATACTTAGCAAGAGCACGAAAACGTTTTGGTTCAGCAATAGAACCGTCTTTGGTATTTTTTAGTTCTTTTAACACAGCTTCCACTGTACTTTTATCGATATGAAAACGTGCGATTATATCAGCGGCAGGACCAGGGTACTCAAGAATAGCAAGAAAAAGGTGCTCTGTACCAACAAATGAGTCATTCATGCGAGCGGCAGTTTTGCCAGAAGCTTCCAGCCCTTGTGCAAGTTCTGGAGTAAGATAAATCTGATATGAAGGTGACATCACAGATGTTGACTCTGGCTCCTCCAATGTTTCCAACATTGTGTCGGAAAGATTAATCGTATCAATGTCCATTCGATCAAGTACTGAAAATACTAAACTCTCTTCCTGCAATACAAGCGCAGTTAGAAGGTGGAGTGGATTAACATGGTTTTGTCCACGCTCAATAGCAAGCTCGTGTGCTTTTTGCACGGCTTCTTTTGCTTTTGCAGTAAAATTTTGAAATGGTGGCATGTTATTTGGTAGATACTTTAACGGTAGAAGTTGCGGTTGCTGCAGAATTATTCATAGTGGAAGTAGCGGCTAAAATAGCATTTATTGCTTCAGCTCCAACTAATAGGCGGGTCTTACCTTCTATTGCAATACCTACAATGTTGCCCGACAAATCAACAACACCGACACCTATACCTATTTCTGGCAATGTCGTGTGAACACCTTTTGAGCTAATTTGCGAGATGATACCAGTCGTTGCACTGCCGTCTCCACGAATGGCGAGTACGGTCTCACCAAGCTTTAGGTTTCCACTAGAGATTAGTTTAGGCATTGTTGCTTTGAGAAGTTTTCCCTTATCGGAAAAACCATACAGTGCTAGTTTGCCTACAATGCGAACGAGAGTTACTGGTTCTGTTGAACCATTTGGAAACTCTATGTTGGCTTGTGCAGGTAGGGTTTTATTAGCAATAGTGACCACAGCCCTAGCAGCAGGAAGATATGTCCCTACTGCCATCGCTGGTGTGGTTGTACTAGCATTAGTTTTATATAAAAGTACAGTACGGGCATCTTGCGCAGCGAGAGCACTCGTTACCAAATCTTCATTGGAAGGTGCAGGAGCTGAAATTATTGTTCTTATCACTGATTTCGGAAGAGCTGGAGCAACAGTCTTTACTGTACGCTCCACTATTTGATTAACAGTTTGTGTCACTACAGGAGGTGCCTGATCAAGCATTGACACGGTTAAAATGCCCGTAGCTATAGACGTAACAAAGGTCACCAAGATGGTGAGAAGAAGTAATTGTGATTTCGTGAGCTCTTCTATATTCATACTAATTTCAGTATACCTTGCAAGCTAATACTCTGCACTAATAGTCCATAGCAATGTACAACTATTTACTATGTGCGTCAAGAAATGCTACCGAGGTGGGGAGAGCACGTCCAAATCTAGTAATAGAGCTATTGTGCGTCGTAGGTCCCCACGACACACGCAACGTAGAAGTGGCGCGTTGTGTATCACCAGTAAGTGCAAGCACTACACGTGAACCACTCTTTTCAGTCTCGCAAGCACTGCGTGTAGATACTGCAAAACCTTTTTCATTCAGAAGAGCTACCAAGTAATCAGTATCACGCCCTAGTAGTGAGAAATTTAAAATATGTGGCACTGTGTCCTTGTCTTTGCTTTGGTTTATCACGCAATTTGATATGCTTTCCACCTTGGTGATGAGTGAGGTGCGTGCACGCTGTGCACGCACCTGAAAATCTTCTCTACCTGACACAACGTGAGATAGTGCCGATGCAAAAGCACAAGCAAGTGCCACCATTTCCGTTCCAGGACGCACACCACGCTCCTGCCCTCCACCCTCAAACAATTGAGATATAGGAATAGTGCGTCGTGCTATTAAGGTACCTATCCCACGCACACCACCAAGCTTTTGTGCATCGAGCACCAACAAATCAGCTCCCCAATGTGAGCGTGTGAGTTTTTGTGTAAAGGCAGCTTGACTCGCATCTACGTGTAGTAGAGGACGACCGTACTTCCCCTTTATCTTTTCTATTACGTTACGTACTGCACGTGTATTTCCTACGATACCAGTCTCACCACACACAGCGTCCATAGAAATGAGTGCTGTCTCCTCACGCAACATCTTTACAAGATGTTGCGTATCCACTTGTCCTGCGGAAGTAATCGGGAGTATTTCACACAACACACCTTCATGAGTTAGTGCTTGTGCAGTTTTTACTATCGAAGAGTGAGAGATTGGAGAATAAAGTATATGTATGTCTTTTGCTGCGCGTCCATGCGCCAAAAGAGCGCGCACATGCCCACGCAATGCAATGGCATTTGCTTCTGTTGCACCAGAAGTAAAAATCACATCATCAGGCTTTACTTCTACAGCCTGCGCGATAGTACGGCGAGCTTCATCAAGAAGAACTCGTGCGTCGTAACCCTCTTTATGCGGTGAAGATGGATTACCAAAATAGTGCGATGCGTGCTTAAAAGCGCGCATCGCACTCTCTACTGTTGGAGTAGCGGCAGCCCAATCAAGATATACTCGTTGTTTTCTTGCGAACATACAATCCTATAGAAAATTATTCTTATTACCTAATAGTCTACTCACCAAGTGTGTCCTTTATTTTCTTTATTATTTCATCAACAGAAACATTTGCCTTAACTAAGTAACCATTTGCACCAAGAGACATTGCACGGTCAATATCTTCTTGTTCTCCCAAATTAGACGCAATGACAATAGGTACGTCTTTTAACCCATCATCACGTCCGCGGGTTTTCTCCAAGAAAGTAAATCCGTCCATGTCAGGCATCATGAGGTCAAGTAAGATGAGCGATGGTTGATTATCCTCCATCATGGTAATTCCTTCAGCACCGTTACTTGCGTATATCATGTGATACTGATTGACAAGAACGTGATTGAGCAGATTTTTCAAAATCGGATCGTCTTCTATAACTAATATTTTTGTATCTAAAGCCATAATTAAGTAGGATTATTCTCAATAACTAACTTGCTGTGGGCAAGGAGAGTGTAAAGGTTGTACCTTTCCCGTTAGCGTTTGCTGAAAAGCTCAACTCACCATCATGATCAACAGCAATGGTACGAGCTATGTAAAGTCCAAGACCATTACCTGCATTTTCTTTTGCAATAGCATTGCCCGCACGATAGAAACGTTGAAAGATATTAGGGCTGTCCTCTGGAGAGATACCTATTCCAGTATCGCTTATATGTGTTAGCACTTTTTTTCCATCAACAACCTCAGAGCACACGGTAACACGCCCTCCCTTTGGAGTGTAGCGAATAGCATTTTCAATTACATTACTCAATATCCACCCAATACGCCCTACATCAGCACGTACTGGGAGAGTGTCTTGTGAAGTTTTATGCTCCAAAGTAACGCCGTGCTCGTGTGCTAGATATTGCAAGTCTTGTATTGTTGTTTGTGAAAGCTTTTCTATATCTACTGATGAAAAAGTGTAATGATATCCTCCTGACTCAATGCTGGAGACATTTAGTAATGTGTTAATTATAGACACGAGAGCACGGCTTTTGCTTCCTGCGTCTTTTACCAAAGATTTTTCTTCTTCATTAAGATTAATGTCTTGTGCCAGAGCTTCTAGTGCCCATCGAATACCAGTAATAGGTGTGCGCAATTGGTGAGCAGCCGTGGATATAAAATCAGATTTTATACTTGTACCACCAGAAGTTGACTTGTGTGCGTCCTCCACACGTTCCGACAAATTAATGAAAGCTAGTACTAACGCGTGCATTTCTTTCGGTGCAAATCTTGGAAGAGTAACTGATTCTCTTTTATTTTTCTGTATGGATATATTCATTGCCGTAATGAGATTGTCAATAGGACGTACAACAATACGAACAATACCCAAAAAGAGTACTGCGATTACCAACAAAAAAACAGACATCACTATAAATGTCTGCGATATATATGCTGGTATTCCTGTCGCAGTCATGTATTTCTCACCAATAAACACAAGACCATACCCAAGCACCGCCAAGAGTGCGAACGTTCCACCAAAAAACCTATTGAAAGACATGGCTATATAGTACCAGACAATGACTCATTAATATCTTCTCACTGTGTACAAACACACACGCATTTTTGGTGGGCGAGGAGGGACTTGAACCCTCAATCCTTTCGGAACATGGTCCTAAACCATGCGCGTATACCAATTCCGCCACTCGCCCATTATTATTCCAGTATACCTCATCAGCATAATGTATGTGTAACGTCTACTAACCCATTATCATCTTCGCTCACCTGCGCTCTATATGGGAAGGTCTGACCTTCCCAATATCGAACATATTTTTCTCTCACTTGTCTGTCCAATAGGGCTAAATACGCCCAGTATGAACAGAAGGTTCATACTGAACGAAGCCGTTCGTGAAAGAAACTGCTTCGCGTTATTCTTCGTAGGAAACTTTCTATATGAGAATTCTCATATAGAAAGTTTCC
>VAPF01007491.1_pt1 | contig 10951 bp, 11 predicted proteins | sample 3393931 | NCBI WGS metagenome assembly VAPF01 (sample SAMN08290437, study PRJNA428436) | hydrothermal vent metagenome | isolation source: Deep-sea hydrothermal vent chimney | place: Atlantic Ocean: South-mid Altantic Ridge | depth 2773 m m | reverse complement strand
GCCGATTAAACATGGCTTGCCCCCGCTAAAGCGATAAATTCTTCTTGCCCCTCCCTGTTGCTACCCCTAGCGGGAAAGAATTTCTCAGCACGCGAGCACATGATGTCATGAACGACTCTTTCTTGTCTTGGTAATCAGTCTGTTGTAAGACAAAAAAAATTATGTTAATTGCATGTTTGTCCCGTTAGCACAGTCTTGTTTTAGTCTGAAAATTCAACAGGGCAGGGGTTGTTACCACTGAGGCCATAGTCTTTGTCAGAAGCGTGCATACAATTACTTTGCTATGGGTTGCTGAGTCGGGTTATTAAACCTAACACATCAATTGAGCCTACTGCGAACGTCTCATGCACTCAATCTCAAGGACTTTTTCGAACATATTGAACTCATCGTATGGGTGATACGCTTTCATTCAACATAACCCAAAAAGATCATTGATCTTGAGCACCTTAAACACCTTAGCCGCTCTCGCTACGGCTCAACTGATGTGTCAGGTTAAAGGCTTTTGTTTATGATTTGACTGTTGCGCGAATAATCAGATAACCCGAAGCCACTGACATGGTTATGGCACCACACATGGCACCATAACCAGCACCAACGATGGCGGGTAGCCATCCCGGTTGCAGTTCGTTGAATTGTGTATTCCAGGTAGTGTAAAAAAGACAGTAGGCTGTGGCGGATATACCCAATTGAGCATCGAGAAACCAGACTAAGCTGCTGAGCAGTGCGCCGACAAGGAGCACCGTCGCCAGCGTTGCGTAAGCCGCACGGGTCATGGCGTGGCGATGGCGTGCTACCTCGAAAAGCAGGTAAAAACCGACAGCGAGAAATACGGAAATGGCGGAGGTCGAAATCCGGATGAAGGGCCGTCCGTCGCTGATGCTGAAAATCAGCGGGCACAGCCATACACCGATTAAAGCACCAAAAATCAGGCCAAACGCCAGTCCCGAGGGGTAGGGAGCCGCCAGCCACTGTAATGTGGGGGTTGCCAGTGTCTGTTGATGAATGAACTTATGCCAGCGTGGGAAAGCTTGGCCAACCACCAAACCAAGTGCTAAACCCACCAGCATAAATCCTGGAATGAGTCCCACCGGATCGGGTGTTCCCCAAATGATCAATTCGTCTGGCACCGCTTGGCTCAATGTACACATTTCATTGACTTGCCGTTCACTGATTTCAGTCCGGTTCGGCGCTGGCCAGTCGTAAGCCCAGTAGGTGCCCAGAAAAATGAGGCCTGTCAGCGCTCCGCCGATGGGGCCGGAGCGCTGCCAGGGTAACCAAAGTTTGTGGGTATCTTCTCTTCCGGGTACGGGTGAACTCATTGCATAGTGGGCGAGTACCGCTGCAATGGCCAGAACGATGAAGAAAAAAGGCAGCATGCCCGAAGGTGTGGAAAAAATGGGCGAACGTCGGTCCAGCAACAGGAGGAAAAACAAGGTTGCCACGATCAGCATGACGAGCACGTAGGGGAAAAAATCGTGCCTTTTGTGCGGCGGGGTCATCGTGTCGGGTGATTCAGAGGTGGCGGTCAAGCCATAGCAAGGTCAATATTTTTTCTTTGGCGCGAGTCCAGGTGGCCAGACAAAGTGTTTCGCGCAAATATTGACGTGCTGCTTCGGGCGAACCACCAATAGTGGGATCAACCAGATCACCGAGCAAACCGTCACGTAATTGCCTGCTTGCTAACCATTGGCAGCACAGGGTGAAGTATTGAATTTCATTGCGCAGGTGTGTGGGCGGGGTATCCATGTCCTCAAACGCATTTATGTTGGCGATGCGGTTACGTGCCAGCCCGTACAGTATTGTTGCCGTTATCGTTAACAGGATGCCGGGCAGGGAAGCTTCCAGCCCGTTGAAGATGACTCCACCAACAGTGGCAAAAAGCACACCTCGATCCAGGTTGTCGAAGTCAGGGTGGGTATGTGTTCCGGTTTGTGTACAATAATTACTCATCTCAGGGTCTCACCAGAAAACCGGGGATTTGTGCAACCGCCTCTTCCAGAAGTGTCAGCGCCTGTAAACCCCGTGGAGTGAGCGTATACAGTCTTCGTGGGATATAAAAGTCCCCTTCTTTGATGTGCGGCGGCGGCGATGTTTCGCGCTCAGAAGACACTAAACTCTTTTTTTCCATGCGTTCCAGGGTAACGTAAATGGTTCCCTTTTTAAGCTTGAGCTTGCCGGAAGATGAGCGGCGGATCAATTCGAGGCCAAACAGCGGTGCTGTACTGTCCCGCAATAAATGGGCAATCACTGCCTCGGTCAGACTGAGTTTTTTTACGGGTGGATGGTCCATGGAATGTTATTTCTGCGCCTCATGTGATTGCGGTTTGCAGTTTATCGGAATTTATGAGAAATCGCTTGGCAGTCTTTATTTTGAATAATATCTTACATTTTAGTATGGTGGCGTTATTAAGTGATGTCTACAGGACAAAATCAATAAATGTAATAAATAGGGGAGGAGTTTTAGTGAAATCGAACAACTATCTTTTTGGAGCGACATTCCTTGCCGCAACACTTAATTTTTTGAGGATTCAATTCCCCGCGGGGTCTTTCGTCGCCGGTTTTTATCTTTCGGCAAAGAGTTTTTGGTAGTGCTGTGCAGCAGCTTTGATATCAGCTTGTGAAAAAACGTCGTTGACTATTGCAAGCATGTCAGCACCGGCATTGATGAGTGTGGCCGCATTTTTTGTGGTAATGCCGCCAATGGCGACGATAGGAATGTCTAATTCATGTTTGGCCATTTTCAGTGTTTCTATGCTTGCCTGTATGGCATCGGGTTTGGTGCGTGAAGGAAAAAAACGGCCAAAGGCAATGTAATCAGCGCCATGACGGGCCGTTTTTTTTGCCAGTGAAAAATCGTTGTAACATGAGACGCCAATAATGGCATCAGGGCCAAGTTGTGCGCGTGCAGCAGAGACTGGCACATCATCGCAGCCGAGGTGTACACCATCGGCATGACTGTTACTGGCAAGGTTTACATCGTCATTAATGATGAACAAGGCATCATGTTGTCGAGTGAGTTTGCGTAGCTGCCTGGCAGTATCGCAACGTTGATCGTGCTGTGTGGTTTTATCCCGGTATTGAATAATACGAGCACCACCGAGCAACGCTTGTTCAACATCGGTGATGAGTTGTTGCGGGTCATTTTGTGTAGCATCGGTGATGGCATAAAGGCCCGTCAATTTATGGTTATACATTTTATGGCAATTACATTGTTAATGTAATTGCTGTGGTTGTTCTTTTTCGTCGTCGTCATCACGCGCCCAAAATAACCGGTTGGGAATGTTTTGTCCCATGCCAATGCGGTAACTGTTGTTGAGTGTTTCCCAAGTGAACTCCTGCGCTTCAAGTATGGCACTGGTCATGGGCAGGTCTTGTGCCAGCAGTCCAGCAATGGCGGCGGCCAGGGTGCAGCCGGTACCGTGAAAGGTGCCGGGCAGGCGATCCCATGTGTAGCTCTCCAATAAACGGCTCTCGCTATACAGGTTGTTGATAATGTGGGGTGTGTTTTCGTGACTACCGGTGATGAGAATAAATTCGCTGCCCAGCTCCAGTAGTTCCTGTGCGCAGGCATCCAGTGTATCCGCTTCAGGAGCGAAGGCGCGGGCTTCTTCGCTGTTGGGGGTGAGTACCGTGGTGAGAGGGAACAAAAGGTTGACCATGGCGTCGATAAGTTCGTCATTGGCCAGTTCACCGCCACCGCCTGCACTGATTAACGGGTCCAGTACGACAGGTACATCGGGGTAATCAAGCAAAATACTCTGGATAGCCTCGGCATTTTCCGCACTGCCAATCATGCCGATTTTAAAAGCGGAGACAGGAATATCTTCCAGCACAGCGCGTGCCTGCTCAATGAGCAGGGTAGGGCTCATGGCTTGATAGCGAAACAGTTGTTGAGTGTCTTGCACGGTGACGGCGGTGACCACCGATGCGGCGTGACAGCCCATGCTGATCAGGGTTTCAATGTCGGCCTGAAGACCTGCACCACCACTGGGGTCGGTACCGGAAAAACTCATTACCACAGGTGTGCTGGTGATTTCATTCATGACTGCGCGCTCCTTGGTGGGCGTAGTGATTGTTTATACCAAAGTGTAACACCCCAGCAGCAGACTAATGCGTACATTGATTATTTGTATTTGCTTGAGTTTGATTGTCTTTTCCTCAAATTTATGCGAGCAGGTTCGGCAGATGGATAAGGCTTCGACTACACTTATTTTGTCGTTAATGATCAATGTCGATATTTAACTTGATAAATGCAGGGTTACGGAGAAGCCTTATGAAAAAGATGCCTTTGCAGTGTGCTCGTATGGCGTCTGTAGCGTGGGAGTATTGTGCGCTGATTGATGGTGAACGAGACGCTGACTGGATTCAGCGGCTCGCAAAATTATTACCGCGTTTGCATGTGGCGGTAACGGCGTTGTCGGCACCTTCCAATGAAGGTCGTGCGACGCTTATTTATGATGATGAAAAACGCTGCGAAATGTTTTTGTGTTTAAATAATGATTTGCAGGCTGACCATACACTTTACGCCGCTTATGTGATGATGTCGGTGGAACCGTATCGGTGGCCACAACTTTGTGAACGCATGGCTGATAATCTTGCGGATATGTATTTTGATCTCAAACATGGGCTTGATTTGTTGTGGGAGAATCCGCAGCGCGCATCTGAAAACTGGCAATACAGTTTTTATTCGCACTGGGGTAAGCACCTGCTGGATGCCGAATGCTGGTTGCGCGCCGTGGAGTCTGGTAGTGAACCGGCACTTCTGCCGGAGTGGTGGTGGCCTGATGCCAGCCGGTTGGCGGCTCGCCCGGCCTGATGGCGGTCACAATCATGATTGTCATCAATAGAATTGTCAGAAATTTATTGAGTCAGCGGTAAAATATTTAATGTCCATTCCTGATGCAAAGGCGCGGAGTGTTTTTTCTGCGTTCTCTGCGCTTCTGCACCCTCTGCGTTAAATACCCAGTGATTCTTTAAAAGCAGCGTGTTTTTAGCGCTTAATTCATATTGAAATATGCCCTGTTGCAGAAAATTTTAATGTGAGTATGGCGTGAAGAGGGCATGTAATGAATGTCCGGGTTTCAATCGCTACGGTATATCAGCGGAAATGCGGTATACTCACCATTATTTTCAATGAAGTTGGCGGGCTGCACTCCCCCGGAAATTAAGGAATCAAGTTACATGAAAATAATAGGGTTAACTACGATAGTATTGCTGGCCGGGTGTGCTGCTCAGCCGGAAAGAATTGATACCACACCTAAAAATCCAACTGCCGTACTGAAAGCCAGCGGTGTTATCAGTGGTGCAATATTACCGGATGCCACATTTCAACAACTCGTTTATACTCGAAACGATAAAAGAAGTATTTCTGATAAGTATAAATATGACTCCTGGATCGTTAATAAATTTTTGGGGGGTGATAATACCTCCATTTTCCGGATAGATAAAAACCTTCTCTGGATGTTGTCAGACAAAAAATATGTTGAATGCCCATTGAGTGGCTGCGGTGAAAATTTACTGGCGAAATTTAACGTCAGTCAGAATAATGCGGAAGAAGAGGAAGAGCAGTTTCAGTATGATCCTGCGGAAGATGCGGAGTGTCGTCTCAGCCCCAGTGAAAATAAATTTACAGTCACTGAAACAGGACAAACTCGCGTTATTTCCGGTTATGAAACAAAAGAATATCGCGCAACCTGGTTGGTTGAATATAAAGACGAAAAAGGCAGGAAAGATAAAAATACGTTGAATATCGTATTTTGGAATACCACGCCAACAGCGGCCATTGAAGACGTATGGGCGATAAATGAAGAAGCAACGCGTGCATATCGCAAAGGTGTGAAGAAAGATGCCAACCCATTATCCTTGTTGCTTTCGGACAAGCTGTTTGATGCGTTGTCCGCTTTTTCCGGTGATACATCAAAACAAAATAAACAATGGAATAACTCTGTCAGTCAGAAGTTAGCAACAGCTAAAGGCTATCCGATATCCATTAAAGTTGATTGGTATCTTGATAGAAAAGCCTGCCTGGAAACACAGGCAAAGACTGAAAAGAAGGGTTTTGATTGGACTAACCCATTGGAGGCAGCCAAAGAGCTTGCCGGTAAAAAAATGCAAAGTATGTTTGCGCCCAATCCTGATGAGCCGATATTTCACTATGTTTATGAAATTAACAGTGTCGCTATTAAGCCGGTGCATGATAGTGTTTTTGAAATTCCGAAAGGCTATAAATTGGTAACCAGAGAGTAATGTTAGTCAAAATGTAGATATTCCATGTGCGATATGAAATAGGTAAACAAGAAATATTAAACGTGTAGCGGAGTTTATGAAGTTAAACTCATTTTTTGTTTATCGTAGATCGGTAGCGGGCTTGCGAATCTCAATGTGGCCTGTAGGTTGGGGTTCGCAAGCTCACCCCAACCTACAGGCATGTTGATGCTTCTTCAGAATGAATGATGGTGGCTAACCTGGCCGAACCACGACTAGAATGATAATGATCATTAACAGGATGACCGGGAACTCGTTAAACCAGCGGTAAAATACGTGGCTTTTCTGGTTGCGGTCGAGCTTGAAATCTTTCACCAGTTTGGCACAGTAAATATGGTAAACCACCAGTATGGCCACTAACCCCAATTTGGCATGCAACCACATCTGGCTGGAATAGGCTTCCCACGCATAACCCTGTAACAGAATGAGGCCAAAAATAATGGTGAGTATGCCTCCGGGGGTCATTATGCCAAAAAACAGTTTTCGCTCCATAACCTTGAAGCGTTCATTGCTGATCTGATCATCGCTTGCTGCGTGATACACAAATAGCCGAGGTAAATAAAATAACCCGGCAAACCAGGTCACCATAAAAATAATGTGAAAACTTTTAATCCATAACATGTTTTGCTTCCGTTTGATTAGTGAAAGTGTATTTTAAATGTTGCGTCGGTAATAGGCTTCAATATTTTCTCGTGTGAGGATACCAATAATGTCCGCTTTTTTATTTTTGAACGTGTTGTTTGCAGGCGTGATGTTGACACACAAGACATTGATATTTTTTTCATTCATCAAATCCTGTGCTTCCTGCAATGTGGCTTGTTGCGGGATGTTGGTCACGTTGAGCGGAAATTTCCAGTAAGTCAATTCCCCTATCGAAAGTTTCCTGTTGTGTTTTGATAAATAACGTCAAGTCTGCGACCACCAGTAAAACCAGTTTTTCATCTTTGTTATCATCGTCGTCGATGATGATCCATCGCGGCTGATGTTCCAATAAACTTTCTGCTGCCGTGATGCTTAATTTGCGGGGCACATGCACGAATGAAGGATCCAATGCGCTGGCGATGCCGACACGGCGTGGTGATTGTGCCACCGGATCGTTGCGCATATCCAGTCCGCGAGCTTTTACAGGGTAAGGAATACTGATTCACGCCCAAACAAATGACTGCTGACAATGCCGGATACCACTACAGCTAGCATACCGGGTAAAATAATATTCGGATTGGCGGTCAGCTCCAGCATGGCCAGCAGTGCGGCGAGCGGTGCTTGTAATGTGGCACCCATCATTGCACCCATGCCAAGCATGGCGTAAAAACTTAGCGATGCCACCAGCAGCGGCACCAATGATTAGTGTGGGGCCAATTAGGCCGCCGGGCAATCCCATTCCGAGACCAATGGTGGTTGCTAGCATTTTAAACAACACAACCATAAATAGTACGCCAAGGCCTATTTGTCCGAGCATGGCCTGATTAACTGTATCGTAACCCACTCCCATAATTTCCGGTACGATTAATGCGCATAATCCGGTTAATGCCCCGGCGAGGGGTGTGTTAAATGAGGCAGCAGCACCGCATGCGACCAGAGTTTGAATGCTGTTGTTGGGCAGATGCAGACTTTGACCCAGCAGGCTGCTACTGGCGGTACCCAAGTGTACGCCTGGGCCTTCGCGGCCTACAGAGTGCCCGCTGACAAGGCTGATGGTAGCGCCTACAAATTGCAAAACAAGATTGCGTAGTGGCAGGTGGCTTTGGTGATAGGCCACTCGTTCCAGCACATGCACAATACCGACTTGTATGCTGCCGCCACCTGCGGTGTTGAGTGCATGAAAAATCAGGCCGATGAACAAGCCTTCTGCGGTGGGTAATAAAAAACGCAGGGTGGCTGACAGGGCTTCATAATTTTCAGTATCACCACCGGGTAAAAAACCGGTTTGAATGTATTCAATGGTGAGCGAAATAAAATGATAACACCACCGGCGAGCAAACCCAGTATGGCCAGTTGTGGCAAGGCATCGACATCGGCGAGTCGTGTACGGAAACGCTTTAACATGATGCCGATGTTCTATTTATATGATAACTGCCACTTGACTCTGCTGTGGGCTTGCATTAAATTCCCATGCACTTGTTGAGCGGACCTCTGGTTCGGACAGTAGGTGCTTATATAAAAATAATCATAAAATATTCGAAGGCGGCTGCGGCCGCTTTTTTTTGTACATTTTTTGTACTTTTTGGTTTCTATTTGTTCATACATAACAACGGCAAAGCAGGATAGTTTTTTGTGTTTATATGCTCTCACTAACTACTCGGTTAACGTTTTGATAAATACTTTCGAATTACGCCGGTAGTTGTACAATGCCCGCCGTTTCATGGGCAGGGTTTTGATATCTGTTTTTTTGAAGCCGCGCTCCAGAAACCAGTGCGAGGTTTTGGTAGACAATACAAACAATTGTCGAATGTCCTGTTGCATGGCATTTTGCTCGACGAATTGCAGCAGAGTGTTGCCGCGTGCTGCACCTCGATAGTCCGGGTGTACCGCAAGACAGGTCAGTTCGGCCATTTTGTTTTCGCTAAACGGGTTGAGTGCAACGCAGGCGATGACCATGCCATCACGTTCGACGATGGTAAAACGGTCGATTTCCATTTCGATGCGTTCGCGTGAACGGCGTACCAGCACATCGGTCTGTTCCAGCGGGCTGATTAATTCCAGAATGCCGCCCACATCATTGATGCCTGCCTGACGGGTGCCTTCGTAAGCATCGGCGCTGATTAACGTACCCACGCCATCGCGGGTGAACAGTTCTTGCAACAGGGCACCGTCAATTTGCCGGTCGAGAATATGCACGCGCGGAATGCCATTGAGGCACAGGTTTACCGCGCTGCGCAAAATGCGCCGTATGTTGTCGGGTAAACGCCGCCGTGAGTCGAGCAGTTGCTGCGCTGCGCTGAAGGTGAGTTCGCGGGTCAGGCGTTTGCGCGCATCCCGCAACCCTGGCCCCTCAGCCAGATAAATCACTTTGTGCGCATGCAAGGCAATGGCCGTTGAGGTGGCCACATCTTCGGCGCTGAGATTGAATACTTCACCGGTGGGTGAATATCCCAGTGGTGAGAGCAGTACGACAGCATTTTGGTCAAGCTGGTGATGAATGGCTTCGGCATCAATACGTCGTACTTCGCCGGTGTGCAGGTAATCTACGCCGTCATGCACACCCAGTGGGCGTGCAGTAACCACATTGCCCGAGGCCACGCGAATATGCGCCCCGGCCATGGGGGAATGAGCCAGTCCCATGGAAAGCAGTGCTTCGATTTCCACACGCACGGTACCCACTGCCTCTTTCACACAGGTCAGCGCAGTGTCGTCGGTGATGCGCAAACCCTGGTGAAATGTACTTTTGTTGGTCTGTGCTTTGAGACGAGCCTCTATTTGCGGATAGCTGCCATGTACCAGTACCAGCCGAATGCCCAGGCTGTTGAGCAGGGCAAAATCATGGATCAGCCCGGAGAAATTTTTGTCCTGTACCGCCTCACCGCCAAACACCACCACAAAGGTCCGTTCGCGAAAGGCGTTGATGTAGGGTGCGGCATCGCGAAACCACGACACAAAATGTTTGTCGCTGTGTGGTTTGTGGGCGGCTGATTTTTTATTGGATGCAGTCACCTGGGACACTCCTGAAACATATCTGGTCGATTATTTTTAGCGGCGGTGTTTTCTGTCCATTGAGGTTTGCCGCTGTAAAGTTACTGTTCAGCATTGTAACCCACGCTTATCTTTATGACAGCAAAGGATATTTTGGTGGTTGGCAGGGTAGTCCATGTAAATATTAGGCGTATAAAATTAATGGTTAATACTTGACTAAATTGCCTTGATAAATATCTGGGTAATTTGCTAAGGTTTGGCTTCGCATTAATTTCCGTCTGGTTTCGGTGCTAACGATCGGGAAATTTAGATGCGTTTACCATTAAACTTTTCGGAGGGGGAATTATTATGGAGCTTAAAATAACATTTTTTGCGAGTATACTGGCTATCGTTGTCATGGTGGGTTTTATGATTGATGCTGCCAGCATTTAAAGACGGGTTTTTAAACGGGGTGCTTTGCACCCCGTTTTCCGTTCAGGTCTGCCCATATTTTCATTACGTTAAATAACTGTTTTCTTTTTGTCATGATTTCTACACAGTGACATGCTTAAATCTTCCGCCGTATTCACGGTATACTTCATCCTCGATAACAGTACCTGTTGGCCGTAACGTGCTCTAAACAACTGAAAAGAAGAGAAATGCATAGTCTGGGAGAGGGTGTTTGAATTTCTGGGGTAAATTAATTGGTGGTGTGTTGGGTTATATGATGGGTGGTCTCTTCGGAGGGCTCATCGGAGCCTTATTGGGACATCAGTTTGATCGCGGGCTGGCGAATTTCAGCGGTAATTTTTCCACAGGTTTGGGGGGGCTCAGCCATGGAGAGATTCAACGTGCCTTTTTTGAAGCCACCTTTTCCGTGATGGGACATTTGGCCAAGGCTGATGGACGAGTCTCTGAAGAAGAGATTGCCCTGGCGCGGCATGTTATGGCGCGTATGGGGTTGTCTGAGCAGGCGTGTCACGAAGCCATCACACTTTTTTCCAAAGGCAAAGAAAGTGATTTTGTTTTAGAGGACATGCTAACGCGTTTTCATAACGCGACACGACGCGCACGTAAT
>VAPF01019800.1_pt1 | contig 10967 bp, 8 predicted proteins | sample 3393931 | NCBI WGS metagenome assembly VAPF01 (sample SAMN08290437, study PRJNA428436) | hydrothermal vent metagenome | isolation source: Deep-sea hydrothermal vent chimney | place: Atlantic Ocean: South-mid Altantic Ridge | depth 2773 m m | reverse complement strand
TGTCTATTTTTTTTCTTCTAAATATATTCATATTATCTATATTTATATGTGTGGTAATTACTGCTAACTACCGACTAATAACATACCCTATTGCATATAGTAGGATTATATCCGAAGTCATCCGGTTCCTATTTAACAGTAGTTCAGTATTTAAAGCCTTTGTAATTAGTGAATTCATAGTTTCTTGTTTTAATAATTTCCAAATATAATAAAATTAATTGAGTTTTCCTTTATTAGTGAAACTCTATTTTGAGAATCCGCGGTATGCGGAGCATTCGAAATAGTTACTTGAACTAATCCCGCTTTTTCAGCGGGATATAGGTTAATACCCCGACCCTCCGGGTCGGTTCCTTAATATTGGGTTCAGGGTTCTTCCCTGAGGTTTAACACCTTTTTATTATTCAGCTTGTCCGGCCTCAGGCTGGATTAATAGACATTCGTTATTTTTTTTGAATCTCGAATCCCGAACACCGAACGCCGATTTTTGAAATAATGGCTCCATAAATAATATCACCATCTTTTGCTGTTGGTTTTTCCGAAATGTCCGGGACAGGCAGCCAACGGCAGTCCGTCTAAAAGCCCTCGTTTATTTTAACTTGAAAAACCACGTTCTTAGGGCGTGGTAATGTATTGACGGCTATGCCTTTCAGTTTGTTGAGGTAAATTGAATGATGAATATCCCCTCCTGACCGGACGGGCAGGGATTAACGAATCACGATTTAAGAAGCCAAATTAAAACTTCAGGATTCAAAAATCGTTAATCGGTGTTCGATATTAAAAAAACAGAGAAGGCTTAAAAGCCCCCTATGTGGGTAAACCAAAACCACCTTCTTAGAAGGAGGATTATTTATCTCACCAATATTAGTTTTATTCCTGAGTTTTGACCTGTTGATTGATTTCTTTGTCATATTTGGCTTTGGAATATTGGTAACTACTTTTGGTACGGCCACTAATACCCTTCAATACCTAAATCATCGGTAGCATTCAATCCAGAGCCTGAGGGATACTCTTGATGAAAGAATCCTGTTAAGGCAGATAGAACATTTTGATTTAAATCTGAAAGTCGCGTTTGCTAATTGTACTTACGTTTGCGCCAGACTTTGGCAAAATAGGTAAAGGCGGGGTCTTGCAACAGGCGGCTGTCGGGTGTTAGTCCGTTATGTACAAATCCGGTGGCTATTTGTTTTTGTTCGGTTTTGGCTCTTATTGGATTTTCATACAACTGCAAATAGCGCAAAGCACTAGTAAACTCTTTTTGCCGGATAAAGTAATGCACGGCTTCCATAATGAGTATTTCCGAATGCTGGTTACGAACAAAAGTGTAAAGGCTGGTAAAAGGTAAGTCGAACTGCTCCAGATGATAAGCGTTGTATTGCTTTTCGAGGCTGACAAATCCAGGCAGAACAGCAGCGAAACCTTTGCTGAAAAGTTGCAGCGTGAGCTGGTGGTACTCCTCGGTAAAACGAAACAGATTTTCATAAGTGTTGAAAGTACTGCTCATTTGATTTTTGTTGCTTTGGCAGGATGCAGCTCCGTCATACAGTTGTTTTGCCTTCAGAAAATAACTTTTTGCCTTCGTCAATTGGTAAGCTTTCACAGCGTGATAGGTTTGTGTAAAAAGCCGGGTAATCTTCTCTTGTTTCCACTGGCAGTCGGAGGCTTTAAGTTTTAATGACAGTACATCAAATGTTTTCTTTATCGTTTCATTTCCGGAAACGCCGTAATGCAGGCTGAGGCTTTGTGCCAAACGGAATATGGAATCTGCTTTCTGAAAATGTTTTTTCCAGATTTCCAGGTTGGCTTTATCAGCGATGGACAAAATATAGGGAACTGTGGTTTGGGCAATGAGTATCTTCAGCTGTGGGGATTCGGGAAGAGAAAAAGTCTTTTGCAGTTTCGTGGCCGATTTGAGGTAAGCTATTGCCCGGACATTCTGGTTCTGATGATGCAGTGTTGCGCCTTTCGAAATAATTTGTTGGAAAATGGCGGTGGCTGTCTCGGTAACTTCTTTATTTTGTGTTAGTTTTGAACTATATGGACAAAGTTTGTAGTAATCTTTTGCAATTTGCAACAGCGTATCACGCGAAGCCGTAATATGACTCTGTTCCAGCAATTTTCGTGAAACACCAAGCCTTCGGCTCAACAACTTTTCGCAGACAGCCGTTCGTAATGAATCAATGACGGGTAGCTTGTGGCAGGCCTGCTGTGCTTTGGCCAACAGATTGAGCGTTCGGTGGTAATGGTCTTGCTTCAGATTGGTTTTGGCCATCAGGAGCATTTCACGGGCATATTGCGAATAGCAGATGACGTTTGCAGGTGGTTTTATCTCGTCGTTGTATGCTTTCAGACTTTCAGCGGCTTTCAGGATATATTTGTTTGTCAGTTTGTTATCATTGTTTTCGGCAGCCATTCTCGCCACTTTTAAATAAGATGTTGCCAGTCCATCGCGGGCATGCATCAGGCAGCTGTCGAATTCGGCAATACGTTTTACTCCCGGAAAGTGCTGCTCAAGATAGGCAGCGTTGCTGAGAAAGTCGAGGGCTCGTACATAAGATTGCTGTTTGTTTTTCAGAGAGGCGGCATCGATGAAATATTTGTAAATCTCCTGTGAAACAGCCGCCTGTCCGGTAGGATTATTTCGATTGTAGTAAGTTTGTATTTGCCTGATAAAAGTTGCTTCTTCGTTGTTGGGAAATAGCCGGGTAAATTCATTGAAACTGGCGGCTACAAAAGGCTGGTGCTCATCTGAAAGCGCAACTGTTTTTATGGAAAGCGACACGTAGCCACGGGTAAAAGCTTCTTTGTCTGCAAAACCGGATGCAGAATTACTTTGCAGCAGTTGTTGCGACAATGTTTTCATACGGGTTTGCCGGCGTAGCATGGCAGCGAATGCCTTTTGGAAGTGGAGCGGATCGTGTTGGCTGAGATGCAGACTTTGGGACAGCTTGTGTGACCTGACATAATTTTCTAACCGTTTGAGTAAAACATAATTCAGGAAAAAGCTGGCAGCCGGAGGATGTTCTCCTGATGTTTTTAATTGTAGCTGTGGCATCTCCTGCATCAGCTCGCGATAGCCGTAATAGTGGTTAATAAGTCCGGCTGTATTTAAGAACTGGTCATACGCTTTTTGTGTGAAAACGGGTTGCTTTGCTTTTATACTGACGGATAGTGTTGCCGGTGAAATGTTGCCGTGAAGCGGCAGGACTATGCTGCCCCTGCGTAAAGAAAGTATTCTGTTTAGTGTGTCGATGAGTTGTCCGTTACGGTAAATCCATATTCCAACTGCAAGTTTTTCAGGCAATAGCAGGCTGTCTATTTTAAAATTGCGGAAAGACACATCTCCGGTTATTTTTTGGTTATTATCCAGATATTTCAGAATAAACTGATTATCAGTATTTTTAGAAATAGAAAACTGCATGTTGAAGCTAAGCTGCTGCCGGAGGCTGTTTATGTTCCTGTTGTTGTTGGAGGCCAGTAGGTTGAAAACTGATGCTAGCCTGCTCTGTTTGTTTAGTGATGAGTAAGTAATGCCGAAGTCAAATTTTTGGCTCCATGACTGTGCTGTTGCGGTAATGGTTACAAAGCCGGAGAGAAGCGTAAGAAGAAGGGGGAAAATGTATTTTTTCAATATCAAAAAAATTTTTGCAAAAGTAGACAAACGACGAAATTGTTTTGGCTTTTGTTTTAAAGGCTTTGCATTTCATTTTGCTCTTTTGTATGACAAATCCGAAAAGATTGAATATTAGTGTCTTAAATCTGATACGGATTATGAGTGAGTGCTCGTTCCACTTGCGACAAGGATAGGAGCGGTTAGGCACCGTAGTCTGCAAAAGAGAAGCTTGTTGGCCGGTGGAGGCGACCGAAGGAAGCCCACGCACGGCTTACAAGCTTTTTTGCAGGCAAGGGGCATTTGAGCGGATAGCCTGGCTGTCGTCCAAAAAATTATCAAAAAAAAGGCATAAAAAAAGTCCACATCTCATTAGAAATGTGAACTTTTAGAAAGTGCCCAAGATAGGACTCGAACCTACACGACCTTGCGATCACTAGTCCCTGAAACTAGCGCGTCTACCAATTCCGCCACTTGGGCATTCATTCGGAGTGATGAATGCATAATGTTGAATGATGAATTAAAAAAGTCATTCACCATTATTTATTCAATATTCATCACTCAACATTCATCACTCTTCCGGTGCCCAGAACAAGAATCGAACTTGCACTCCCAAAACGGGAACATGGCCCTCAACCATGCGCGTCTACCATTTCCGCCATCTGGGCTAAAAGAGGGTGCAAAAGTAGTATTATTTCCTTTTTATCTGCAAATCTTATAGAATTTTTTTTCCATTGGAATACTGCTTTTTACATGGGGTGGCAAAATGGATATTTGGGCAGAATGAGCATGGTAATTTGCATTGTGGGGAGCCGGAAAGGTGCTCTTTTCAGAAAAACATTTATATTTGGCACTTAAAACGAATGGTAATATGGTTCAAATAAAAAAAGTTGAGACTAAAAAAGATTTAAAGGCATTTATTGGATTTCCTTATAAACTTTATGCCGATGATGCGCTTTATGCACCCGATTTAAGAATTGTTCAGAAGGAAACATTGGACAAAAAAAAGAATCCTTTTTTCCATCATGCTGAAGCCGATTATTTTATCGCGCTTGATGGAAACGATAAAGTAGTTGGGCGCATTGGCGCACTTACCAACGAATATTATGTTAAACACTGGAAAGAAAATTACGGCTTTTTTGGTTTTTTTGAATCTATCGATGATAAGGAAGTCTCCGGTGCTCTTTTTGATAGCGCCAAGGCCTGGTTGAAAGAAAAGGGTGTTGATGGCGTTTATGGCCCCATGAATCCCTCCACAAACGATACCTGTGGTACGCTTATAGAAGGTTTCGATACGCCGCCTTATGTTATGATGGTTCACAACAAACCTTACTACAACGAATTGATCCAGGCAGCCGGGTTTTCAAAAAAGATGGATTTGTTTTCTTACCGGTTTAAAGTGGATGCTTTACCCGGAAGATACGTTCAGCTGGCTGATAATATTGAAAAAAGGCTGAACGATGAGGGCATTATCATTCGGAAGGTAGATTTTAAAAAGATTAAGGATGAAGCTCCCAAATTGCAATACATTTATAACAAAGCATGGGAAAAGAACTGGGGCTTTATTCCCATGGACGACGATGAGTTTAAGGCGCTGACGCAGGAACTTAAAATGGTTACTTCACCTGAATTTGTGTATATTGCAGAGGACAAAGGGAAGCCTGTGGCCTTTATTGCCGTTCTGCCGGATATAAATCAAATTACAAGAACGATACGTAACGGACGCCTTCTCCCCTTTAATTTTCTGAAGTTAATAAATTTCAAGAAAAAAGTTACCCGCGGACGTGTGCTTACCCTCGGCTTGATTGACGGATACCGCCTCAAAGGTATTGACACAGTCATGTATGCCCGTTGTTATAAAGCGGCAAAAAAACATGGTTACGAAGAAGCCGAGGCAAGTTGGATTCTGGAAAATAACACCATGATGAACCGTATTTTGAAAAATATTAATGCGGATCCGTACAAAACATATCGTATCTATTCGCTCGATTTTTAAGAATAGCTACAAAAAGTTATGATACAGTATTTTAAGAGAAAAGGGTTTGGTATTATCGACCTTTTGAATACCGTTTTTGTTTTTGTCATTTTTATTTTTTACCTCTTCTCGCTTCCGCGAAATCCTTATTCCGTCTGGCCGGTTATTGTGCTGGGCTTTTCTCTTGCACTGGTATGGCTGGCCGTGTTTTTGCGTAAACACCGGAAAACGAATCCTCCGCAAACCTTTTTACAAAAGCTGGGCAAGGTTTACCTGGATTTCTATCCGCTTATTTTCATGTTTGTGATTTTTGAGAGTTTCTTTATGATCCTTCCCTATTTCAACCCGCATGATTATGACCGTGAGTTGGCACAAATGGATTTCGATATGTTTGGGGTTTATCCGACGGTATGGATAGAGCAATGGGTAAGGCCATGGCTGACAGACTTACTGTATCTGGCCTATTTCATTTACTATCCTTTTCCTCTGTTTATCCTGGTTTACTTGTACCGGAAAAAACAGTTTGCGGCCCTTGACCGGAGTGTCTTTATCCTGCTGGTGGTGAATTATGGCGCCTACATTACATATTTTTTTGTTCCGGCTATGGGGCCACGGTTTTATGAGCCTGTCATGCAGTTGCAAACTAAGGTATTGAACGGTATATTTCTTACTATACCCATCAGAAATTTTATTCAGATTTTTGAGCCAAACAAGTTCGATGCTTTTCCCAGCCTGCACATTGCCACGTCGTTAACAACCATGATCATTATGGCCAAATACAACAAAAAAATGTTTCTTATCTTTATCCCGTTAATTATAGGGATTCTGGTAGCGGTTATTTACTGCCGTTTTCATTATGTGGTGGATGTATTTGCCGGTATTGTGTGGACAGTGATTGCTTTCGCACTGGCCGGAAAGTTTTATGACAGATGGATAAAAGGCAGGTTGTTGCCCTATTGTAAAGTAAGAGAAGATGTTTAAAGGAATTGTCTTTGAAAAACGTGACATTCATGTATATGTGATACTGCTAAGTGCGCCGGTGTTGCTGACGCTATACCGTTACCATGGTTACCCGCAATTTTTCTACGAATATTTCCCACAGTTTAAAACACTGGTCAATGGTGATTTGATAGCCCGCTTCTGGCAGTTCGGCGTATTTTTTGTTCTGATGTTTATCCTGCCGGTGCTGTACATTAAATTCGGGATGAAAAGCTCGCTACGGCAGTTTGGCTGGGGCTGGGGCGATGTGAAATACGGCCTGAGATGGTTGATAACCATCCCCTTGTTGGTGGCACCAATTATTTTTATTGCCTCAAAAATGCCCAGCCTGCGCGTTGAGTATCCCCTCGCCAAAAGCCTTCTGACAGATCAGGCGCACCTGTTTGTTTACGAAAGCGCGTACGTACTGTTTTACTATGTGGCATGGGAATTTTTCTTTCGCGGTTTTATACTCTTTGGTTTAAAAGACCGTTTTGGTGCGGTAAATGCTATCCTTATTGAAACTATTTCCTCTTGTCTGGTTCATATTGATAAACCCGAAGGAGAGATTATTGGCTCTATTTTCGTGGGTATCATTTTTGGCATGATTGCTTTGCGCAGCCGTTCCATCTGGTATGTCTTTCTGATTCATGTTTCCATCGGTGTTTTAACCGACCTCTTCATTATTTATTTTCACTGATGGAAAAGGTATTGGTAACCGGTGCTAATGGCTTTATCGGCAGTAACCTTTGCCGCAGGCTGCTGGCAGAAGGCTTTGAAGTAAATGCACTGGTGCGGAAAAGTTCCGATTTGCAGTTTATTGAAAACCTGGAGTTGCATCGTTTCTATGGTGATATTACGCTACCTGAGACATTGAAACCGGCGATGACCGGGGTACAAAAAGTCTTCCATGTGGCCGGACTGGCAGCTGACTGGGGAGCCTATTCCCTTTTTGAAAAAATTAATTTTTACGGTACAAAAAATGTGGCGCTGGCAGCAGATGCTGTAGGTGTGAAACGGTTTGTTTATATCAGTACGGTGGCTTTTCACGGTTTTGGAAAGCGAAACGTAAAGGAAGAGGATCCGCCGGCAAAAAATCTGATTCCTTATGCGCAAACCAAGCTTATGGCAGAACAATGGCTTTGGGCTTTTTCAAAGAAATCTTCAATGGAGATCACTGCGGTTCGTCCGGGCAATGTCTTTGGTATCAACGACAGGACATTTTTATTTAAATATATCGATGCGCTCTTGCAGGGAAAATTTGCCGAGATAAACCACGGAAAAAGCAAGACCTGTCCGGTTTATGTGGAAAATCTTGTGGACATTATGATGCTGGCTGCCACTGAGCCCAAAGCTGTTGGGAACGCTTATCTTGCTACCGATGGACTGGATATTTGCTGGCACGAATTCAACACAGTTCTGGCGAAGCAGCTTGGTATTCCGTTGCCCAAAATATCGCTTCCATATGGATTGGCTATGGCTGCCGCCAAAAGTTATTATGCTGTTCACCGGCTGCTTAGGTTACGAAGCGAACCTTTTTTAACACCTTACCGGGTAAACAACGGTGGAAAAGACTATCATTTTAGTATTCAAAAGTTAAAAGACCATTTTGGCTATTCTCCGGCCATCGGTCTGGAAGAAGGACTGAAAAGAACGGTGGAGAGCTACCGTGCACATGCTTTGTAATACCGGTATTCTCCGGATTATTATCTTGTAAAAAGGCAAATTCAGGAAGCTATTGGCACTTCAAAAAATCACCCCTGTTAGGTATAGGATAAGGTAAGGGTACATCCTAATTTTGCAGTTATAATTTAAAATAACAGAGACATGCAAAATGTAGGAATTTTTTACGGTTCAGACACCGGAAATACAGAAGATGTAGCCAAACTGCTTCAAAAAGAGTTTGGGGCAGACAAAGTTCAAATCTTTGATGTTGCCAATGCTAAAGCGGCTGATATGGCGCAGTTTACTAACCTGATTTTTGGCTCCTCCACATGGGGAGAGGGCGATATGCAGGAAGATTTTGAAGATTTTATCCCGGAAATTAAATCTGCCAATATGGAAGGAAAGAAAGTTGCCATTTTTGGTTGCGGTGACCAGGAAGCGTATGCAGATTCGTTTGTAGATGCTATAGGCTTAATATATGAGGCGCTTGATGGAAAGGGCTGTGAAGTTGTTGGAAAAGTCTCAACAGATAGCTATGAATATGATGAATCTCAGGCTGAGATTGATGGGCAATTTGTTGGATTGCCGCTGGATGAAGACAACGAAAGTAACCTGACCGGCGACAGAATTAAAGAATGGGTGGCGCAATTGAAGAAAGAATTTAATTAAAGAAATAAATCATGAAAACATCATCACTGACAAAAAGTATTGAGTACAACGAAGATAAACCCTCCGTCAATGTACTTTTTGAAACCGAAAACACTAAAGAAATTCGTATCGTCTTCCGGAAAGGACAAGCTATGAAGAACCACCAAACGCCATTCCCGATAATTGTTGAAATATTTGAAGGAGAGATTGATTTTGATGTCCGTGGAGAAACCCATCGTTTACAAAAAGGCGATCTTGTAGCCTTGGAAGGAAATGTTCAACATAACCTGAAAGCAAAGGCCGACAGTATTGTGAGGCTAACCTTATCCACGAAAGACAAAGCGAAAAGGGTCAGGGATGTGGTTGATGAGTAAACAGATACAACTCTGAATCTTAGAGCAGGGAGTATGTTGGAAGAAATAAAAATACGAACAACAATAAGTGAAAGAGTAGAGGTGAAGAAGTTGTGTAATTACACAACTTCTACGATAAATAGGAGCTAAGGCAGCCATGACGCGTAGGAGTTTGTTGAGTTATTTTGCTGTATTCGGCCCTGGTCTGGTGGTGATGTTTGCCGACACCGATGCTGGTAGTGTCATTACCGCATCGCAGAGCGGAGCAGTATGGGGCTACAAGCTGCTGCTGCTTCAAATTGTACTGATTCCCATTGTCTTTATGGTGCAGGAGCTTGCGGTACGGCTGGGGCTGGTAACCGGCAAAGGACATGGCGAGCTCATCCGTGAATATTTTGGCAGTAGATGGGCATGGCTTTCAGTTTCGACGCTGGTGGTCGCCTGCCTCGGTGCTTTAGTTACCGAGTTTGCCGGAGTGGCAGGTGCCGGATTGTTGTTTGGGATACCTGCCTGGTTAAGTGTGAGCATGGCTGTGCTGTTCCTTTCTATTGTTGCCTGGACAGGCTCATATCTTTCGGTAGAACGTATTGCCATCCTTATTGGTAGCTTTGAATTGATTTTCCTTGTTGTGGCCTGGTGGGCTCATCCCAGCCCGGCGGACATGTTGAGTGGCCTGACTCAGATCCCCTGGCGCCAGCCGGGATATATGTACCTTGTCGTCGCCAACGTTGGTGCGGTAATTATGCCCTGGATGGTATTCTACCATCAATCTGCTGTTGTGGATAAAGGTCTGAAAGCAAAAGATTTACGAGCGTCTCGCAGAGATACAGCTTTCGGTGCAGTCATTACGCAACTTATTATGATAGCTATTCTCGTAGCAACTGCTGCAACTATTGGTGTAAGCCATCCCGGCAAATCTTTGAATACCGTACAGCAAATAGCGGATGCGCTGACACCATTTTTAGGTAAGACGGTCGGAACAATCTTATTTGCCATGGGTATGGTCGGGGCATCATTGGTGGCTGCCATTGTGGTCTCGCTTGCAACTGCCTGGGGATTAGGCGAGGTGAGCGGCTATAAACGTTCTCTGGAGCACAACCCTCACGAAGCTCCCTGGTTTTATATTATCTACACTTCTATGCTGGTAATAGGTGGTGCTACGGTTGTTTCAGGAATTAACCTTATTGATTTGAGTATAGGCGTACAAGTGATGAACGCTGCACTGCTGCCTATTGTGCTGGGCTTCCTCTATCTGCTGGCTCTCAAAGCCCTGCCCAAACGCTACCGTCTGCATGGCGTTTATGCTGTGGTGGTTGGCATAGTAGTGGCGATGGCGAGCATCTTAGGAGTGTACGCTGCCATTACCCCGTTTATTTAGTCAAAGATTTGCCGGATTATTGCTCATTAATACAGGTGGCTTCTTCCCCCGCTTCAAGTGAGGTCGTTGCAAAGACGGAAATAATAATCTCCTTTGCCTATGAATAAATTCACAGGCAATTATGAGCCGTCCCTAACGGGACTGACTCCGCTTCAGGCATCCACCACTGAAGAAACAACAACGAAATCCCACCACCTTTCTGTCATAGCAATTTCAAATTGCTTTTTCCTGAATATTTGGGTTGAAGATCCCTATTTTCCTACAAACTATATATTTTTGTATTACATCGTTTTTCCGACGACAATTTCTTTATTTTTGTTGCATAACCACAAAATACCGCATATATGTTTACCGAAAAAGACC
>VAPF01068718.1_pt1 | contig 10976 bp, 5 predicted proteins | sample 3393931 | NCBI WGS metagenome assembly VAPF01 (sample SAMN08290437, study PRJNA428436) | hydrothermal vent metagenome | isolation source: Deep-sea hydrothermal vent chimney | place: Atlantic Ocean: South-mid Altantic Ridge | depth 2773 m m | reverse complement strand
CGTTTAGCTTCGGCTTTATCTAGGTAGAAAAGAGGGTTTTTACCTTCTCGCTTAACTTGATGAATTTTAGCTTTTCCGTATGACTCTTTCTGGCCTGTCTTAGCAAACTTGATAGAGTAGTCTCTCAAAGCATCGTGTAGCTCTCGATTAGGAATAGCTTTCTTAAGTTGCTCTAAAGGCAGAACCTTCAAAGGGTCGTCTAAGGCGTTCTTCACTTTCAACGTTAAAGCTAGTTTATCTGCTCGCTTTCCTGGGGCTAGTGTTTGAAGTATTTTAAATGCTACAGTAGATGCCATCTGCCTTGACTTACCTCCTAATGTTGTAGCTATGTTGTTCTGGAAGCCTCCCTCTGGGCTGTTCCAAGCCAATTTAGCTAGATGGGAGTTCTCCGATACGTTAGTAGCTAGTAGCTTAACCATCTGTTTAGTCTCTCTCTCCGCTTTAGATGTGAAGGCTAACGATGATAACTCCCGATTCAAGGCACCAAAATCTATTGTGGCGTTATCACCTTGAGAGTTACTTGCGTCTGCCAGTAGTTTATTCATTACAGCTTTCTGAGCACCATCACGAGATTTTGCGGGTAGCTTAGCGGCAACTTCCATGAATACTCGCGGTGATGTATAGTTCAGACTTTCTGAGAAGGCTTGGATTACAGCGGCAGGGTCTACAGTGGGGTCGCTTAGAGCCTTAGCTAGTTGATTCTCCTCCAATCCTTTCATTTTACCGTACTCAATATTAGCTTTCTTCCAGTTACGTAACCACTGCTCACCGTTAGGCATGAGCTTAGAAGCACGGCTAATTTCCGCTGAAATCTGCTTACGTGTGACAGCCATGAGTTCCTTATCTACAAACTTAGAGAACTTAGGGGCGCGGCTCAATCTGTTCACATGCTCCTTAAGACTTAATAAATCTTCAAAAGATGCTCCTCCTTCTCCTAATTTAGTAATGACTCTCATTTCACCTGCAAACTCACTAGCTAGTATCTCATTAGTTATACGGCCGTGACCTTTAGTTAGGGATTTAGACACTGCTCCGATAGCTTCTATGTTGGCGCTGAACACAGTAGGAGTACCTTGCCCCATCAACGTAGAACCTACAGAGTTAGGCGACTCTCTCAAAGCCGCTAAACCTGCTTGCTTAACGTCACCGTAGTAATCAGAAGTTTTAGCTATGTAGTCGTTAAGGTCTGTTCTCACATAACTATCTATGTTCTTGTTCAAACCTTCTGAAACTTCTTTGGTTACCGATTTAGCTAGTGTGTTGATGTCACGTATCAACCCTTGCCCTCCTGTGGCCGACATGCTCATAGCTTGCGTAAGGTGGCCGTCCAGCTCAGGTAGTTCTCTCGTAGCCGCTTTGATTATTAGGTTCTTTTCGGCTGTTGAGTAGCGGCCTGTAAGCTTACTCTTATCTGAGGCTATCTGCTGTCCTGTATTCGTCTCCCACTTCTGAATAAGCCTTTTCACCTTAGCTTCATTCATGTTGGGTAGTTGCATCAACTCTCTATATGCCCCACGAGTGTTACCGTTTGCAACTCTACTGTAGGCAGAGGAGATAACTTTTAAGCCTCCTTTACCTACTTCAAATAGTGTTCCCATTGCAAGTGAACCTAGCACCGCAACCGTAGCTGTGTCACCCATTCTATCTCCTAGTTCCGCTACACTTAGCTTGTAGTTCATACGTTCAGCTTGACGCATCAAATCAGAACCTGACCCAAGTACAGTCCCACCAAAACCTCCTATTGCGGCTCCCCCTAAAGCCCCTGCTCCTCCTAAGTAGCGCCCTGCCATTACCCCTGCTCTAGCTCCCGCAATACCTGCCCCTATCTCATACCTAGAATCTTTGATAGTATAGTACACCTCTTCGTACCATGTATCACTGTACACAACAGGCTCACCTGTTTCAGGGTCTTTTACGGTTACTTCGCCAAACTCAGAAATATCGAGAACTTCTAAACCTCGCTTCTTTAGCTCTATAGACACTATGTTGTTGGATGTTTCTCGTAAGTCTCTAGCCTCTCTCTGCCATTGCGCAGGTGCTACAGAACCTATCAACTCTTTGGAGTCTAGCTCTGTCGAGTTGGTTATAGACTTGAATTGTCTAACTATCTCTTCGTCACTTTGGTCTTCCACAGCTATGAGAGGTAATGCTCTAGTAGTATCAAGCAAACTTGAAGGTGTGGCGGGTTGTATCTCAGGTAGGGGCTGTTGCTCCACAGATTTCTGGGGTAGTAAACCGCTGAAAGGTTGTTCGGCGCCTAGAGGTTGTTCGGCGCCTAGAGGTTGTTCAGTTCCTATAGGTTGTTCAGTTCCTATAGGTTGCTCTGAGCTAGGGTATCTGTCGTCTAAGTAAGCAGAATTATCTTGCATCGGAACAGAAGGAGCTAGGCCAGAACTTTGTAGCGACTGAACTAGATTGTCGTCAGATACGCCCTCTTCTCTTAAGGCATCTACTTTCGGTGACATGAAAGGACTTAATATACCGTTAACTGTGTCAGCATCAAACTTAGTAGCTAGAGATTCCCGTACTTGAGAAGCAGGTACACCTTCATCCAACAAGCCTTGAATCTTGTCAGCTAAACCTTCTGGTATTTGTGTTGTAGGTTCGTTGTACATGTTACCCTTCCGTTGTGTTTTGAGGTAAGTTTAATGTTGTAGAGCTAGCCCCACCTTGAGCGCTTTGCCCACCTTGTAGCATCTGTTGAGCTTGCGCTTGTTGGTTAGGGTCTCCGCCTAACTTCTCAGCCGTCTCTGCAAATATTTGAGCTATCTCTAAGGCATTCTTAGTTTTTAGAGACTTCATACTCATCCCCGCCACAGCAAAGAAACCTGCGGGGTTAACCTGAGCTAACATCTGTCCGACATTACTAGCTAGTACTTGCTCAAGTAATAACTGATTCTTCTCGTCTTCATCGTTATAGGCTGTGGTCTCAATCTCTATTTCAACTTTAGTGAATTCTAAAGTAGTCTCAGGTTCTGGGATAGGTGCAATGACGTATCGACCATCTTGAACTAGAGGTTCTCCTGTGTCAGGGTCTAACGCCTCCTCAAACTGAACTTCGGAAATAGGTTGCCCCTGTTCGTCAAGCTGACCAGTAGGCACAGTAAGAGGTGCATTAACTTCTAAGAACCTGTCACCCGAACTCTTGTCCACTATACGTACAATCTGGTGCGCTACGTAGTACTGCTTTATTAGGTTAGCTACGTCCCACCCAACCAAACGATAAAATAATTCAATTCTGCTGGTCAAATAGTGTAGGGCTGTAATAGATGCGTTCTGCTGTAGTTTTACTTTACGTCCTGAGTCAGACGCGAACGCCATACCTAAGAAGCTGTCATTAATACCTAAAACTCGCTGGATTCTGTCGAAAGCCTTATCTATAACTATGTAGAGTTCTTGAGTCTCGCTACCTATGTTTTCAACTTTAATGCCTTTTAAGTTCTTAACCCCGATAACGCCTGATACTCTGTTGTAAGCATGACGGAATTCCTCTAAGTCTTCTACTGCGTTTTTCTCTACCAACACCTTGTGACTGTTGATAATTTGTTGTAACTTAATTAGTGCTTGGTTAATAGCTTGCTGAGTTTGATACACTTCTCTGTAGATACCATAATATTCAACATCGTCTGAGGTATGTACCTTAGTAACACGGTAAGGAAAAGATACTTCTCGGTGTGTAATCTCTTTCTGCTCAAGTATGGTCTCGTCACTCCAATAGGTAGACCACGTACGACCGTCAGCATCTTTAGTTACTGAATGTATTAGTAAGTAGTTGTCGTATATTTGATAGATGCCAGCCTCTATCTCTCTGTTGTTTATCTCTAAATCTGCATCATACAAGCCTGAGTAGTTAGTGTTTTCTTGTAGTTTCTCTACTGCTTCTTCACCGTATAAAGACTCCATAATCTCCCTAGCAACCCACTTAAATCTGTGGATATAACGAGCGTCTGAATAGTCGTCTTTAGTACTACTTGCGTCAAGGACAATCTCTGCGCTAGGTACATAAGCTAGGTTTACTTGTTTTAGCGCTCGGCCAAACTCGTCTTCCTCTCCAGTATCTCCTACAGTTATTTCAGCTACCATTAAGCCTGTAATAAGTCCACTTAACTTAAGTTTATCACCTTCTGAGACGAAGTGATTAACTCGTAACGTGTGCGTAACTAAGTCGTTAAGTACACTAGCAGTCACCACATCTTCGTGACGGCTTGCCACTGCTGAGATATGGTTAACCACTGTTGAGTAGTAACCTAATATCATACGAGTAAACACTTTCAAAACGTTAAACGTTTCAGGTGGTTGTCCTCGTATAGCTAGTGTTGTTAACTCTTCGTCAGTGTAGTGGCGGTTGTGGAACGTGTCCCACATAAGTTTAGCTTCGATACGGGAAGACTCGTAAGCGTTGTAACCTATGTGAAAAGTATCTCTAACATACTCTATGCTTTTAACGTCTGCCATCTTATAATCCTAGTCGCTTGGTTATGTCGTCTGTTGAGTAGTTGCTAGCCTTACGTTCAGGTTGATTTGCTCTAGGGTTAGGTGTTACAACTCTGTCCATATAGTCGGAACCACTACCAGTCTTGTTAACCAGCTCCTGTGCCTCCTCAGGTGTGTAACCATCTTCAATAAGATTTAAGAACTCTAATCGTATCTCAATACCTGCTTTAGCCTTAACCATGTCGTCAACCATAGCCCCTGCTCTGAACTGTATGACTTTATCGTTATTCAAGTTAGATATTGTAGTTAACTGAGAGTTTATCTGCGTGGCCATAGAACGTAAACCAGCTAAAATCGGTCCAAGCTGTTGTCCGTCCGTACCGTATGCTTTAGAGAAAGCTTTCAACTCACCTTCGGTTAATGCCGAACCAAACAAGTTATGTCGGAACGTATTAACCAGACCCATGTAAGACGCTTTATCTACTTTGTTGGTAGTGTCATCAGTTATGTAACTCATCATAGAGCTAACTTGAGCATCGAATAAACCTGTAGATTCCTCGGAAAGGTTTTGAGCGTCTGACATCAGGCTAACCATAGTACCTAGGTCTTGAAGGCTTTTTTCATGTGCTTGAGATAAAGGAGAATAAAGTTCCATTTCCTGAACTAGCTTACGCGCTACAGGGTTTGCTTGAAGTTCAGCTTGGCTTAGGTTATCTAATCCTGCTTCTTCCCACTTAACTGAGGCTTCTTGGCCTAGTCGTTGATTACCTGCACGCACTCCTCCAACGTTATTACTGTACTTATTAAGTAGGTGCCTGTCAGCCGCTGTACCTTCCCCTCTAGCTACACGTTCCTCTGCCTCTCCTGCGGCTTCTGCTTCTAAGAGGAGTGCTGTTTTACCTTGAGATAAAGAAGAAGGTGTACCTGCTTTCCGGTCTTTTTGTAAGTCTGCTAGGCGTTCTAGGTTAGTCATGCGTTTGTTATCTGCGAAGTCTCCGTAACCCATAGCGACTGCTGTAGTCAATATATCACGAGTCTCTACATTACCTTCGGAGTCTGTGGCTTTGAAGAAACGCGACTGTAACTTAACCCAATCAATCTGTCCGTCTGCTTGTCCATCATACTCGTCCAACTGCTCTTCGGTAATACCTAATCTCAACACCTCTGCTCTATCTGCGGGAGTGTTTAAGTCTAACTTATCAATGCGTACAGTCCCTCTTAAAGCCTCAGAGAACTCAGGCGACTCTTGAAGTAAGCGGTTGAAAGCGTCAGGCTCACCAGACTCAAAAACCAAATCTAACATATTAAGAATGTCTGTTTTAGTTTGTTTGTTTTTGCTACGTCTGATGTCTCTTTCTTGACTGTCCAACTGTTGTTGTAAAATAGCTAGGTTTTGCTCGTAGTTAGCTTCGGCAGTGTTATCTGTCCGTTGCATGACATTTAAACGAAACTCGCCTTCCTGTTGACGACGTTTAGCCTCTGCTCTAGCTACGTCACGTTGCTCAAGTGCCCAAGCTCTGTCCTCCTTAGCTTGAACTTTAGCGTCACCTCTAGCAACCCCTTGAGAGTATGCATCTATTGCATTACCCGCTATACCTGCAATAGCGTTTCCTAATACACTCATTCTACTGTCCTTTATCTAATAACATATTAACTTAATCGGCAACTCGTTTACGTCCGCGAGAACGGTTTCGTTGTCTGCTCCTGCTAGTGGTTGCTATTCGTCTCCTTCTTCGAGAAGCTGAACTATCGTAGTCCCAACCCCCAGGGTCTGTATCAAAGCTCGAAGTACTTTGACTTTCTCCGTACGCCCCTATAGCGGATGTACCTAGGTTGACAAGTGCTTGAGTATTTGCGGCAGTCTGTTGTGCCTCTGCGGCCGCTGTCTGCCTAGCATAGTTAAGTTGTGCTTCTCTATCTCGTTGGTTTATACGGTCTTGATTAGCTTGTGAGTTTGCTTCGAGATTAGCTTGATTGATAGCAGAATTCGCGTTTAGGTTGGCGGTATCTGTAGCAAACCCGTTAATAGTATTTGCACGGCTGTTACGTAACTGCCACTCAACTTGCATGTATCTGTCTCGCTCTGCGGCATTGGCAGATGAAAGTCTTTCTTCTCGGTCTGCGTAATCTGCGAAGTTGCGTTCGTTCCCTGACATACGTTCCAACCTAGCTCTGGCGCTCTCATTAGCTAATAGAGTTTCTTGTCCTTGTGTCTCGGCCTGATTAAACCTAACTAATTGTTGGCGGGCTACGTTATTCTGGTCTCTAATTTGAGCTATGTTTGAGTCGGCTTCTATTAACCTATTACTATTGGCTTGTTCTACTGTAGATACATTGCGCATAGCTGAGTTAACAGCAGACACATTAGGGTTGGTTCTCCCGTTGTTAATATAGTTCTGTTGCATGTCATAATAGTCTTTATTAGCCTGAGACCTAATTCTAGCTCTGGTCTCTGCTCCACTAACACCTCTTGCACTAGCTAGTTCTGCCTGAGCGCCTCCAGAAACATTCTGAGCGGCAAACCTACGAGACAAGTCTACTTCAAGAGTCTGAAAACGCTTCTGAAATATCGAGATGTTCTCAGTGGCTAGGGAGTCTGCGGTTAAAGTCTTAAAGTAGTTACGCAAATTGTCTTGAGCATCTCCGAACAGCTCACCCCATCTATCGTATTGCTCTACACTGAACTCTAATTGGTCTTGGGCAAACTCAGATTGGGCTTCGTTAGACCCAACTACTTGATTTCTTATGTCTGCCGCACTTTGCATCCTTTGGTTGTTTCTACCTACTAGGTTTGTAGTATTAGTTGCTTGGTTCCGACGTATGTTATCGCCCTGACTTTGTATGGCCGCATAGTTAGCTCTTGTGTTGTTATCTTGTGCTACTACAACATTCTCGAAATTAGTTTGACGTTGCTTTTGCGCTCTATTTGTATCTTGTCTCCGTAACGACTCTTGAGACGCAAAGAACGTATTAGCATCTCGTGAGTTAGTGGCGTAGGTAGCTTTTGCACCTGCCGTTCTGGTATCTAGCTCTCTGGTAGCATCCGCTCTCCTTTGCTCTTCCTTTATACCAGCCGTACGTAGTCTACTAGCGTCCAACAACCTGTCAGATGCATTCAACTTGTTTAGTCTTCTGCGCTCTTTCCTAGCGGCCTTATTTGATTGCGCTCTCTGCTGATTGGCAGAGTACAAAGCAACAGCCGCACCTACTACAATTGCCCACATAACTTACGCCCCTACTCTAAAATTGTTGTCTTTCTTGACACAAACTACTAAACATATTCTGTGTTCGTCCGAGTTGTTAATTACGCCATGTATCTCCTTGTCGTTTAGATAAAACAGCTCACCAACAGAAGGAACTAAATACTCGTTACCAGAATAGATTAAAGAACCTTCACCTTGTAAAAGTAGGTGATACTTCTTGTAATGGTGTGAATGCCAATCCTCGTCTACATGAGGAGCTATAGTACCTTTAGGAGGTAGACGAGTTAAAATAACTCCTCCTAACTGCTCACCTTGTAAACTAGCTAAGATACCGTAAATTGCGGCTTTTACTAGCGGTAAGCTATCTATTGCCTCATACCACAAACTCTCGTGTTCTTCGCTCATTAAGTTATGGTCTAAGGACGCAAACTCTCTGTGGTCATTAAAGCGTAACCAAATATCGCAAATCTCAGCATGTGCACCTCCTTTAGGAGCCGTACGACCTTTATGTACATTCCACAGGTCTTCGCTAGCCTCCAACTCGGTCAGTAAAGTGGATACATCTAAATCTTTCTGTATTACAACTAAATTCTTCATTTCGTTACGCATCTTCAAGTACCTTTATTCGGGTTGCTAAACTGTCTAAAATTGTTTTGTCTTCGGAAGTATCTGTCGTACCTATCTGGTCTAACCTATCTAGTATACGTAGCAGAGCTATACGTAACTGCTGTTCTGTGAGGTTTACAGGTAACTCTACTAAACTATCGGCCATTTTGTCGTCCTTCTGCTTTGTACTCTATCTCTCTTACAGTACCTCTACCTTTAAGTCTGAAAGCTATGGATTCACCTCTCTGATGTTGCTGAGGTATGTTTACTTTAGCGGGTGACGTTATGTTAGGAAATCCTATAGGCGCAGACACTAAGCTAGTGTGGTCATCGTTATTAAATACCAGAGGTACCCTTCGCGTTGCGGAAGTTACTTGTATGTTAGAGTATCTTGCAGGTAGGTGAACTTGAGAAGCGCTAGCAGACCACGACAGCAAGTGCCTAACTCGCACAAACCTAACTGCGCCTCCGTCAGACCCGTCATAAGGCGTGTGCGTTAAGGGCATAGTGACGCTCCCTCTATAATCAGTCCATATACGAGGCACTTCAATATCTTGCATACCTTCAACGTACAACGTACCACTGTTGAAATAAATGGGATTTTGGTTTATGTCGTAGTACTGAAAACCTAAGTACATCCTAGCGGTATCTCCGTCTTGCTGTGCCGCCCACACGTAATCTAATGTCTCACCTTCCGAAACAGCTATTAGGTCAGATATAACAGCGGTACGTGTCACCACCTCAAACCAAGTAGAGGTAGGGGGCTTATCGGACAACATTTTGGTGATTACGGGATTATTATCTATCAATACAGTCAGTTCGAACTTACCTTTATACGCCACATAAACCTCTCTGTAAAGTTTGGTTTCTGTGCTTGCCCCCTCTGTAAGCTCTGCTGTCAGGTAGTTCAACTCTTCATAACCACCTACAAACAACTTAACCAGCTTTCCGTTTGTTGTACCGTATAATACATCATTAGCAACTACTAGTGCATCTACTTGTAAATCGTAAATAACAAAATGAGGTGAAAACCTTATGTCGAGAGCAAGTACCTTGTCGGGTAATACAGAGTAATACACATCATCAAACACCAAACACTGTATTACACTATCTGTAATCCTACCTAGTTGTGCTTTAGACACTACAGACACATTCAGGTTTGTTATCTGACATATCCCGTCAGTAGACCAAAAGAATACAGTATCTATTAAGCTAGCTAGTGAGTTATGGTTAATACAACCTTGTATGGAACTTACTAAGGTACTGCTAATGCTTGTGTTATTTAGGCCTGTTACTAAATGTATCTCATATCTAGTAAAGACCAGAAGCCCTCCACTAACCGAGGCTAAAGCTGTTATGTCTTCGCTATAACTTAAGTAATTCACCTCAGGCCAACCTACAGGTGCACCTAGACCTGCCGTGAATCTAAGTACCGCACCTACAGCTCCGAAAAACACTCCTCCTACTCTAGTAAGGTAGTTCAAACCCGATGGAGGTTTGGTGTTAGGAGATGATGGGAGTAATCCGCCTAATGCAGAGGAGTCAGGTATATTATCTGAGAATAACGTAGTGTCGGGAGGTAAGTCTACCAACCTAGTAAACTCTGTGAACGACCCTCCTAACCTATACAACCTAATAAGGTAATTACCTCTTGAAGGTCGGTCGGCATGTAGAGGCACAAGTTGAACTACTGTGGACTGCGAAGGTAGGTTACTTAACGTGGGACTAATAATCTCAGATAAGGTAGACTCCTCATCTAAGATTGTATTGTAATATGTAAAGGCGTAATTAACCGTATGTCCTACATGTATTGTTTGAGTCCCGTAGGTAGGTAGCCCAGAAGGCAGGACACCTACAGCATTTGTCGCTTTAACACCTACTGTTACTCTAGCTCCTCCTACTGCTGGCCAATCTAGTGCCTTATTCCCCGATGGGAATACTAGAGTGTAGTCAAGAACAGAAAGCCCACTTAAGAAGTCAGCATAAGGAGTTGTGTCCCTGATTGCCCACATACCTCCACGTTGCCCAAAATTATTAGAACCTCCCGAGAACACTTCACCGCTTCTGCTAGTTATGAGACAATCTCTAGGAGGTTCTAATCCTCCACTTACGCTAGTAGTTATGACATCAGGAGCGGAAGATATTAATGTCAGGGACATTACACTCTGTACAGGTATAAGGTCTGTAATGTCCAGCAGACTAACACTAGAACCTAAGTTGTTTGCGTATACGGACGAACCTACCAGAATTTTATATTGTCCAGCCTGAAATAAGGCGTACTCTATCTCATAGCCATCAGGTGGGTTAGATATACCAGTAAATGCATCACTCGCATCGATACCCCAGTTGTTAGGGTTAGGTATCGTAACATCCACTTGAGCAAAAGTAACTCCGTCAAGAACAGCGGAAATACGTAAAAAATAGTTAGTCGCACCCGCACCAACTATAGGTATACTTGCTTTAGGTACGTTTACATCGGTAATAAATATCTGACTATGTTCGAGGCGTACGGGATAAGGAATAGTGGAAGGAAATAACACAGAGCTGAATACCTTAGAGGCCATCAGAGTAAGGTAATTACCTAGGGACTCAGTTACACCTTCGGATACATCAGGAGGTGTCGTCAACCCTAGCTCCTCTGTAACTCCAAACTGCCTAACGTAAGTAGATATTCCGTCAGTCCAGTATAACTTCTTTTGGTATTGGATATAGGACTTAGTAAGGGCATCCTCT
>VAPF01021590.1_pt1 | contig 11005 bp, 12 predicted proteins | sample 3393931 | NCBI WGS metagenome assembly VAPF01 (sample SAMN08290437, study PRJNA428436) | hydrothermal vent metagenome | isolation source: Deep-sea hydrothermal vent chimney | place: Atlantic Ocean: South-mid Altantic Ridge | depth 2773 m m | reverse complement strand
CGGCGCATATTTAGTGACCAGTTCGTCGTGACCTGCATTTTCCAGATTATCGTACATGCCGTCCTCAGCCGTTGCACAGAAGAGTGGTCTTTAAACGTTGTAATCAACGCAGACCTGTGGGGGTTCTCCTGAAATTACGGCAGAAGGGAAAGAAATCTTTAATCCTAGAGTCCGCAGTTGAACGGTTTGTAGAGTGCGTTGAGTTTTTGACTGACAAGGCGCGATGAGAAGTCATAGCTTGCCTATTGCGACGATTCGCAACGCGGCCAGATGCAAAAGGCAACGTGCTATACCCGCCGTAGCGACTCACCCGGCGGGTGAACTTTCCCTATCAATAGAACATGATATTCATCAATAGGTTAATACATCCTCTAAGCGGTCAACTGCGAAATCTAGGTTAATGGACAGTGCTGAAAGAGACAGTGATTTGCGGTAGGGCATTTGTCTGGAAAAACAGGGGAAGGTGTAGAAAACGGCTATAACTGGCGTCTTCCAGAGAAGGCGTGTGAAAGCGTTCCGCCATCGACATATTCCAGTTCGCCTCCTAAGGGTACGCCATGAGCAATACGCGAACTGGTCACACCATGTATCTTGGCCATTTCGTGGATGTAGTGAGCGGTAGCTTCACCTTCGACGGTGGGGTTAGTGGCGAGAATCAGTTCGCTGATGATGCCTTCGGCAAGCCGACCATCCAGTAAGTCCAGCCCGATCTCATTAGGGCCGATGCCATCCAGTGGTGACAGGTGACCCATCAAGACAAAATAACGGCCACGATATGGCGTGGCCTGCTCGATGGCACGCACATCCGCAGGGGATTCCACCACGCATAACAGGTGTTGTTCTCGACTAGCGTTAGCGCACAGCGGGCAGAGGTCTGTCTCACTGAGTGTGCGGCATTGTGTGCAGTGACCCACCTGCTCTGAAGCTTCGCTCAATGAGCGAGCTAATGCCAACGCCCCTTCGCGATCACGCTCCAGTAGATGAAAAGCCATGCGTTGCGCCGATTTGGGACCGACGCCGGGTAGGCAGCGCAGGTCTTCAATTAGACGATTGATCAGCGGGCTGAATTCCATGGAGGTATTTGAGGTGTGTGCAGGTCGTTGTCAGGTTGGGACGCAGCCTAAAATGGCATCTTGAAACCGCCGGGTAGATTCATCCCCGCCGTCATCCCCGCCATTTTTTCCGACGAAGTGCTTTCCACCTGACGCACGGCATCGTTTACCGCTGCGGCTAGCAGGTCTTCCAGCATTTCCTTGTCGTCGCCCATTAGGCTGTCATCAATGCTCACACGTTTCACATCATGCCGCCCCGTCATCACTACCGAAACCATGCCGCCGCCCGCTTGGCCAGTGACTTCCATATTGGCCAGCTCTTCCTGGGCCTTTTGCATGTTGGCCTGCATTTCCTGGGCCTGCTTCATCATTTTACCGAGACCACCTTTTATCATGATATTGCTCCTACCTGAATTGACAACGGAAAACCGAGAATGGGTGTGAATTATACATGAGAGTTAAAACGCTGCATAAAATACACGTCACCTGCTACATTAAGCCGCATTTTGGAACATCCGGAATTTGGAAGGCGATAAACCCATGGTCAGGCAGTTTTCTCCGAGTATCAAATCACACCGTATGCTGACGTTTGGTTTTGCGTTATTGCTCATCGCCGTGGGCCTGCTAGCCTATGCGGTGCCGGGTGGTTTTGATCTGGAAGAAAATGTGGCCCTGGATTTTTTGTTCAACCAGCGCCCGCAAGCTGTCCCGCCAAACAATGTCATGTTGGTTTCTATCGATAAAATCGCTGCACAGCAATTGGGGCTGGCGAATGACCCGAGCATCTGGCCGCGTGAACTGCATGCGCGTCTGATCGATCGGTTGGCTGCGGCAGGAGCCGAAGTGATTGTCTTCGATGTATTTTTTCATCAGCCCAAAACATTCGAGCACGATGCGCGTCTGGCGCAGGCAATGCGACAAGCGGGCAATGTTGTGATCTTCGCCAGGCTGCAACGCGAGAAACAAACCCTGGAAGGCGGTGGTGAATATAACCTGGAGCGTTTGCTCTTGCCGCTGCCCATATTCCAGCAGGCGGCGGTTGCCAGTGCCCCCTTTGCTTTGCCCAAGGTGCCGATCAAGGTCAATCAATTTTGGACTTTTCACACCTCGGCCGGTGGCTATCCCTCAATGCCCACAGTCGCTTTGGAGCTCTATGCCGTACAGGATCATGCGTCATTATTTAAAATCCTTGCCGGTATCGCCCCACAACAGGCGGCGGCATTGCAGATATCCCTTGGCGACCTCGCCCGAGGTGAGCGTATCGTACAGATACGGACTTTTTTCAAGCAGCAAACTGCCGTCACCCAGACGTTATTGGAAACATTGCGTGAATCCTCCGGGCAGATAACTGACCCAGAAATTAATCGGCGTCTTCAGGCTCTGCTTGCGATGTATCTCGGGCCGGAGCGTCGTTACCTGAATTTTTACGGGCCGCCACGCAGCATTCCTACGTGGTCCTATGGTGAAGTGTTATCCGCGACGGCAGAGCAGCTTGTTTCTTTCAAAGACAAAGTTGTGTTTGTTGGGTTTTCCGAAGAGCGCCAGCCAGAGCAGAAAGATAATTTTTACACCGTATTTTCGCAAACCAGCGGATTGGATCTGAGCGGTGTGGAGATTGCCGCCACTGCCTTTGCCAATCTCGCAGCACCGCGATCCACCTCCATTCTAGCGCCGCTTTCAACCCCTTTTTTGGCACAACGTCCAGCACAACAAAGCCTGCGTCTGCCAGATCCGGTAGTTTATATCGCCATCATTACCAGTTTCGGTTTACTGCTGGCCTGGTTGAGCAGGTTGCCCAGCACCAGCGTATTTGTGGTCGTGAGTCTGCTGACTGCGGGATTTTACACGCTGGCCAGTGTGCAGTTATTTGCCAGTTCGGCAATCTGGTTGCCGCTCTTTGTCCCGGTCTTGCTGCAAACACCATTGGCCTTATTTATAGGCGTTTTATGGAGGTATCGGCAGCTCAACCGTGAGCGTGGCCGAATTCGTCAGGCCTTTGGCTATTATCTGCCCGGCCATGTGGTTGAGAACTTAGCACGCAGCTCTCAACACCTGAAAGCGCTGAGTGAACGTATGTTTGGTGTATGCATGGCAACGGATGCCGCACAATATACACAACTGGCCGAGTCACTGGAACCCGAAGAACTTAGTGTCTGCATGAATGATTATTACGAACGCCTGTTTAAACCGGTGCGTGCGCACGGCGGTATTATTTCTGATGTGGTGGGGGATGCGATGCTGGCAATTTGGTCTGCGCACCAAGAAGAAAGTTGTTTGCGTCGGCAAGCCTGCGAAGCCGCTCTGGCAGCATTGCGTATCGGACAGGAATCTGCACCTGACGTTGTTCTACAGACACGCATTGGCCTGCATGCAGGAGAAATCATGTTAGGCAATATCGGAGCTCTGGATCACTACGAATATCGCGCCGTAGGCGATATCGTCAACACCGCCTCGCGTATTGAAGGGCTCAACAAACAGCTCGGCACCGCCTTGCTGGTTTCTGATGCCGTGCTCTCGGGGCTGGAAGGTTTTATCAGTCGCGAACTGGGTACATTCCGCATGGTCGGCAAACAAAAAGCCATTGTAATCCACGAACTGTTAGGCCGACAGGGAGACGATAATCAACAGCAGCTGCGTTTATGTGAATGCTTTGCCGAGGGATTACGTGCTTATCAGAGTCACGACTGGCGGACGGCGACGGATTGCTTTCAGCAGACGTTTGAATTCTCTCCGGGTGATGGGCCCAGCCGCTATTACCTCGAACGGTGCAAATTGCACGCACAGAAAATGCTACCCCTGCCGCAGAATGGTGTGATTGTGATGCACAAAAAATAGGCAGCTCACGATTGCTTACTCATTAGGCGCGTCACCGTCAATGTAAATAGTGCATACACTACAGCGCAATTATTACATAGTATTGCGGTGATGCACGGAGTAACTTTCTTAATGGTCCTAATAGAAAATTAACACTATGTAATCGGACAACATTACATTTTATAACTATAAAGTAGAGGTTTTAGACAAAGTATAAGTTGCTGGTAAAGGACAGGACTATCATCAAACGTTATAACGCAGTATCTGTTTTAGTTACACCATCATCGAATGTGTTTACTAGAAGGCTCTAAGCATTACTACTTAGCGCATGTCATTTGTCTCATCATTAACAGTACAACTTGAATGAAAGCACAATAAAGAGGAATATACGGCCACGTTATGCTGGCTAGCGGTATGTCGGCATCAAACTCGGGTTTATCTCTACATAATAAAAATTGGATTGCAAATGAATAAAGTGTGTCTTTTAAATCGTTCTGGTTCCCTTCGTTATAGCTTGTTTTTACCACTGGCTTATTGGTTGTTTTCGCCAGCGGTGATGGCAGAAGAGTGTATTGAAACCATGGCCATGGCCACGGTCACTTCCACTCAAGGAATCGTGGAAAAACGCCAAAAAACCGGCACAATATGGAAAAAGGTGGCCGCGCAAGATACCTTTTGTGTTAATGACATGGTGCGTACTCAGCTGAACAGCCGCGCCGCACTTTATCTCAACAACAATTCCATCTTGCGTCTGAACGAGCTTTCCACGGTAACGTTTACCGGCCCGTCTTCACAGGGCACAAACCAACTGGATTTGAAAAAAGGCATTGCGCATTTTATCAGTCGCATAAAACAACGTTTTGAAGTGCTGACGCCCTACGTTAATGCCGCCGTGGATGGCACAGAGTTTGTTGTTGCCGTTAATGCAGAACACAGTATCGTCACCGTACTGGAAGGTCGGGTGCGGGTCAGCAATGAACAGGGTGAAATCCGCCTGGCCCAGGGTGAAGCTGCCCAGGCTCGGGCCGGAGAAGCGCCTGTCTTGCAAGCCCGAGTGCAGCCATGGGATGCCGTCAGTTGGGCCTTGTATTATCCCGCAGTAAGTGATTTCTCCGCACTGGTGGCAGCTGCCGAAGAACTGCCTGAGCCATGGCATTCCCGTTTGTTGCAATCCTTCGAACGCTACAAACAGGGACAAATATCCGAAGCACTGACAGAAATTGAATCACTGCCGGATGATCTTCCTAATGGCAATATCTATATCTATCGTGCAGCATTATATTTAGCGGCAGGTCAGGCCGAGCATGCCAGTATCGATCTGGATCTCGCCCTGAAACGGGATGCGGCTCAAAATACCAGAAACGGAGAAGCTCTCGCCCTCAAGTCCATCATTGCCGTGACACAAAATCATACCGATCTTGGCTTGAAATTGGCTCGGGATGCCACAGATGTCAGCCCGAAAATTGCCGCCACTTGGCTGGCCCAGTCCTACGCACAACAAGCCGTATTTGACCTGGAGCAGGCCCGCCTTAGCGTCAAACAAGCAGTAAAACGGGCACCGGAAAATGCTTTGGTCTGGGCACGGCTGGCAGAACTTCATCTGATGTTTGGAGAGCTTGATCGGGCATTACAAGCGGCACGCCGCGCGACAGAAATTGCCCCCCGGCTTGCACGCACACAAAGCGTACTGGGTTTTGCCTACCTGACACGCATTAAAATTACAGCGGCAGAACAAGCCTTTAATCAGGCCATTGAGCTCGACCAAGCAGCCCCGCTACCCCGACTGGGTTTAGGGCTGGCGATGATCCGCCGTGGTGAACTGGCCTCTGGTCGCCACCAGATTGAAATTGCCGCCAGCCTGGCCCCAGCAAGCCCGCTGATCCGCAGCTATTTGGGCAAAGCCTACTACGAAGAAAAACGTGGCCCGCTGGATGCCACGCAATTTGCTTTGGCCAAAGAACTGGACCCCAAAGACCCAACGCCGTGGTTTTATGATGCGATTCGTAAACAAACAAAAAACCGGCCCATTGAAGCCCTACAGGACTTGGAAAAATCTGCTGAATTAAATAACAACCGGGCCGTATATCGCTCGCGGTTGTTGCTAGATGAAGATCAGGCAGCAAAGAGCGCCAATCAGGCGCGTATTTACAATGATTTGGGTTTCCAGCAGCTAGCGTTAGTGGAAAGCTGGAAATCACTCGATACTGATCCGGCAAATTATGCTGCGCATCGTTTTCTTGCGGATACTTATTCGTCACTGCCACGACATCAAATCGCTAGGGTATCAGAATTGTTGCAAGCACAACTTTGGCAGCCGTTAAATTTGAGTCCTCTGCAACCGCAGTCAGGGGAAGCCAATCTGGGTATTTTGGAGGGCGCTGGCTCTTCGGCTGCTGCATACAATGAATTTAACCCCCTGTTCACCCGAAACCGCATCATGGGGCAAGTGAACGGTATCTATGGCGGTGATGGTATTCGCGGCAATGATCTAGTTCTCTCGGGTATTCAGGACAGAGCTTCGTTCAGCCTTGGCCGATTTGATTACCAAAGTGATGGTTTTCGGGAAAATAATGATCAACAGCTGGATATTTACAATCTTTTTATCCAGGTAAGTCTCTCCTATAAAACCAGCATCCAGGCAGAGTTAAAAGATTTCACACGTGAAAAGGGGGATCTTGCTTTACGTTTTGACCCTGACAGTGTGCGAACAGGTTTTCGTGAAAACGAAGAAAGAGAGTCGTTACGAGTCGGGTTGCGCCATGATTTTTCGCCACGCTCGCGAATGATTGTGTCGTTGATGAAGCAACAGTTTGACGCGGAACAAAGGGATACGCCTGTGCCAGGAACCAGTAGTAATATTACACAAAACGATGATGCCCGTATTGCAGAGTTACAACATGTTTTGATCTCGGACCGGTTTCAGCTTACCAGTGGCCTGGGGTATTTTAAGTCTGATAGTGATCTCAACGGCGCTATAACCACAGCTACAGGACTTCCTCCGCCGTTGCCTTCCGAAGTAACGGTGCCAATCAGTGAGGCTGGCCAGAACAGTAATAGTAATCTCTATTCATATCTCCAGGGTCGCTATTCCAAGAGTTTGAGCTGGTTGCTGGGGCTGAGCGCAGTTCATTTCGATGGCTTACTGATCGACAAGAAACAGCTTAACCCCAAGTTTGGTCTGCGATGGCAGATGGATGCGTATACGGTCCTGCGCGCAGCGGCTTTTCAAAGGCAAAAAGGTGACTTAGTGGGCAATCAGACTGTGGAGCCCACCCAGATAATGGGCTTTAATCAGCTTTTTGATGATGATAATGGCACAGATTCAAAACGCTATGGTATTGCGATTGATCATCAACTTGCTAGGCAAACATTTGTGGGCCTAGAGTTGTCAGAGCGTCACCTTAAGATACCATTTAGAGAAGACAGTAACCCAACACAATTTGCATCGTGGCAAGAAGGTGTCTATCGCGCCTATCTGTATCACACACTCGGCTTGCGCATGGCAATAAGGGTCGAATATCAATATGAGGAGTTGGATGCTGATGACGATTTGTTGCGAAATGGTGCTTTGACGTTGACTACTCAAACACTGCCGCTGGGGATTAAGTATTCGCATCCGTCAGGCTGGTCTCTGCATGGAAATGTTCGTTACGTTGAACAAAAAGGAGTCTTTGGAAGTATTTTATCAAATAGTGCGGTCATGATAGATGATCGAGACCAGTTTTGGCTGGTGGATGCCGGGCTGAGTTATCGCCTGCCAAAGCGCTATGGTAGATTTTCGATCCAGGCTAAAAACCTGTTTGATACGGTCTTTAAATATCAGGAGTTAGACTCAGAAAATCCAACGCTGTATCCGGAGCGCTTGTTGTTTGCCAGGGTAAACTTATCTTGGTAATGAGGTAGTGGTAGCAGATATCTTATATTTTTATCATAAATAATAGTTAATGGGGAGATCACCATGAATAGAACAGTATACAACAATGTACGCAGCGGTTTGTTATTGGCCGTCATCGTTATTTTAACCTCGGCCTGTACGCAAATGGGAGGAAAAGTTGAAAATACAGGCGCCTCTACCTCAGCCTTTAGCGTTGGTGTTGGCAGCAAAGATAATGAGTTTGTAGTTCTCAATCAGAGAGGTGAGGAGATTCAACTTATTGAGGTGGATTTCCCTATTAAGGGGGAAGAAATTCAGAGTATGAATACATTTACTGCTATGCGAGTGAAGGGCTCCTGTTTTTATCTATTGCAGTTTGCTGGTAAGACTTTCAAAATTACACTACCTCCTTCGGCTTGTCAGGAATAATCAATTGAGCAACAAGAAATTTCGCGTTAGGTAGGGCGCGTTTTATGCACCAAACAGCCGGAATCAGGCCATTATGCCTGATTCCATATTTTGTTTTAACGTAGAACTCGGGAGAAAACCCCGATGATAGTTGTGCGTAAAACGCACCCTACATCTGAGATAATATCTGAACGGATTGAATGTTGGGTTATTGATACATTCGCCAAGCAAGTATTAAACAATCGGAATCAGAACATTAGTTATGGACGAAAATGATACTCAGGTTGCACTGACGATAAACAAAAACCTATCGTTGGATGTGCTCGGCGTCAGGGTGGGTAAATGTGTCGAGCCGTGCAAAATAAAGAAGAAGGTAACGACTACCATTTTGACTGGAGCAAGCCAATTGGTGTGTGGAATACGTTCTGGCAGTACGGGTGTGAATGGCTGCTGCGCAAAACGAACTTTACCAGCGTTTTGGCTGTTTGCGCGATGTATGAAATACCAGCAGAATTTCAATTCGATGAGAACGAACACGGTACGGGACCGCATAATGCGTGTCGGGAATGACCAGTTCGTGAGTACCTGGTAGTCGCCCAGGATGACCCAGAGCGAGGCTGTGGATTTAGTAAAAAAACAGTGTATTGAATGCGCTGTATCATAAGCCGGGCTGCCTGGGGATCGTCTTTAGCGATGTACTTTGCTTTCTGATCCAGGTTTTTTAATGCCTTCCGTAGCCATTTAATCTCCATCTACAACCCATTTGTTAAAGACCGCTTGCACCTCTTGCTCGTTGGCAAAGTCACCGTTGTCAGCTTCTTTGATGGCCGCTTTTGTTTCACTGATTTGTCACTCGTTTAGTTCGATGAATTCGCGAACCGCTTCGGCAGCGAGAAATGATTTGCTACGGCGGGTGGCTACAAACAGCTTGTCCAGGTGAGATTTAAGCTCCGAATCCAGGCGTATAGTCATAGTGGTTGATTGCAACATATTGCACCCCTGCTGTGTTCATATGCACACAACCTGGCACAATAGTGCTCAGTGGTATAACTTATCAATTTGGGAGAAAGTGACAAAGTCAGACTAGAAGCATACTGTGAATTATTTGAGCAGCATTTACCAACAGGCATTTTGGCAGAAAGTGAGCAAGGCAATAAACAAAGCCTGAGCGCCTTGTAGAAAATGTTTCAAAAAGCAAATGCGAGTCGTAAACAGAACGCTGTGCAATGTCTTGGTCTCGTGACAGGGATGAAAAGTCAGATAAATGTCGGACAGGTGTGCCGAGCCAGTTACCGTTTTCAATAAATGCAAGCCCGCTCTTTTATCTTTTCCTGTTACCCTTTATTCTGCCGACATGTCTTATTATCAACGCCATATCTTTTTTTGCACAAACCAACGTGATGACGGCAGCGTCTGTTGCCAGCAGCACGGTGCGCAGGCGCTACGCGATTATGCCAAACAGCGTACCAAGGAACTGGGTATCGCAGGCAAGGAAGGTTGTGTACGGGTGAATTCAGCGGGGTGCCTTAATCGCTGCGAACTGGGACCAGTGGCCGTGGTGTATCCTGATGATGTCTGGTACACCTTTGTGGACAAAGAAGATATTGATGACATTGTCGAAAAACATCTGTTGCGCGGACAAGTGGTTGAACGGTTACGTATAAAATGACACAAGCTTCTGGTGCGGACCGTTTAGTGTTGCCACTTGTATAATGATCCGGCAGTTAGCCTGTGTAATGATGAACGTTTTCTGATCCCCGGTTCCGGCCCAGGCTGGGTGCTTGAGGCCCAATTGGATGTTGCAAAGATGCCACGTTCTTCCAGTATCCCTATTTGCCGTGGTTTGTCATCCCCACCCACTGCATGGAGGCGCGCTCACCAACAAAGTGGCGTATATGATTGCCAAGGCTTTTGTTGAATTAGGGGTGGAGACGCTACGTTTCAATTTTCGAGGTGCAGGGGAGTCATCCGGCATGTTTGATCACGGCACGGGTGAAATCGGTGACCTACAGGCTGCGGTGGACTGGTTACGTGCCCGCCATTCAGCGGCTCCGTTATGGCTGGCTTCTCTTTGGGTGCCTTTGTTGCGTTGAGCGCTCAAGCTCAGGCGAAAGCAGCACGATTGTTGCTGGTGGCACCGCCGGTAGCGATGTTTGATTTTCCCGCTAAGAGCGGCGTAACGATTCCCTGGCGGGTAATACACGGCAGCGCCGATGAAATTGTCGATCCGGCACAGGTTTCAGCGTGGGTGCAAAAACAGGTCAATGCACCGGAGTACCACTGTTTGAAAAATGCAGGACATTTTTTTCATGGTCGTCTGCTCGATCTCCGTCAGCAAATTTGTGCTGCCTGGGCAGGCCATAAATAGCCTGGATTGCCCAAAAATTACTGTTGCTTGACTCAAAATAACTTATAATCTAGCATGATTTCGTTCCTCGTTGATAACGGGGAATCCTGGAACTCACACATCGTGTTTCGTGCTTTGCTGGCATTGAGTTTGGTGTGAACCGGGCCAGTAATACCCGCAATATTACAGGTTTGGTGTGTTTCGGGCGATGTGTGAAGTGCGGCAGGGTTGGGCCAATTTTTGGCTTCTCTGTCCATCATGCAGCTTCCTCATCGATACCTTCCTTCTGACTGGTTTTTACGCGACCTTCTACATTCCCAATGCGGGATTTCAGAGGCGCATTTTTTGTGCTCAATGGAAAACGCAGGTCGATCTGGGCAGATTATTGTGCTGTTTCAGCAGCGGCAGACTTGACAGTCAAGCGTCTACGTCTTACCATTCCGCGCCTTTTCGAGACAGATCTTTTTGGAGTAGTGGCTGAGATGAAAACGTTTAGTGCGAAACCCGCTG
>VAPF01056534.1_pt1 | contig 11011 bp, 10 predicted proteins | sample 3393931 | NCBI WGS metagenome assembly VAPF01 (sample SAMN08290437, study PRJNA428436) | hydrothermal vent metagenome | isolation source: Deep-sea hydrothermal vent chimney | place: Atlantic Ocean: South-mid Altantic Ridge | depth 2773 m m | reverse complement strand
TAAACACGCCGATTAAAATCAACACTAAAATAGGAAGGTATAGATCATGACCGCGAATTAACTCGCCCGCCGCCAATACATCGGTTAAGTTGTAACTGCCCACCACGTGGCCTAGCAACAACACACCCGCTAACAAGGCGAGACCACCACCACCGGTAATCACTAAGGCCATGCGCGCGCCTGCACGAGCATCTTGACGGTGTTGCCAATAACTGATTAATAAGAAAGAGGTAAGTGAGGTCAACTCCCAAAAAACCACCATCTGAATCAAGTTTTCAGACAGAACAATTCCGAGCATGGAACCCATAAACATCAATAAATAGGCAAAAAATCGACCCATCGAATCTTTTTTAGATAAGTAGTAACGGGCGTAAATAATAACCAACAGACCAATGACTAAAATCAGCAACGCAAACAACAGCGCCAAACCGTCGAAACGGAATGCAAACTCCAGCCCAATGGCGGGAATCCATGTCCAGCTCTGAATTAAGGTTTCACCGGCAAACACCATGGCCATGGACGGTGCCAAAAAGGCCAACGCAAGAGTGGTCACAAAAGCCGCTACCCATGCCGAAGCCAAACGATTTATATTGGCTGCCCATGCGGCAAAAATCGCTCCCACAAAAGGAAGCAAAGCCGCAATTGGCAAGTTAAAACTTAAAAGCGTCGTCATTAATGTCATGAGCTACCTGTGTTATAAAATTAATCTGATAAAAGTTTTAAGCCTTTCAAACACCCTAAAATAAGTTTAAACATACTTAAAACAGTCTTTTTGGCGACTTTAAAACAAAGCAAGAAAGCTTATCACAATCTCTAATAGAGTCCATATTTAGCCTTGTCCAATATGAAATGAGCCTGAAACGGTCAAAACTGGTTAAAAGTCGCTCATCATCCAACGATGAAAATGATCATGAAACTAGAAGAGTTGAAGACTATAGAGCAACTGACCCAGTTTTTAGGTGGCGCTCAGAGAAATGCTCTTGTTCAATAATTGGCAATATTTAACCGGACACCAGTGATTCAACCTGCTGAATATAAGCTTCGTAGCGCTGTTTTATTTTGCGAACATACTGAACAGGCTCACGCCCTCGCACATAACCATGCCTAGATTGACTGGCATATTTTTGCTTGGATAAAAGCAGCATGGCGCGCTCTACATTATCGAACCAACGATCTGCATCCCACCCTTTTTGAGTCGCCAAACTCCGTGCATCACGCACATGACCCAAGCCTGCATTATAAGATGCCAAGACGAACCACTGCCGGTCTTTAACCGAAAGCTCTTGTTCAAAACGTTCACGCAACCATGCAAGGTATTTAACACCCGCTTTAATTCCCGACTCAGGATCTGTTAGATTTCCAACGCCCATCGACTCAGCCGTGCGTGGTAACACCTGCATCAAACCCTGCGCTCCAGCCCACGAGATTACCGATGGATCAAACCGGCTTTCCTGATACATCTGAGCCGCCACCAAGCGCCAATCTACGCCATAGATGCCCGCATACTTTTTTATTAAACCATCATAGGGGGTTAAGCCTTGATTATTTTTATCCTTGGTACGACCGACCCTTGTCGAATCTTTATCCGACCCCCATTCAAAATATCGGCGATGAACAATATTATAAAACAGCCCCTTATACTCTTTACGAATAAATTCATTGAGACTATTTAACAGCTCTATGTTATTTTCACGCACCCCCCAAACATGAGGGATATCATCACTCAAGGTTAAAGCCGCTTTAATACCGCGTCGCCACTTTAACTCACCTTCCACCTCATGCCGATAAAGTACTGCCAAGTCAAACACGCCATCATCAACACGATCTAAAATATCTTCAGCCGACAGCTCTTCACCAATAGGAATCAAAGTAAAGCCACCCTGCTCTTTTTGCAATAACTGCAAACTCCTCCAACCCGAGCTATTTGCGAAACCGTAAATAACTCTTCCAGACAAGTCATCAGCATTCATTAATACAGAATCATTTTCGCGAGCCACAACAACGTTGGCTGTAAAATGATAGGGTTCACTAAAAGCTACACCTTTTTTTTCAATAGAATTCGACGGCATTAAGAAACCCGTCATAATATCAGCCTGCCCATCAACTAACATTTCAGCCATCTGCATATGATCAGGAACTTCAATCACTTCCAACCATAACTCTTTTTGTTTTGCATATTTACGAATTAATTCGTAGTCAAACCCCATCAATTCGCCTTGCCACAAAAAATAACTGGCGGCATCATTTTTTGTCAGTACGCGCAATGTATTGCGTTTCTCTATGCCAGGCAGGTCATCCTGATAATATACAGTTTGACGCCGAGTCAGCTGCTCCAGATTTAAAAAACGATTCAAAGCCTCCAGCAGTAGTGGGTTACTTTTCCTGACACCCCAGCCAACCGCTCGATCTTGCGTGACATCAAAACCAACTCGCACATCATCTCTATAATTTCTATAGGTTTCCAAAGTGTTACTATCTTCAATCGTCAAATCTATTTGACCACTGACCAATAACTCCATAATTCTTTCATTACTGTAGCTTTCAGGCAGTGCTTCAATATTGAAGCCAGGATATAACGCCTTCAAAGTTATGAGGCTTTGCCAAAAAGAGGTCGACTTGCGTACAGCAATCGTACGCCCAACAATCTGAGAAACATTATCTATAGGGGAGTGGTCGGTGACACGATAAACCAGCTGCTCTTTGACGTGCGCCAGCGGTACCGTAAAATCAATCCGTTCTTTACGAGGCTTTGTAATCGTTAAGTTTGCAGCAATAAAATCACCCTGTCCCGCCAATAGAGCGGGCAATAGTTTTTCAAATCTCTTCACATAAACTGTTTTAACCTTCAAACCCAAGGTTTGGGCAAATTTGGTGGCAACTTCAATTTCAAAATCAATGGGGGAACCTTTGCGCGGCAAATAGGGACCTTCTTCAGCACTCATTAAAATGCGCAGCTCACCCCGTTCCATAATAGCGCCCAAATCGCCTGTTTCAGAGGTAAATTCGGGTGGAATTATTTGCAAATCTAACTGAGAGTTTTCTTGTTGCGGTATCTCTGATGAGGTAAAAACAGACAAAAGCAGTATTGCCAAACAGAGCAGCAACACAGCTACAAATGAACCGTTCTTTATATTAAATACTTGCCGCATTATCTGCATAAAATCATATTACCGAGTCATTTTACTTTATCGGCTCTTTTACATTTATTCATAAGCATACTCAAGGATCATTTGTTTGGCTCGCAGCAGGTAGGATATTTTCAAGCAATCGGTTATCATTACGCCCTTTTTTGATTTGAAGCAAGTGCAGGTGGCCGATGTTTTCTCGTAAGGTACGTATTTCCGATTTTGATCCCGCAGTTTGGGCCGCAATGGAGAATGAAACTGTTCGCCAAGAAGAGCATATCGAACTCATTGCATCAGAGAATTATACCAGCCCATGCGTCATGGAAGCTCAAGGTTCGGTGCTAACTAATAAATACGCCGAAGGTTACCCATACAAACGCTATTACGGCGGCTGCGAAAATGTTGATGTGATTGAACAACTTGCGATTGATCGCTTAAAAGAGCTGTTTAGTGCTGATTACGCAAACGTACAACCCCACTCTGGCTCTCAAGCAAATGCAGCCGTTTACCTCGCACTGTTAAAACCGGGCGATACCATTTTGGGCATGAGTCTGGCTCATGGCGGCCATTTAACACATGGTTCTAAAGTCAATTTTTCAGGAAAAATATTTAACGCCATTCAATATGGTTTAAACACTGAAACGGGTGAAATTGATTACGATGAAGTTGAAGCATTAGCTCTGGAACATAAACCTAAAATGGTTGTTGCGGGTTTCAGTGCTTACTCTCGTGTTGTTGATTGGCAACGTTTTCGTGATATTGCCGATAAAATTGATGCCTACCTGTTTGTGGATATGGCTCATGTGGCCGGTTTAATTGCTGCGGGTCACTACCCCAGCCCTGTTAATATTGCCGACATCACCACCAGCACCACTCACAAAACTTTACGTGGACCGCGCGGTGGAATCATCCTTGCCAAAGCCAATCTCGACATTGAGAAAAAACTCAACTCCATGGTATTCCCAGGAACTCAGGGTGGCCCATTAATGCACGTAATTGCGGGCAAAGCCATTGCGTTTAAAGAAGCTTTATTACCTGAATTTAAAACATACCAAAAACAGGTCATTATTAACGCTCAGATGATGGCTGATACGCTGATTGAACGCGGTTATAACATTGTATCTAAAGGAACAGATAATCACCTGTTTTTGATCGACTTGATCAAGCAGGGTATGACAGGAAAAGAAGCGGATGCCGCATTGGGCGCTGCTAACATCACAGTCAACAAAAATAGCGTGCCTAATGACCCTCAATCGCCTTTTGTCACCAGCGGTATTCGCATCGGCACACCGGCCATGACCACTCGTGGCTTCAAAGAAGAAGAAGCCAAGCTATTGGCTGGTTGGATTTGCGATATCCTTGATGATGTCAACAATCAGAAAACTATTGCACGCGTTAAACAACAAGTGCTGGAGTTGTGCCAACGCTTCCCTGTTTACAGCAACTAAGCATAAAATAGCCTGATGCGCTGCCCATTCTGTTTCAAAGCTGATACCAAAGTCATTGATTCACGTTTAACGAGTGAAGGTGACATGGTGCGGCGGCGGCGAGAATGTCTTTCTTGCAGTGAGCGTTTCACAACGTATGAAACAGCTGAACTTGTCATGCCTCGCATCATCAAAAGTGATGGATGCCGTGAACCATTTAACGATGAAAAATTACGCACCGGTATTTTAAGAGCACTGGAAAAGAGGCCCGTCAGCACAGAAAATATTGATGCTGCGCTTAATCGCATCAAACACCAGTTACGCGGCAGTGGTGAACGAGAAGTCAAATCTCGTACATTGGGCGAATGGGTTATGAATGAACTGCGAGAGCTGGATGAAGTTGCATATGTACGCTTTGCTTCCGTCTATCTTCGCTTTGAAAATGTCAGCGCTTTTCGTGAAGAAGTCGAACGTTTAGAAAACAAATAAATAGCCCCATACAAAAAAATCATGGCATCCAGTAGCGACTTTCAATATATGGCTCATGCATTAAAGCTGGCCGAACGTGGTTTATACACCACAGACCCTAACCCTCGTGTGGGTTGCGTTATTGTGCGTGATGATAAAATTGTAGGTGAAGGCTGGCATCAATATGCTGGCCAGCCTCATGCTGAAATTCATGCACTTAAAGCTGCTGGAAATCTCGCTCATGGTGCGACGGCTTATGTCACTCTGGAACCTTGCTGCCATCACGGCCTGACTCCACCCTGCACTGATGCACTGATTCGCGTGGGAATTCGACGCGTTGTAATTTCAATGAAAGATCCAAACCCTGTTGTTTCAGGCTGTGGCATACAAGAGCTTATTCAAGCAGGCATAACAGTTGAGAGTGGTGTTTCAGAAAACAGCGCTGAAGCACTTAATCCAGGTTTCATTTCACGCATGCGAAAAGGCCGTCCCTTTGTACGCTGCAAACTTGCCATGAGCCTGGACGGACGGACAGCAATGGCCAGTGGAGAAAGTCGCTGGATCACCTCACCGGCAGCCAGAAAAGATGTGCACCGGTTACGCGCACGCAGCTCGGCAATTATTACCGGAATCAACACCATTTTGGTGGATGACCCGTTATTAACCGCTAGAGATGTTGATGTCGATGAATTCATGCAACCATTACGTGTTGTTGTCGATACGCATTTACGAATCCCTGAAAGTGCAAAAATACTGACTCAAGAAGGCCGCACAATTATTGCCACAGGATCACCGGACACCGAAGTCACACGCCAGATTGTTCAACACGCCAATATTGAAGTTTTGCAATTGCCGTTAAAAGGTCAGCATGTTGACTTAACCGCGCTCATGGATACACTGACAATACAACAGGTCAACGAAGTGCTTGTAGAGGCTGGCTCGGCGCTCAGCAGTGGCATGTTAACTGCTGGACTCATAGATGAACTCATCATCTATATGGCTCCTCACTTAATGGGCAGCACAGCAAAGCCTCTATTCCAATTGCCAGGTTTATCGGAAATGACTGATCGTATTGATCTAAATATTACGGATATACGCGCAGTTGGAAAAGATTGGCGAATCACTGCAAAAGTCAATAACGCTGCGGATTAATTATGTTTACAGGAATCATACAGGCCGTTGGTAAAATTACGAGTATTGAAAAAACGCCCAACAGCCAGCGCCTCACGGTTAATACCGGCAATCTGGATCTGACCAATACCCAACTGGGTGACAGCATTGCTGTCAATGGTGTTTGCCTGACCGCCGTGGTGCTCACCGAGCAAAGCTTTAGTGCAGACGTTTCCAATGAAACCATCGCTTGCACTACACTGTCTGTGCTTTCACAGGGAAGTCCTGTTAATCTGGAAAAAGCACTGACACCAACGACTCATTTAGGTGGGCATTTGGTCAGCGGCCATGTTGACGGCATCGGGACAATCACCGCGCGTTGTCAAGATGGTCAATCGGTACGCTTTACCATTAAAGCCCCCGCTGAACTTGCAAAATATATTGCCACAAAAGGTTCTATCTGTATTGATGGCATCAGCTTGACAGTCAACACCGTCAATGGCGCTGAATTTGAACTCAATATCGTTCCGCACACATTGCAGGAAACAATTATTGGCCACCATAAAATAGGGACTGCCGTGAACTTAGAAGTTGACTTGATCGCCCGCTACCTTGAGCGTTTAATATTAGGCGAAAAAGCTGCCACTCCAAACAGTGCGGGCATCACAAGTGCTCTCCTGCAAGAGCATGGATTCATCTCATGAACAGCACTGAAGAAATTATTGATGACATCCGCCAAGGAAAAATGGTCGTTATTCTGGATGACGAAGATCGTGAAAATGAAGGCGATTTAATCATGGCCGCCAGTTGCGTACGCCCTGAAGATATTAATTTCATGGCTCGATATGGGCGAGGCCTGGTTTGCCTGACATTAACCCGTGAGCGCTGCGAGCAACTGAACCTGCCGCTCATGGTCAGCGGTACAGACGCAAAACATGCGACCAACTTCACGCTCTCCATTGAAGCGACAAAAGGGATCACCACAGGAATCTCAGCGGCTGATCGAGCCACCACCGTGCAAGCCGCGATTGCGGCTAGTGCAAAACCTTCAGACATCAGCCAGCCCGGTCACATATTCCCTGTCATGGCACAGCCCGGCGGTGTGCTTGCCCGAGCTGGCCATACTGAAGGTGGCTGCGACTTTGCCAGACTGGCAGGTTTGGAACCCGCAGCCGTCATCGTCGAAATACTCAATGACGATGGCACCATGGCACGCCGCCCAGACCTGGAGCTGTTTGCAAAGCAACACAACTTGAAAATGGGCACGATTGCCGACTTGATTCATTATCGTACCCAGCATGAAAAAAATATCGAAAGAGTGGCGACATGCCCATTTGAAACAGAGTTTGCCACGTTCAAACTCACCGCCTACCGTGACACTCTGCATCAGTCACTACACTTTGCATTAACGCTTGGCGATATCACACCCACTCAACCCACCTTGGTCAGAGTTCATATTCAAGACAGTCTCACTGATATATTAGGTGAGCTTCATAACAAAAAATTAGCCCTGCGCACCGCACTGCAACGCATTGCTGATGAAAAGTATGGCGCACTGGTTCTGCTCAGGCTGCCTGAAAATGAAAACGAGCTAATAAAACGCATTCAAAACATCCAACTAAAGCAACAAGGCATTAATCTGCCCACCCCGCCAGTCGGTGAAGATTTACGCCTTTACGGCTTAGGCGCACAAATACTTAATGACCTGGGCGTTAGAAAAATGCGTATACTGGGATCACAAAAAAAACTCCATGGTTTATCCGGATTCGGACTGGAAGTCACTGAATATATCAAATAATATATGATTAAGATTAAGGCTAAAAAATGAAAGAAATTAACATCATCGAAGGTAACTTCAATATCGGTTCGGCCAAAATTGCGATCGTCGCAGGTCGCTTCAATAGTTTTATTGTAGAGCCTCTGCTCAGTGGTGCGATAGACACATTGAAACGCCACGGCATCAATGCACAAGATATTGATGTGATCTACGTGCCCGGAGCTTTTGAAATCCCCATCGCCACGCAGCGTCTGGCAGCCAGCAAAAAATACGATGCCATCATTGCTCTTGGTGCAGTGATTCGTGGTAGCACACCCCATTTTGATTATGTGGCTGGAGAGTGCTCAAAAGGTGTCGCGTTTGTTTCAATGCAACATGATTTGCCGATTATTTTTGGTGTATTAACCGTTGATACTATCGAGCAAGCCATTGAAAGAGCCGGTACTAAAGCAGGTAATAAAGGCGTTGATGCTGCACTTTCAGCCATTGAAATGATTAGTTTATTGAAAAAATTATGAGCCGTCCAAAAAGTCTAGCACGGCGCAGTGCCATTCAAGCACTATATCAATGGCAATTGACGGGTCAATCCGCCAGTGATATTGAAAAACAGTTTATCGAAACACGCCCTGTAGACAAGGTTCATAAAAAATATTTCAATGAGTTGCTGAGTCAAACTATTAAGCACATTGAGGCGTTGGATGAAAAAATAGCCCCGACTCTTGATCGCCCTATAAAAGAGGTCAACCCAGTTGAGTGCTCTATTATTCGCATGAGCACCTATGAATTAATGTATCGCCCTGAGCTGCCTTATCGAGTGATTATCAATGAAGGTGTTGAACTCGCCAAGGTGTTCGGGGCGGATAAAGGGCATAAGTTTATTAATGGTGTTTTAGATAAACTCGCTCACCAGATTCGGCCTGAAGAAGTGGCAATAAAGCGTTCCGCTAAAAAACCGTCAACTTAAATTTATACGCAACAGGCGATGGCCAGCCCTGAATTTAACCTGATAGAGCAATTTTTCACCCATGCAACAACTCAGCGTGACGATGTTGCACTGGGCATTGGTGATGATGCGGCGATTGTTAATGTGCCTCCAGGACAATCGCTGGCAATTGCTGTTGATACGTTAATTTCATCGGTTCACTTTCCAAAGGAGACACCCCCTAAAGCCATCGGCCATAAAGCACTGGCCGTGAATCTCAGTGATATGGCTGCAATGGGAGCAAAACCTACGTGGGCAACGCTCGCTCTCACTCTGCCAGACAATGACTCTTTATGGCTAAAAGAGTTCTCTCAAGGTTTTTCAGATCTGGCTCACCAATTTGGTGTGCAACTTATTGGTGGCGATACCACTCGCGGCTCTGTATTAAGCATCACTGTACAAATTTTTGGATTAATAAAAACAGATCAAGGCTATTTAAGAAGTGCCGCGAAGACGGGTGATTTAATTTATGTCACGGGTACTTTAGGTGATGCTGGGCTGGCTCTTAAACATTGGCAAGAAAATCTGAAACCAACAACAAGTGAAGTTCAGCTTTTAAGGCAACGATTAGATTGTCCTGAGCCACGCGTAGCGGAAGCGCTGGCGTTACAAGGCTTGGTTCATGCGGCGATTGATATTTCTGATGGACTGGTCGCCGATCTCTCTCATATTTTAGATCGTAGCCAAGTGGGAGCAACCCTGCACACAGACAAACTTCCACTGTCGTCCTCTTTTAAATCATTCATTTCAAAAGTAGATGACTTAACACTGCCATTAACTGCCGGCGATGATTACGAGCTAATTTTAACAATTCCTCAAATAAATCAAAAGAGAGCACAACAGATCATGCGTTCTTTTGAATGCGACTTCACCTGCATAGGAGCCATCGAAAAACAGTTGGGCTTACGCTGCCTTGATGGCAACAAAAAAATCATTAATATAAAACAACACGGCTTTGATCACTTCAATGAAACATAAACACGTTCCAGCCAGTTTTTTAAAAACACCTGTCCATTTTTTAGCCTTTGGTTTTGGCAGTGGCTTACTGCCGAAAGCCCCAGGCACTTACGGCACACTCGCAGCAATTCCCATCTACCTTATCATTCAAAATTTGACTCTTGGCAGTTACCTATTGTTTGTAATAGTTGCAGCACTATTCGGAATATGGCTCTGCGATGTGACTGCCAAAGCGATGAAAGTGCATGACCATCCAGGCATCGTATGGGATGAGTTTGTTGGATTCTGGATCACCATGATTGCCGCCCCCCCCGGGTGGCTCTGGATCGTCATAGGTTTTTTACTGTTCAGGTTATTCGATATCTGGAAGCCCTGGCCCATCAACCTGCTTGACCGGCATGTTCATGGCGGTTTGGGCATTATGCTTGACGATGTGCTTGCCGGTATATTCGCCTTGGGTGGATTACAACTGATTTACTGGGTGAGCCTATAACCAAACGGTACGAATTATTGCTAAATTCGAAGACTACATTGACAATACATCAGGTTGTAAAGACAGTGATTTCGCCGACCCAGATACCCTTATATGTATCATTGCCATATTCTTGAACATGAGGACATGATGGGGCAGTTTGTGGTGATTGAGTAAATATGGCGCGCCCGGAGAGATTCGAACTCCCGACCGCCTGGTTCGTAGCCAGGTACTCTATCCAGCTGAGCTACGGGCGCGTATCTAAAGAGCGGTGGATTATGCTGATACAACCAACCGATGTCAAGCTTAAGTATGCCTTTTAAAGTGAAAGAAGTGACCTTCATTTATTTTTTATTTGATTCTTTTTCAGTCTTTTCTTCATATGGTGTCACCAATACCAGCACTGAGACCAGAGGGTGGTCAAAATAGTGCAGTTCCTTACTGCGAATCCGTCTTTTACTTTTAATTGTATAGCTTTTAAAACCCTCATTTTCTTTCTGGTACAACAGATCAATGTTCACATGAAGATAACGCTCCACACTTATTTTTACTATACCATCAAGTGTATTCTCTCCTATGGTCTTTGTCAGCCGAACCCCAATCGCTTCATCTCGGGGTTTCACTGATTGCAACCACCCTTTATGCATCAGTAATTTATATTTTGAAGAGCGCGAAATACGTTTAGCCACCCCT
>VAPF01072894.1_pt1 | contig 11020 bp, 11 predicted proteins | sample 3393931 | NCBI WGS metagenome assembly VAPF01 (sample SAMN08290437, study PRJNA428436) | hydrothermal vent metagenome | isolation source: Deep-sea hydrothermal vent chimney | place: Atlantic Ocean: South-mid Altantic Ridge | depth 2773 m m | reverse complement strand
TTGTTGATCACCTCGCGGAGCCGATCGCTGCCGGCCTCCGGGGCCACGGTAAAACCGGTCTTGCGCACCCGTTTGATCTGCTCCATAATCTCCGGGGTCAGTGTGCCGACCCGCATGGAGGGCATGGACACGGAGACATAGCTGTCGGCGAACCGGTCCATAAGCCGGGTCGTCAGTTCGGGCAGGCAGGAAAAATCACCGGTCGACAGGGAGAGCAGGGACAGTTCGTCAAAGCCGCTGCTTTCGATCCCCTGTTCGGCGGCCCGCAGAATCTCGTCGACACTGCGCTCCCGCACCGGCCGGTAGGTTATCCCGGCCTGGCAGAAACGGCAGCCGCGGGTGCAGCCCCGCGCGATCTCCAGGCCGAGGCGGTCATGGACCGGCTTGACCACCGGCACCAACGGCTGCTCCAGGTGGTCAGGCGCGGGGAGCCGGGGAAGAACGCGGCGGCGCACGGTTTCATAACCCGGTTGCAGCGGCTTGATTGCCGTCAACTCGGCACCGCTGTATTGCGGGGCGAAAAACGAGGGGACGTAGACCCCGTCGATGGCTGCCAGCCGGGACAGGATCTCCCGGCGGCCATATCCCGAGTTCTTGGCCTCTTCGACAACGGCGGCGATATCGAGAATCGTTTCCTCGCCGTCACCAAGGACAATGGCATCAAAAAAATCAGCCACCGGCTCGGGATTCATGCAGCAGGAACCGCCGCCGACGACAAGGGGGAAGGCCGCCGTCCGTTGCCCGGCCCGCAACGGCACTCCGGCCAGGTCAAGAATGGTCAGGATATTGGTGTAACAGAGTTCATAGGGCAGCGTGAAGGCGATGACATCGAAACAGCCGAGCGACCGCCGGGACTCGATGGAAAAAATCGGCAGTTCGTGCCGCCGCAGTTCCTCCTCCATATCGAGGTCCGGAGCATAACAGCGTTCCGCCAGAACGTTCTCCTGACGGTTCAGGATATGGTAGAGGATCTGCAGCCCCTGGTGAGACATGCCGATTTCGTACAAATCGGGAAAAACCAGGACAAAACGCACGGCCGCTTCATCCCACGCGGGATGGGCGGCATGCAGTTCGCCGCCGATATAGCGGCCCGGCTTCCTGACCAGGGGCAGGATATTATCCAGAGATATGATGTCGGTCATAATAGCTGTAAATTTTGAAGAGTAGGCAGTTGTTACTGGAAATGAGTTGACATTTCAACGAACGACAAAGTATTCAACATAATAAGGTTGTCCATGTTGCGGCTCCTGTCAACTTCCCTGGGTCGTGTCATTTCGATCTGCGGGAACATCGTTATATCAATGATTATCTCTCGCCATGCACAATAGTGCTTTCATACAAAACTCAGTTTAACGAACTTCCAGGGTATTGGGAAAACGAATTATATCAGCTGAGTCTTGTTCCGAGCCACTTGCACACGATTGCCCGTTTCATTTGCAACGGCACGCGGGCATATTCCGACCTGAGACGGTATTATCATGTTACGATTGATGGCCTCGTAAAAAGCCTGAATCATGCTACAACGTCATCCTCGCGCAGGCGGGAATCCGTTGATATCAACGAACTATGGATCCCCGCCTGCGCGAGGATGACGAATAAAATGACTTTTTACTAGACCATCACGATTAAAAACCGCTTTCAGCATTACAAACTATTTCCGCTACAGAGAAGGCTGCAAATGAAAAAAATCATTCCCATTATTTTTTTTCAACTGGGGATCCTGTTCCTGTACACCTGCCCGGCAACCGCGTCCACCCGGCCCATGCTCACAGGCATTCAATTCGAATCGCCCTCGGGCAGCGAGGACCGGATAATCTTCACGCTCAACAGCGGCACCCTGCCAAAAATCTTCGAAATAACAGGCAAACGGCCCCGGATGGTCATGGATTTCCCCGACACCGTCCAGGCCCTGTGGCTTAAAAATACGACGAAAACCAACGGTCATTTCGTGCAACGTATCCGGATCGGCATGCACAAGGGAAAAAAGCCGAAAACCAGGGTGGTCCTTGACCTTGCGCCCCACCAGCCCATTCATTTCGACCAGCATTTTAACCGGCAAAATAATACCCTGATTATCAGCATCTATCCCGCCGGCGGCGAAACGAAACCGGCGGCGACAACAAGCGCTAGGGCGAAAGCTCCTCCGGCAAAAAAATCAAGGACAATCATCAGGTTACAGCAGGCCAGCCGGAAATTCGTACCCCCTGCCGCTCCGCAACCGGAGAAACGGAAAATCATTGCCCTGGCCCCGGCCAGGAAACACCTTGCCAGGAAAAAACAAACCGCCATAAAACCCTTACCGCCGGCAGGACGGCTGCAAAAACAAAAGCCGGCGCCGGTCATCAGGTCCATTAAATTTGATAACCGTTCAAGCTGCGGGGAGATGATTCGCTTTCAACTAAACGGGTTCTATCCGCCGGTGGTCATGGGACTGAAAACAAACGTTCCCTGTGTCGGCTGTGACTTCAAAAACGCTACGGTCCCTGAGTCGGTCAAGAAACTCATAGAATGTAATGGCAAATATGTGAAAACCATCCAGGTGGAATCGTCTCATAACCCGAACAAGGTCAAGGTTATATTGAATCTCGTTTCCGGCAACAAGTACGATCTGCAACAGGTCTTTTTCAAACAGGACAACCTTTTTGTCATCATTATCAATACGGTCAACAAAAAAAATACTCTCATCGGATCCTGATCCTGCCGAGGCAGGATAAAATTATTTTATCCTCTGGACCGGATAATGAACCGGCAGGGCCAGGTGAAAGGTTGCGGACGGCAGAACAGCCTCTGAAAGAATGCGGTCGAAACGGATCCTGATCGTGCCGGGAATTGCGGCGCCCTTGATCACCAGTTCTTCCGGCCAGGGACACCCCGGTTCACCCTTCGGCCGCACCGTCCCGCTGTAGGTGACATCCAACAGGATGGTCCGGTCCCGGTCGGTCACGACATGGCGAAGTATCCGGCCGGAATCGGGATCAAAGAGAACCTGGTGGTGCAGGCCGCCGGGGGCGGTCAGAATGATCCAGGGCCAGGGGCTGTTTTTTCCCAGCCGCACATTGTCCACCCGCAACTCTCCCGGCGGCAGACCGCCGCTCAGCCAGAAAAAAAGTTCTTTCGGACTGATCCCCTCGGGAACATATTTGCGCCAGAATGGTGCGGAAACCGGGCCGGTATAGCCCTCACCCTTGAGAGTATCGACTGCGGTAAACGTAGCGCCGTCACTGACGACGATAAAAAGCGGCCGCCCCAGGGGATCAACGGCAGTGTAGCGCAACATGGCCGGTTTCTGAACCTGCAGCATCCCCCGGACCGTTGCCCCGCTCCACAGCGCCTGCCAGCTCAGGGTGACATCGGCATCGACCGACCGGGCACATTCGCGGTCGAGAAAATCCTGAAACCGGCTGAGCACCAGCGCCTTAGCATTGCCGACGACCGGGGCGGTAGACGGCAGCCGGCCGGCACAACCAGCCAGGAAAAAGCCGCAGACAAGGAACAGGACCCCGCATAGCCTGGGCATAGACGCTGTCGGCCCGCGCTTCACAGGTGCTCCTGGTTCTCCAGGAGATTCACTTTTTTCTGCAATGACTTCCTCGCCTTGTCATCTTTTTTCAGCAGGCTGATTGCCTTACGATATGCCGCCAGGGCATCCTTGGTCCGGCCAAGCTCCAGCTGGACATCGCCAAGGTGGGTATAAATTGTCGCATCATTCGGCAAGAGCTTGACGGCCTGTTCGAGGGCCTCCAGTGCTTCCCTGTTTCTGCCCAGCCGATAATAAACCCAGCCCAGGCTGTCCCGGATATAGCCGCTTTCAGGCATCAGCTCCACCGCCCGCTTGATATAGCCCAGCGCCTGATCAAGATGAATATGCTTGTCGGCCCAGGAGTACCCCACATAGTTCAGGGCCGCGGCCTGCCGGGGCTGCCGCTTGATGACCCGCTGCATAACCGACAGGGCCTGGTCCGGTTCGCCGATGGTATCCAGAAAAATGCCGTATGTGTACAGCAGCTTATCGTCATCGGGATAAAGGGCCAGGCCGCGGTCAAAGGCCTGCCGGCCCAGGTCCTTCTTGCCCTGCACCTGATACAGACGCGCCAGCAGAACGAACATGCCCGGGCTGCGTCCCTTGCCGCCCTCCCGGCTGATGGCCTGTTCCAGCACCGACAGGGCCTGATCCGGTTTCTTCTGTTCACGAAGAATGCGCACCTGCAGAAACACGGCGTTCTTATACTCGGGCGAGTTCCTGTCGATCAGTTTCAGCGCGACCAGGGCCTGATCATACCGCTTGGTCTGACAATACAGAATGGCCAGCATATACCTGGCCCGGGGTATATTGTTGCGCTGCAGGGCATCTCGCAGAATCCGGATGGATTTGTCATACTCCTTGAGCCGGGCATAAAGCCGGGCAATGGTCAGATCAACCTGCTCCGGATGCAGGGTAACGGCCTTGAGCCGGTTCAACTCGGCCAGGGCGGCATGCTCCTTGTGCTGCAACAGGTAGACATTGACCAGGGCGATATACGTTTTCTCGTTTTTCGGATCTTTTTCAATTATCTGCCGATACGTCGCAATCGCGTCCCCGTAGTGTTTCTCCAGCAGATAGACGTTACTGATCTCCATGAGCAACCCTTCGGACCAGTTGATTTTCAAGGCCTTGTCATACTCGGCCAGGGCGTCGTCATACTGCTTGAGGCCCAGGTAAAGACGTGCCAGCAGGACATGGGCTGGATACGACTGACTGTTGACGTCCAGGAGCTCCTGCAGGGCTTTTCGGGCCGCAACCGGTTTGTTCCTGTTCAGGTACAGTTCGCTGAGCAGCAGCAGGGCCGCGTCTTCCCTGGGATGCTGTTTATGAACGACCAGATACTGCCCGGCTGCTTCATCGTACCGGCCGCGCCGGATCAGGATTTTGGCCAGCAGCATCCTGCTGGCCGCCTCCCGGGGATTTTCGACAAGATAGCTCTTCAGCCAGGCTACCGCTTCCCGGCCTCTACCCAGGCGCAGGAGGAGGACCGGAATTTTGCGGGCTATATAATCCGCCTGCGGATCGCAGATCAGGGCCTTCTCGTAGGCCTCCAGGGCCTCTTGAGGATTCAAGTCAAGTTCGGCGTGCCGGCCCCAGAGAAAATAAAAATAGGAACAGCTGTAATCGGCACTTTCCGCCTGGCCGGCGGCGGCCGACATTTGAGCAGCGCCCGGTTTAACCAGGGAAGTGGATGGCTGACATCCTGCCGCGAGCAGGAGGCCGAACAACAGCGGCACGATCAATAGGGGTTGAAACCGTTTCATGGCGATATGCATCGATATGCTTTTCCCCGCAGCAGGTCATCCACTGCTGTTCGTATTTTTTCCTGGACATGCGCCAGCGCGAGCGCTGCGTCGATTCTCTTGATACACGGGTCCCGGAATGATTCAAAAAGCGCGGCCACCCGGTAAAGCTGTTCTTCCTGTTCGAATTCGTTCAATTCTTCACCGCGCAGATCACGAATACGGGCCATGCTGACTTCCGGGTCCATTGTCAGGATGATGACCATGTCCGGTCTGGGCGCGAAACTGTTTCTGGCAAACACCTCGTCCGGGTCCAGGCCGGCCGCCCCCTGGTAGGCTGCGGTAGAGAAGTAGTAACGATCGGTCAGCACGATATGGCCGGCCGCGAGACCGGGTTCGATGACCTCACGAACATGCTGCCGGCGGTCCCGGACAAACAGTTCCAGTTCTTCCTCCGGGCTGCATTGTCCGCGGTCCATGTACAGCTTCCTGATTTCCCGGCCGCAGGGGCCGTCGGTCGGTTCACGGGTTTCAATCACCGTGCAGCCCTGATTGCGCAGATAATCGGCAAGCAGACGGATCTGGGTGGATTTTCCCGTACCGTCAATCCCCTCAAAGGCGACGAGAATTCCCCGGTGCGCACCGGACATTAAGACACCCTGTTCATCCGGTTGGCGACAATCCGGGCGGCCAGGCCCCAAGCCGCCTGCAGACTGGAGCAGTCGGCCAGGCCCTGCCCGGCGATATCATAGGCCGTCCCGTGATCCACGGAAGTCCGGACAATGGGCAGGCCGAGGGTGACATTGACCCCGTCGGCGAAATGCACCATCTTAAAGGGGATCAGGCCCTGGTCGTGATACATGGCAACCACTGCGTCAAACTCCCCTGCCGCCGCCCGGTGAAAAATCGTGTCCGGCGGCCAGGGCCCGCTGACGACGGCCTCACCTCTGCAGGCGGCAATGGCCGGGGCAATGATCTCAAGTTCCTCGCCGCCGAACATCCCCTGCTCACCGCTGTGCGGATTGAGTCCCGCCACCGCGATTTCCGGCTTGGCAATGGCAAAATCTTCCCGCAGGGCCCGGGTGGTGATCCGGATGCACTCCATCACCGATTTGCGGGTCACCAGGGCCGGAACCCGACTAAGCGGTTCATGGATGGTAACCAGGGTCACCCGGAGACGGTCGCCGGCCATCATCATCAGGTAGTGGCCGGCACCGGTCAGGTCGGCCAGCATCTCCGTGTGTCCGGGGTATATATAGCCGGCCAGCCGTAATGCCGCCTTGCTGATGGGACAGGTCACCATGCCTGACAACGCCTTGTCCTGAATCAGCCTGACGGCCTCTTCAATATACCCGGCCATGGCCCTGGCGGTGTCCTCGTCCGGCCGCCCCCAGCGCAGCCGCTTGATCTCCAGGGAAGACCGCTCGCAGACCGGTATCGTCCCGGGCTTGATCTTGTCACCGGGACGCCAGGCAACGACCCGGTCCGGCAATCCGAGCGCCGCCGCCGTATGGACCAGAACGCCCGGATCACCGAGCACCACCGGCAGAAAATCACCGGCCGCAGGGTGGGCGGCAAAAAACTTGAGAATAATCTCCGGGCCTATCCCGACGGGACAGCCCATGGTTATACCTATCAACGGCTTCATGTTATGTAAGTGCGCAACAAGTACAATTGTATGGATTCCCGCTGCGCGGGAATCCAGTCATTTTACCAGCATTTATTGATATGTTACCATGTTATTGGTGAACTCCGCTCAAACGATTCGTATCAACCACGAAACTCAAAGGCATCCTTGATCACCTCAACCAGAGGGGGGCCACCTTTTTTCAGTTCAACCGCCACCACGTCAAAACGGGCCGGCCGGTTTTCCTCTTTATGCCGGGTGATGTAATCAAGCGCGACGCGCGATATCTGCCGCTGCTTCCGTCTGTCCACGGCCTCGAAAGGGTTGCCGAAGCGGGCGGTCTGCCTGGTCTTTACCTCGACGAATACCAATACCGCGCCATCCTCGGCGATGATATCGATCTCGCCGAAACGGCGGCGATAGTTTCTGACAATAATCCGGTAGCCCCGGTCCAGGAGGAATGCCGTTGCCGCATCCTCACCCGCCCGGCCCGTGGGACCTGTCGCCCCCGTTTTTTCTTTTTGCAATTTACCAGGAAAGAAAGACAATGAGAACCCCTTTCAAAAAATCCAACAGTTCACCAAGGGCGACAACCTCGGGAAATACTCCGCCCGTACGAGTTCACAAGTGCCTTGGATTCGTGCGTTGGAACTCCGGATCTCTCCCCGGCGGCTGCGAGGAGGCGACAAACGAATGGAGATGAGGTGCGGGTAAACTCAGACAAAAAATCAATGGCGGAACTTCTCAGGGTGTATTGAGGATGGCGGTCGGTCCGCCCGGCGTGACGAGCGGCACTCACCATAGCTCCAGTTGTTGCGGGGGAGTCCGCTCATGTTGATCAGGCAAAAACTCGCGGACGCCCCGGAATGTTCGGCGATGCAGGGGACAGGGGCCATAGCGTTCTACGGCCCGGCGATGCTCGGCCGTGGCATATCCCTTGTGACGGGCAAAGTTATAATCGGGATAGCGTTCGTGATATTCGACCATCAACCGGTCGCGGGTCACCTTGGCGATAATGGAAGCAGCGGCGATGGATGCACTTTTTGATTCTCCCTTAATCAGGGCCTGCTGGGGCAGATCGATGGGGGCCTTGAATCGACCGTCCACGAGCAGAAAATCCGGCAGGCCCGACGCCGATCGGCCGGCCATGTCGTAAACCGCCCTGATCATGGCCTGCAAAGAGGCCTGCAGGATGTTGATCCGGTCGATTTCCGCCGCCGAGACAACGGCGACGCCGATCCGGGCACCGCAGGAATGGAGAATCTCGAAAAGAGTCTGACGTCGTGCGGGAGACAGCTTTTTCGAGTCCTCGAAACTCTGATAATCACAGTCAGGGGGCAGCACGACGCAACCGGCCACCACCGGTCCGGCCAGCGGACCTCGACCGGCCTCATCAAGTCCGGCCACGCACGGGTAGCCGTTGCCGATCAAGACACGTTCGTAATAAAGGGTATCACCATTATCTTTGCGGACCGACAAAAAAGAGGCCCAATGTTTCTTGTCCATCGGAAAGATACCTTGCGCCTCGATCTTGGTCTGAGAATACCCGGCAGTACAGGCAAAAAAACGGTTACAGGATACGGCGCTCCTTGATGCGCGCTTTTTTGCCGCGGCGTTCACGCAGATAAAAAAGCCGGGAGTGGCGCACCTTGCCCAGGCTGATCACCTCGATTTTTTCAACCCGGGGCGAATGCAGGGCAAAGGTCTTTTCCACGCCGATACCGTGAGAAATTTTACGCACGGTAAAGGTCGCGTTCATATTGCCGTGTTTGACCTTCAGCACCACGCCCTGGTAATTCTGAATTCGTTCCTTGTTCCCCTCGATGATCCGGATATGGACGTTAACCGTGTCACCGGCGCGAAAATCCGGATGATCAAAACGCATCTGCTCCCGGTCGAGCATATCAATAATATTCATAGCCATAATTTTTGTTTTACGGGTGTTTCCCGAAGGATGCCTCCACATCATCCGCAAGCATAGACTCTATGCCCGATCGTATCGTTGTAAGAATTTTCCCCGGGGTTTATAGTCCCGGGTGAACTCTTACGTATTGTTTCTACAAAAAAATCAATAAAAATATCGTCTATTGACCTTACGGCCGCGATTCCGCCTGCTCTTCCGGGATGGCCAGCAGGCGATCCAGAATAATGGCTACGGCGGACCGTACCGAAAGATGATTAAATTCGCCAGCCCCCCTCAGGGGCGGCAAGGTTGCCGCAATCGCCGCCAAGGCTTCAGGAGCAAGGCCCCAGGCCGTGCCGAACAGCAGAAGCAGAGGTTCACCTTGGCGCACCTGTTGCCGGACCGCAGAATACGACAGCGTGTTCCGCTGCCTCCGGGCGCAGGTGGCCAAGACCAGCGGCTTCCGGCCCCACTTGCGGGCGGTCCCGGCCAGGACCTCATCCAGGTCTGCACAGACCCGGATAAGGGACAGGGCCTGTTTGCGGTCCGGGTTGACTGAACCGCCATACCCCTCGGTCCAGTGCCGAACAATCTTTTCGGCCAGTTCCCGCTGCCGCGCATAGGGCGTCACGACCCAATAGGTATCGACGCCGTAGGTACGTCCCGCCCGGGCGATGTCATGCAGATCAAGATTGGTGACCGCCGAACCGATGATCTCGCCGGAACGATTCACCACCGGATAATGGATGAGCGCCACGTCCAGCTTGACCGGACTGTCAGCCGCCATGGCCATTAATCGCCTCGGCAACCTCTGCCAGCAACCCGGATTTTTCGAGGAGCTTCCGTTCACCGGCGGTGAAGCTCACCTGGGCCAGCAGCCCCGGACGTCGTTTCAAGGTCTCGCGCACCGACTCCAGAAATCGGTATTTTTCAATTTTCGCATGATCCCCGGAAAGCAGGACCTCCGGAATCTCCATTCCTGCAAAAAAACGCGGTCTCGTGTATTGCGGATGCTTCAGCAACCCCCGGCTGAAGGTGTCGTTCAAGGCCGAATCCCCGCAACCGAGTACGCCGGGCAACAACCGGGTCACGGAATCAACAATAACCATGGCCCCGATTTCCCCGCCGGTGAGAATATAATCGCCGATGGAGATTTCCTCGTCAATGCAGCACCGGCTGACCCGCTCATCAACCCCCTCGTATCGGCCGCAAACAAGAGTCAAACGCTCATACCCGGCCAGCCGCCCGGCCGTCCGCTGGTTGTACGTCTTGCCCCGCGGCGAGAGCAGAAGAACCCGGCCCGGTCCGCTTTTCTTCCGTACCGAGCCAAGGGCGGCAACCAGGGGTTCCGGTTTCATGACCATGCCTTCACCGCCGCCAAAGGGACGGTCATCGGTCATCTTGTGCTTATCCGTGGCAAAGTCACGAATATTATGCAGATTGACGGTGATGCGGCCCTGCCCGATCGCCCTTCTGATGATCCCCTCCCGCAGGGGCGAGGCAAACATCTCGGGAAAAATGGTCAGAATGTCAAACAGCATGGCCTTGTACCCAACCGGCAGCCGGTCATGACCTGTTCATCTCAAGCAACCCCGGCGGCAGGTTCAGCACCACCTCGTTTTCGTCAAGGCGGACCAGGAATTCGTCATTGAGCGGAATCAGGTACTCTTGCCCCTGGTCCGTCACGGTCAGGATATCATGGGCGGCGGTTGCCATAACGCTCTTCACCCGGCCCAGTTCTCTGCCCTCATCGGTCACCGCCCGTTTGCCGACAAGATCGCTCCAGTAGTATTCGCCCTTTTTCAGCCTTGGCAGGTCCCGGCGCCGCAGCCAGACAGCTCTGCCGACCAGCAACTCCGCATCGTTCCGGCTGGTGACGCCGCTTAACTTCAGCAGAGCCAGTTGCCCCTGCACCCGGCTTGATTCAACAGTATAAGGTATCCACGCCTCATCTTCGCCGGCGGCAAGAAATATTTTTTTATAGCCGAGGAAATTGTCCTGCTGACCGGAATACGGATAGACCTTGATCTCGCCCCTTATACCGTGGGGTTGAGCCACCTTGCCAAGCAGGACATACTCTCCGGCAGCCGTACCGGCGACGGTCATGGCTACTCAAGAATCTCGAGCCGGGAGCGCTTGTCCAGCTTCCCGGCGGCGGCGGACAGGACGGACCGCATGGCCTTGGCCGTTCTTCCCCGTTTGCCGATCACCTTGCCGAGATCTTC
>VAPF01080540.1_pt1 | contig 11050 bp, 9 predicted proteins | sample 3393931 | NCBI WGS metagenome assembly VAPF01 (sample SAMN08290437, study PRJNA428436) | hydrothermal vent metagenome | isolation source: Deep-sea hydrothermal vent chimney | place: Atlantic Ocean: South-mid Altantic Ridge | depth 2773 m m | reverse complement strand
GGACAGTTTTTAAAACTAAAATATTGCCCAGAACCAAGACTAAGACTAATTACCGAAATATTGTATTTCTTTATCTGTGTCCCATTAGAACACCACTGGATACCCGCAGCAACATCAGAGCTAGAACCAGAACCACTAGAATTCATAACTTTCACAGCAACAATATTAGCACCTTTCGCAATCCCATTAATTCCGCCGGAAGCTGCAATAATTCCAGAAACATGAGTTCCATGCCCATTGTTATCAGTCGCGTTATCGGACTCACTTAGATTACCATAACAACAGTTAGTGTTATTTCCCTCGGGAGAAGAACAAAAACATTTCTGAGCCAAAACCTTTCCTCTTAAAGAAGGATGATTCGCATCAACACCACTATCTATTACACAAACAGAAATCTGACTCCCATTAAGGCTTTCATTGGAAACATTTTTAGACCAGGCCTCTGTTGCATTTATTATTTTAACACTATCCTGAAGAAAAATATGAACAGTCATATCTGGTCCAACAAACTTATACCCCATCTTTTCCAATTTATTAATTTCTTCTCTATCGGCATACACGGATACGAGATTTCCAATTCTTCTCTTTATATGAATACCCACAGGCATCTCCCTCTGTGCAAAAATAGAAAAATGACTATTCGTATCAATGGTTGGAATCCTCATCATTACTCTAGATTTGGAAGACACCGAGGAGCTCGAAGAAAAACTTATAATAACAACTAACAACAAGAGAAAAAAGAGAAAAAATTTCTTATTTTTCATTCCAAATAACCTTACATTTTCCATCGACAAAACCACAATGCCCCGCCCCACAATCCATAGTTCCTTTTCTACACTCCATTGTGCACATAGAAGTGCCACATTTATCCAACTTATGACTTCCCAAAACACAAGAGGAAGCATGGCAACAACCTGATGGAAGACATTTTTCAGAATTATTAAAAGAACATTTTCCACGATAATATGCCCATTCCTCACATTTTTGCCCCAAAGAATTAACACAATAACCGACACTATTATTTTCAATAACAGATTTGTAACCGTGCTTAATGCAATTAACCGAGGCTGGATTTGCCAATTCAACAGAACTAGTTGTATGATTATCTTTATGGTTTCCGAAGAACAAAAAATAAGAAACAGAAACGAATAGAAAAACAACCCCAATTGACACAATTATTTTTTTCTTATTCATATAAATACCAAAATTAAGCCGATTAAAAACATTACTAACCTTTAAAAATAACAATACATTATAAAACTAAATGGTGAAGATACATACAGTAGGTGGGTTCTCGGAAGTTGGGAAAAATATGGTCGTTGTAGAGTTAGAAGAAGACGCTTTTATATTCGACGAAGGATTTTTTTTACCCGCAATTATATCAATGGAAGAACGAGACAAAGTAATGACAGAAAAGAGATTAAAAACCATTAAAGCAATTCCAGATGATTCTGCAATACAAAAAATAAAACACAAGGTTAGAGCACAGTTCATATCACACGCCCACCTCGATCATGTTGGTGCAATTCCATTTCTATCCGACAAATACAATGCTCCAATTTATGGCTCACCATTTACAATGCAAGTTTTAGAATCACTCCTTGTAGATAATGGAATAGTTCTAAAAAATAAAAAATATTCTATCAACCCAAACACCACTTTCTATGTTGAGGGGAAAAATACAAAATACAAAATAGATTTTATTAACATAACTCATTCAACGGCACAATCTTTAATGATAGCAATACATACAAAGAAGGGGATAATTGTTTATGCAAATGACTTCAAATTAGACGATACTCCAGTTTTCGGATTAAAACCAAATTACAAAAGATTAAGAGAAATATCAAAAGAGGGCGTCCTACTTTTAATTGCAGACTCCCTATATTCTGGGTCAGAAAGAAAAACCCCTTCAGAAAAAGTAGCACGAGTTTTATTGGAAGAAGTTTTATTGACTATCCAAAACAGAAACGCAGGTATGATTGTAACAACCTTCTCTTCCCACATAGCAAGATTAAAATCCATAGTCGAATTCGGAAAAAAATTAAACAGAGAGGTGGTATTTTTGGGAAGAAGCTTAGACAAATATTCAACAGCAGCGAAAAATGCAAAAATAGCTCCATTTCTAAACAATACAAATATTTCAAAATACCGACGACAAGTGGAAAGAACATTAAAAAAAGTGGAAAGAAATAGAAAGGATTATTTAATAGTCTGCACAGGACATCAGGGAGAACCGGGATCAATCCTTGAGAGACTCTCAAGACATCAACTTCCATTTAAAATAAACAAAGATGACAATATTGTTTTTTCATCCAGCGTTATTCCAACAGAAACGAACAAAGAACAATTCGCAAAAATGGAAAGTAGACTAAAAAAATCAAAACCAAGAATTTTCAGAGATGTTCATGTTTCAGGACACGGAGGAAGAGAAGATTTAAGAGATATTATACAAATTATAAACCCACAACACATAATTCCCGCACACGGAGGAATAGACAAAACAGGGCCGATGGTAGATTTAACACAAGAATTAGGATACAAACTTCACAAAACATGCCATCTAATGGAGAATGGAGGCATATTAAAATTATAAACACCCCTTCCAGAGCAAAAGAAATATCTGGAGGCATAAAAAATGCATTAGATAGAGGAGAATCTTTAGCAAAAGCAAAACAAAGTTTCATTAACGCTGGATACACTCCACAGGAAGTGCAAGAATCAACACAAATGATAAAATCTGTCCCCCTACAAAATACCAAACCATTAATACCCACTAAACCCATCCCGCCAAAGAAAACTCTATCAAAAAAAACAATTATAATTTTAGCCATAGTTGGTGCAATTATATTGATAACCGCACTTGTCCTAGGTATTTTCTGGAAAAAAATATTCTAATGGAAATCTATCAGCCCGCAGAGGATTCTTATTTTTTTATAGATTTTTTAGAAGAATATTTAAAAAAAAATAAAATAAATTCTTATTTGGATATGGGAACAGGCTCAGGGATTTTAGCAAAAACCCTGTCAAAAATTTTAAACCCAAAAAATATTATAGGAGCAGACATAAATAAAACTGCTATAAAAAAACTAGAAAAAGAAAAATTCAAAAGAATAGAGACGGACTTGTTTAAAAAAATAAAGGGAAAATTCGACCTTATTACCTTTAATGCACCCTATCTCCCGAGAGACTCAAGGGAGCCAGTTTCGTCACAATTAGCAACTACTGGGGGAGAATGTGGCGACGAAATATCTTTAAAATTTATGGAAAAAGCGAAATCGCACATAAACCCAAACGGAAAAATATTTTTACTCATTTCGTCACTAACTCCACAAGATAGACTAAAAAAATTCAATTTTAAAATAGTAAAAAGAAAAAAACTATTCATGGAAGAACTTTTAATTTTAGAATTCACAAACTAATTAAAGATATAAAATCACAATCGAAAATGGTTGAAATTAGAAAAATTAGTAATACAGAATGGGAAATAACAAAAGAAGGAAAAATGAATGTTCCCATTACTATTTTCGCGTCCGAGAAATTAATCGATAAGATTAAAGAAGATTCGACAATAGAACAAGCCATAAATATAGCATCGCTCGGGGGTGTTTTAGAAAATGTCGTTATTTGCCCAGATGCCCATCAAGGATATGGAGCACCGATTGGTAGCGTCGCCGCATTTGATATGGAAAATGGAATTATTAGCCCGGGAGAAGTTGGATATGATATTAATTGCTCAATTCGGTTATTAAAAACAAACCTAAAAGAATCCGATTTAGAAGGTAAAGAAAAAGAATTATCCAATTCACTATTTAAAACTGTTCCCTCAGGAATGGGAAAAGGGAAAGGAATTAAATTAAATAAAAATGAACTCGATAAAATTTTAACCGAGGGAGCACAATGGGCAGTTTCAAGCGGTTATGGAATTAAAGACGATTGGGAACACACCGAAGAAGAAGGAAAATTAGAAAAGGCCAATCCTCTTGCCGTTAGTCAATTAGCAAAAAAAAGAGGCATAGGACAACTTGGGACACTTGGGGCAGGAAATCACTTTCTAGATTTATTAATTGTTGATGAGATTTTTGATAACAATATTGCAAATTCACTCAAACTAAAAAAGGGACAGGTTGTAATACTTATTCATTGCGGGTCCAGAGGATTGGGACATCAGGTTGCCTCTGATTATATTAAAACTATAAAAGAGGAATATGGAAATCCTAGTGGCACTACCGGATTAGAGGGAGCTCCCATTAAAAGCGAAATGGGGGAGAAATATTTAGGAGCAATGGCAGCGGCAGCAAATTTTGCATTCGCGAATAAGCAAGTTATAACACATTTAGTAAGAGAAAGCTTGAAACATTATTTTCCACATTTTGAAGCCAATGTTATTTACGATGTCTGCCATAACATTGCCAAAACAGAAAACCATATAGTCGATGGAAAAGAGAAAAAAGTTTTAGTAGTAAGAAAGGGTGCAACTCGAGCATTTGGTCCTTCACACAAAGATATTCCAAAAGATTACCAAAAAATTGGACAACCAACTTTATTGCCCGGAAGTATGGGAACACCGAGCTATATCTTAATCGGCACAGAAAAATCCGAAGAAAAAAGTTGGGGAAGTTGTGCACATGGAGCGGGAAGAGCTATGAGTAGAAAGAAGGCACATCAAAAAACAAATTTTAAAGAAGTTGTTAAAAAAATGGAAGAAAAAGAAATAACAGTAAAATCTGGAAAAGAAAAGGGTATGATAGAAGAATCGCCAATATCCTATAAAGATATAGAAGAAGTTGTGGAGGCATGCGAAAAAAACGACCTTGCCAAAAAAGTAATAAAACTACGACCAAAATTAATTATTATTGGATAGCTCCTTATCTGATTAAAATCTATCCAAACTCCAATAAAAAATTAACGGAGAAATCCCCCTCAATGATTTTGAAAAAACAGAAATGAATAATTAGCTGAAATATTATACAAAACAAACAAAAACTTTATAAAGTATACATCTTATGTATACACATGCAAGACATATTTGAAAACACGATATTATGTAAACACTGCAATAAAAAAATGCAACCAGAACAAATAGTAAAGAAAGGATTCATATTGAGAACCCTAAAATGTGAGTCATGCAAAAATACAATCATACACCCAGAAGACTTAAAAGAATACGAAAACTTCCAAGATATAAAGAAAAAAAACTTCAAAGTAAAACTCAGATATGTGGGAAACTCCTATGCAGTATCCATTCCAAAAGAAATAATTAACTTTATGAACGAACAAGAAGAGGAAATGAATAAGGTAGTAAATCTCTGTATGGAGGAAATGGGTAAACTCTCATTAAATTTTAAATGGTAGAAAACAAAAACGAGCAAATACTGAAATTAAAAGTAGTGGAAGCACTACAAGATGATGCGTATAAAGGAATAGTTAGAATTGATCCAGTTCTTATGAAAAAACTAGGATTGGAAAGAGGAGATATAGTCTCCATATTAGGTGGAAGACAAACTCAGGTAATAGTAGATCAGTCATATCCAGCAGATAATGGAGAAGCAATCATAAGAATGGATGGCATTACGAGGAAAAACTCCAAAACCGGGATTGGAGAACAAGTTAAAATAAAGAGGGGAACTATTACAGAAGCAAAAAAAATTACAATTGCTCCAGCACAAACTGGAATTGTGGTAAAGGGAAACTCTGATAATTTTAAACGAGGTCTTTTGGGAAAACCAGTAAATAAGGGAGATATTGTAGTTATCGGAGGAGCGCAACAAAGACGAGACATAATGTCAGATGATTTAAATAATTTGTTTGGGGGGGATATTAACGAAGTTTTCAATCAAATGGGATTTGGAGGAATGCCTGGTGGATTAACTCAGGTGAGATTCGTAATTGCCGCAACTACTCCTAGTAAGCCCTGTATTATAACAGAAAATACAGAAATAATTCTAAGCCCAAAGGCAATAAACATATCAGAAGAATCAATCCCACTAATTACATACGAGGATATCGGAGGACTAACTGACGAAGTAAAGAAAGTTAGGGAAATGGTTGAGCTACCTTTAAAGCGTCCAGAAATTTTTATAAGACTAGGGATAGAACCACCAAAAGGAGTGCTTCTTTATGGTCCACCGGGAACGGGAAAAACACTTTTAGCGAAAGCAGTAGCAAACGAATCGGAAGCACATTTCATCTTACTAAATGGACCAGAAATAATGTCCAAGTTCTATGGAGAATCTGAAAAGAAAATACGAGCTATATTCGATGAAGCAGAAAAAAATGCCCCCTCAATAATATTTATAGATGAGATAGACTCTCTCGCACCTAAGCGGGAAGAAACCGGAGGAGAGGTAGAGCGAAGAGTTGTATCCCAACTTCTAACAATGATGGATGGGTTACAGTCTAGGGGAAAAGTTGTAGTTATCGGTGCTACCAATAGACCTAATGCAATAGACCCAGCCCTACGAAGACCGGGAAGATTTGATAGAGAAGTAGAAATATCTGTTCCAGATAAAGCAGGAAGAATGCAAATATTACAAATTCATACGAGAAGTATGCCACTAACAAAATCAGTAAAGCTAGACGAGATAGCAAGAAGAACACATGGTTTTGTAGGGGCAGATATTAATTCTTTAGCGAAAGAGGCCGCGATGATTGTCATTAGAAACAATATTCACAAACTCAAATTAGAGGAAGAAAATGAAATATCGGAAGAAGTGCTAAATCAATTAAAAATAGCGGGAAAAGATTTTGAAGAAGCATTAAAAATAGTAAGACCTTCAGCAATGAGGGAAGTTTTAGTTGAAACACCCTCAACAAGATGGAAGGACATTGGAGGAATTGACGAGGTAAAACGAGATTTAAAAGAGGCAGTAGAATGGCCGCTAAATTTTCCAGAGGCATTTTCAAGAATGGGAATAAATCCTCCAAAGGGAATTTTGCTTTATGGTCCACCGGGAACAGGAAAAACACTTTTGGCGAAAGCGGTAGCAAATGAGTCTGAGGCAAATTTTATACAAATAAAGGGGCCTAGCTTACTAAGTATGTGGGTTGGAAAATCAGAAGAAGGGGTCAGAAAAATATTTGAACGAGCGAGACAAGTTTCCCCCTGTGTAATATTTTTTGACGAGATAGACTCACTAACTGGGAAACGAGGAGAAGGTATTGGAAATGGAGCCAAGGCAACAGAAAATGTTTTGAATCAACTTCTAGCAGAAATGGATGGAATTGAGGATTTAACAAATGTAATAGTAATTGGGGCAACAAACAGACCAGATATCTTAGATCCTGCATTACTTCGTCCTGGAAGATTTGACAGAATTGTATATGTTCCAGTTCCAGAGAAAGAAGGAAGATTGCAAATTATAAAAATCCATACTGATAAAATGCCATTAGATAGTTCCGTAAATTTAGAAAAATTATCCGAAGAAACAGAGGGATATACAGGAGCAGATATGGAAGCATTAGCAAGAGAAGCTGCAATGTTAGCACTTAGGGAAAATATGGATAGCAAAAAAGTTAAAAAGGAACACTTTGAAAAAGCAATGGAAAAGGTCAGACCATCAGTTTCATTAAGTGATCAAGAGAGGTATAAACAAATCGAATCAAAATATCTAAAATCGGCAAAAGCCGCACTGATTGATAAAAGTGCGAGTTATACAGGATAAAATGTTTGGAGATGATTCAATAGAAAGTATAGAGAAATTGTTTAATCAATTAGCGGGAAGACCCCCATCATACAAAAAGACGCAAAGTCAGAGTCAGGAAATATTAAACACAATAGAATCCGAAGAGGCTAGCACATTAATTTTTGATTTATCTGGTAAAAAAGTAACCTCTACAAAAATGCAAAACTATATAGAAACAAACGAATATGGAGAAAGAATCTCCGAAGGACAAAAAACACTAGTAATAGAGATAGAAAATAATGAAGTTATTAAATATAATATACCAAATGCCTTAGCTAAAAGAAAAATGAGCTATACCTTTTCTAATGGGATATTGGAGGTTTCTTTTAAAAAATGACAAACAAAATTAATTTAGAAATAATGGAAGCAAACCAAAAATATGTTGGTCGTAATTTAGCAACGCTATCCAATATAGATATGAAAAAATTAAAACTTGTCTCTGGAGATATAATTAAAATAGGAAGCAGGAAAGAAATTTATTTACGAGTAATAAGAATAAGTGACGAATTTCAGGGGAAAATTAGTTTAGATGGCGAATCTAGATCAGTTATAGGATTATCAGTAGGAGAAAAAACAGAGATATCAAAGGCGGAAAATATATCGATTCTCAAATCAGTTACGGTTGCAATATCTCCGCACGAATCACTTTCAAATGAACAACTAAAAACTTACGCCTCTCAACTAAAAGAATCTGGAGAATTCAGAAAAATACTAATTGATTCTCCTCTGTCAATAGGGCAAAAAATAACAATACTTACCTCGGTTGGAAAACTCACATATTCTGTTATAAAACTTTTACCTAAAAAAATAGATTTCGGAATAGTAGGCGAAGATACAAAACTTGAAATTGCAAATGACATAGGAGAAGGGTCTGGTGCGAATATCTATTATGAAGATGTTGGAGGATTAAAAGAAGAAATAGAAAAAGTCAGGGAAATGGTGGAATTTCCAATGAAACATCCAGAAATATTTCAGAAATTAGGAATATCTGCTCCAAGGGGTGTTCTTATGACTGGACCACCGGGAACGGGAAAAACACTTTTAGCGAAGGCAGTAGCCACGGAAACAGACGCTAAATTTATCTCCATTGCAGGACCAGAAATAATGTCAAAATATCACGGAGGATCCGAGGAAAATTTACGAAGCAAATTCGAAGAGGCAGAAAAAAATGTTCCAGCAATAATTTTCATAGATGAAATAGACGCGATAGCTCCAAAGCGTGGAGAGGCAAAAGATCAAACAGAAAAACGAATTGTAACACAACTATTAACTCTAATGGATGGGCTAAAAACTAGGGGACAAGTTATAGTAATGGCAGCAACAAACAGGCCAGAGGATTTAGATGAAGCACTTAGAAGACCGGGAAGATTTGATAGGGAATTAAGAATAAACCCACCGATGGAAGAGGGGAGAAAAGAAATTTTACAAATTCATACCAGACATATGCCACTTGTAGAAAGAGAAAAATTACTAGAAGAATTTTCAAACAAAACAATAGGATACACTGGAGCAGATTTAGAAGTTTTATGTAAAGAAGCTGCATTGCATTCGGTAAAACCATATTATAACGCAATTATATCTATTGGGGAAAAAATAGAAGAAAATGATAAAGACAAATTAGAAGAACTTGAGAAAAAAAGGAAAGAATTGTTAGATAAGATAAGCATAACACGAGAAGATTTTGTTTATGCAATGAAGATGGTAGAGCCTTCTGCAATGAGGGAAGTTTTAATTAAAAAGCCAAATGTAAAATGGTCAGATGTTGCAGGACTAGAAAAAGCAAAAGAAAAACTAAAAGAACTTGTAGAATTACCACTCCTTCGTCCAGACCTATATAGAGCAGCTGGAATTAAACCAAGTAAGGGAATTCTTCTCTATGGACCACCGGGAACGGGAAAAACACTTTTGGCGAAAGCAGTAGCGAATGAAGCAAATGCAAATTTTATTTCAGTGAAGGGACCAGAATTAATCTCGAAATGGGTGGGAGAGTCCGAAAAACATATTAGGGATATTTTCAAAAAAGCAAATCAGGTCTCACCTTCAATAATTTTCTTTGATGAATTTGACTCAATCTCAAAATCACGAGGCTCTGGAATGGGAAACAACTCATCCGAAAAGGTAGTCAATCAATTATTAACAGAGTTAGATGGAGTAGAAGAATTAGAAAATGTAATAGTAATAGCTGCAACAAACAGAAAAGATTTGATAGATCCAGCATTACTTCGTCCAGGAAGAATAGAAGCCCACGTTGAACTGACAAATCCGGATGATAAAACACTTGTAGAAATATTTAAAGTTCATACTAGAAAAATGCCACTTGAAAAATCAGTCTCACTAGAAAAATTAGCCAAAAAAACATCTGGATGGACTGGGGCAGAAATAGAAAGCACTTGCAGAAGAGCTGGACTGAATGCTATAAAGAGAAACTATAAGGAAGACGATATAACTAAGATGAGAATCACAAAAGAAGATTTTGAAAACGCTATTATAGAAATCGGGGATACAATTGGGAAACCGCTAAAGAAAAAAGAAGATAAGAAAAAGAAAGATTAATTCGTGGTGCAGATAACTCCGCCCTCCGCAATAATAAAAGTATTCTCAAACTGGCTTACCGGTTTCCGACTTTTTTCAACCAGCGTTGGATATTCATATAGAATCCCCTGACTAACCAATATATTCAAAACAAAACGCAATCTACCAAAACCCTCTTTCTCAAGCCATCGCGAACAAAATGGCCGTGTCTTATAATTTTCTTTTATAAATTCTAAAACCATCCTCGCACTTCTATCCCTAACCTGTCTTGACTCTTTCAAAGCATAAATCCCCCCACTTTTCCCTTCAAAAATATCCCCGACACCAGTTGTTATAAACGGCTCAATTGCAAATGCAATATTATCCAAAACTTTGTGATTATCATTTTCGTAATTGGGAATTGTTAAACCCGCGTGAATCATATCTTTGCCTAAAGAATGCCCACTTAAACCCTTAATGACAGAAAACTTATTGCCTTCTTGATTTGCCAATTCCTCCTGACAAAACATCCCAACATCTCTAACTTCCATCCCGACCTTTACATTTTTAGAAATTTTTTCCAATACCTTCTTGTTTAATTCTATCATCTCTGTGAATCTTTTATCTTCTGTCAAATCAATGGAAATCGCACTATCCGCAATAAATCCATTAACAGAAACTCCTATATCTACCTTCAAAATTCCTTCGGCTATTGTCTCATCATCAGAAGTAGGAGTATAATGTGCGGCAATTTCATTTAGTGACAAATTTACCGGGAAAGCGAAATCTCCACCCAGCTCTAAAATCTTCGCATCAATCGCCTCGGCTATATCAATCAATTTCATTTTTGGTTT
>VAPF01009751.1_pt1 | contig 11056 bp, 11 predicted proteins | sample 3393931 | NCBI WGS metagenome assembly VAPF01 (sample SAMN08290437, study PRJNA428436) | hydrothermal vent metagenome | isolation source: Deep-sea hydrothermal vent chimney | place: Atlantic Ocean: South-mid Altantic Ridge | depth 2773 m m | reverse complement strand
TGTCATACCTCACATACCATAAAAAGGCCGAAGGGGTCTGGATTCAGAGCAATTATCGCTTCTGAATGCGGCAATTGTCATGAGGAGGAAAGCAAAACCTATTTAGAGACCTATCATGGCCGGGCCTCCCTGCTTCGGGGCGGGACGGCCACCGCCAAATGTTCCGACTGCCATGGCTCGCATTATATCCTACCGGCCTCTTCACCTGATTCCACCATCAATAAGGCCAATCTTGTCAAGACCTGTTCTAAATGCCATCCCAAGGCTAATGTGGGGTTTACCGAATATCTTCCCCATGCCAACTATCATCAGAAAGGTAAATATCCCTATCTCTATTATACCTTTCTGGCTATGACCGGGCTACTGGTCGGCACTTTTTCATTCTTTGGTATTCATACTCTGTTATGGCTCGGCCGTTCTTTCTACAACCGGGTTAAGAATTTAATGAAATAAAGTCAAAACCTGTTAATTCAATAAGTGACTTTAGGAGGTGTGAGATGGCTGAGAAAAAACTTTATTTACAGCGCTTTTCCGTTTTCCAGAGATTGATCCATCTTTTGGTTATTTTAAGCTTTCTGACCCTCGCCATAACCGGTATGGCCCTGAAGTTTGCCATGGAACCCTGGGCGCAATGGATTTCACAGATGGCGGGCGGTTTTGTCGTTCTGGGCGCTCTGCATCGTTTTTGCGCTCTGATTACCTTCTTCTATTTTTTCCTGACCTTGATTCTTATTCGTAATAAATGGCGGGAATCCGGTAAGGGGTTCTGGAGGTTTATGTTTGACCCCGAGGGCTTGATGCCGGGTATGAATGATCTGCGGGAGATAGGCGGTTCGTTTAGATGGTTTTTTGGCGGTGAACGCCCCAAATACGGCCATTGGACCTATTGGGAAAAATTTGATTTTCTCGCCGTTTTCTGGGGTATTGCGGTAATTGGCGGTTCGGGGCTGGCTCTTTGGTTCCCGGTGCAGTTGGGCCGAGTTATCCCCGGCTGGTGGCTTAATATTGCCACCATAATCCATAGTGATGAGGCCCTGTTAGCGGCGGGCTTTATCTTTACCATTCATTTTTATAATACCCATATGCGGATGAAAAAATTCCCCATGGATCCGGTTATTTTTGTTGGCACCATCTCCTTAGAAGAGCTTAAGGAAGAGCGGCCACGGGAATATGAACAATTAAAGGCCGACGGCAGCTTAGAAAAACTTCTTACCGATAAGGCCCCGGAGCCCTGGCTTAAAAAGCTGGCCTTTACCTTCGGCCTCTTCGTGGTCAGTACCGGAACTATTCTGATTGTGGCCATAATTGTGACTATGTATCAGCATCTTAGCTGAGGGTGTGTTTTTGTCAGCCGTAAACAATTGGGGCGGTTAGAAAAAGTTGTAATTATTCAGTGAGGGCTACAAATTACCCTTAAACTCGTAAACTGCTCAATAAATCACACTCTTGACTTTATAACATCTCGGAATGTAGCGGCCTCCGGCTAAAGTCTTTCTTTCCCGTTAAGGGGGAAAACAAAATCAGTCCCCCCTTAACGCTGTAAGCTTATTGACTTACTCGGAGGCTGTGCTATATTCTCCCATATGCCTGCTGCGTCAAGCCCGCGTAGTTCTGTCACATTGTCCGCACCACATTATCCAGCGAGGTCATAATTGTCAGGTGATGTTCGCCGAAGATGACGCTGTCTGTATTATCTGTGTTACCTTTTAATCTCCAGAAACTAAAATGCCTGGGCGAAACTGATTACAAAACAAAATCTGTTCCCTTTTTGTATGCGTACCAAAATCAGTATCCGGGGAGCCCGGATGCATAATTTAAAAAATATCAGCCTGGATTTGCCCCGTGATAAATTTATCGTTTTCACGGGGCTTTCCGGTTCCGGGAAGTCTTCTCTGGCCTTTGATACCCTCTATGCCGAGGGCCAGAGGCGTTATGTGGAGTCTCTCTCCACCTATGCCCGCCAATTCCTGGGCCAGATGGACAAGCCGGAGGTGGACAGCCTGGAGGGCTTGTCGCCAGCGGTTTCCATTGAGCAGCGTACCACCAATCGTAATCCACGTTCCACCGTTGGTACCAGTACCGAGATTTACGATTATCTTCGCCTCCTCTACGCCCGTCTTGGTACTCCCCATTGTCCCCGCTGCGGCAGCAGGATTGCCGCTCAGAGTGTGCAGGAAATGACGGCGGCGGTTATGAGCTATCCGGCGGGTAGTAAGGTTATTCTTCTGGCCCCGGTTATTGAGGCCCAGAAGGGCGAACATCTTGGGGTTTTGAACCGCCTGCGGCAGACGGGTTTTGTTCGGGTGCGGGTAGATGGCACTCTGTATAGTCTGGATCAGGAAATAAAGCTGGTCAAGACCAAAAAACACTCCATCGCGGCAGTGGTTGACCGTTTGATTATAAAGGACAAGATTCAACGCCGTCTTGCGGCCTCTATCACCACTACCCTTGAACTTTCTCATGGTATGCTACTGATTAATTTTCCTGATTCCGGAGAAGAGATTATGTTAAGTGAACGGGCCGCCTGTCTGCAATGCGGTGTCAGTCTGCCCGATCTTTCGCCGCAGCTTTTTTCTTTTAACAATCCTAAAGGGGCCTGTACTGAGTGTGGCGGTCTGGGTATTCGTCAGTTCTTTGATCCAGACCTCATTATTCCCAATTCTGCCCTCAGCCTGGCAAAGGGCGGGGTGAGGCCCTGGAAGGATATCGCGGCGGAATCCTATGCCGGTGAACTTGTTCGCGCCCTGGCCGGGCATTATAATTTTAAGCTGACCACCCCCTTCGGGAAATTACCGGCCAAGGTTCAGGAGGCCATTATCAACGGCACAGGTAGTGAGGTGATTTCTTTTACCTATCGGCGTCGCCGCCGCTTGATTTCATCGGCCAGGCCCTATCCCGGTCTGCTGAAGCAATTAGAGCGGCGATACAAGGAGACCGCCTCCATATCCGTGCGCCAGAGTCTGGAACAATATCTCAATATCCGGCCCTGTCCGGCCTGTAACGGGGCTCGTTTAAATGCCGGATCTTTGGCCGTAAAGTTTAATAATTATAATATCTTCGAGTTGACGGAGATGAGTATTGAGCGGTTGAGGGCCTGGATGGCGGAGATCGTCATTCAAGGTCAGAATGAAAAAATTGCCGCACCTATTATCAAGGAGATTCGTGAACGGCTCAACTTTTTGACCGGGGTTGGTCTGGGGTATATCTCCCTGGCTCGGGCCGCCTCCAGCCTCTCGGGCGGAGAGTTTCAGCGTATTCGTCTGGCCTCGCAGATTGGTGCCTCACTCATGGGGGTGCTGTATATCTTAGATGAGCCCAGTATAGGGCTGCATCAGCGAGATAATCAACGTCTCATCAAGACTTTGATCCGGCTGCGGGATCAGGGCAATACGGTCATTGTGGTGGAGCATGATGCCGATACTATTCTGGCCGCCGATCATGTTCTGGATATCGGGCCGGGGGCCGGCGTTCATGGGGGGGAGATTATTTATAACGGCCCTGTCAGAGGTCTGTTTGCAAAGGAGGATTCACTCACCGGCGGCTATCTCTCCGGGCGCTTGACCATTCCTCTGCCCGAGAACCGCCGCCAGCCCAGAAGGGGTAAAAAAATTACCATTAAAGGGGCGCTGGCCAATAATCTCAAAAATATTACCGCCCATTTTTCCCTGGGATTGATGACCTGCGTGACTGGGGTCTCCGGTTCCGGCAAATCTACTTTGGTTATGGAAACCCTTTATAAGGGGGCGGCGAATATCCTCAACGGGGCACGGCAGGCGGCAGGAGAGGGCAAGATCAGCGGTCTGCAGCATATTGACAAGATAATTAATATTGACCAAAGCCCCATCGGCCGCACTCCACGTTCCAATCCGGCCACCTATACCGGGATTCTGTCCCCCATTCGTGAGTTATTGGCCCGTCTGCCCGAGGCCCGAGCCCGTGGTTATAAGGCTGGACGCTTCAGTTTTAACATCAAGGGCGGTCGCTGCGAGTCCTGCCAGGGGGATGGTCTGCTCAAGATTGCCATGCATTTTCTGCCCGATGTCTATGTCACCTGTGAGGCCTGCCGGGGTAGTCGTTATAATCCGGAAACCCTGGATATCTTATACCGGGGCAAGAGCATTGCCGATATTCTGGCCATGAATGTTGAAGAGGCTCTTGACTTTTTTAAGAATATTCCGCCCATCAAGAACCGCCTTCAGACTCTGTATGATGTGGGCTTGACCTATATCTCCCTGGGCCAGTCCTCCACCACCCTCTCCGGGGGGGAGGCCCAGCGTATTAAGCTGGCCCGGGAGCTGAGCAAGCGGGGTACCGGCAGCACCCTATACATCCTTGATGAACCGACCACCGGTCTCCATCCCGCTGATATTCAACATCTCTTAAATGTCTTGCAGCGCTTAACCGATGCCGGTAATACGGTGGTTGTTATTGAGCATAATCTGGATGTCATTAAGACCGCCGATCAGATTATTGATCTCGGGCCGGAGGGTGGTGACGGGGGCGGGGAGATAATTGTCAGCGGCACCCCGGAGGAGGTGGCTGCTGCTGCCCAATCATATACCGGCCGGTTTTTAAAGCAGATTCTGTAAGTTAACCGTAACTTCTCGATTTGACTTAACACCTTGTTAATACAAATCGAAGAGTTCGAGTAATTTAAGACTCTGTATCTGGACGGTACCGGTGAGTTTTTTAGGCAAGCATTTTTTGATTATTCTTAGTATATAGGAATAATTTGGCGTAAAATCGCCCCTCTAATCAGATAAATCTTAAACAGGAATAAGATCATGACCGATCAGCAAAACGAAGCTAATAACGAGCAGCCTATTTTTCGTCTACAGAAGCTCTATGTCAAGGATATTTCCTTTGAAAACCCCAATGCCCCGGATTGTTTTGGCGCTAATCAGCAGAACGAGCAGCCCAAGGTGGAGATTAATTTGAATCTCGCTAATAAAAAACTGGCCAATGATGATACCTATGAGGTGGAAATCAAGATTACCGCCAAGGTTACGCAGGGCAAGGAAGACAAGGCACTCTTTATAATCGAGGTCGAGCATTGCGGGATTTTTACCATAAAAAATATTCCGGCGGAGCATTTAAATGCCGTGCTGGCCGTGGATTGCCCGACCATGATTTTTCCTTATACCCGGCAGATTGTCAGCCAAATGACCGTGGACGGCGGTTTTATCCCCTTCCTGCTGGAGCCGGTGAACTTTCTGGCTCTTTTTCAAAATGCCCAGAAGCAGCAGAGCGAACAGGCCAATTAAAAACTCCTGAACCTAAATTACCGCCATTAAGGTGTGAGGCGGCAGTCCGAGGGGTTGGCCGTCACTTTTATTGATAACCCGGCCCAGCAGTTCCGGCAGGGATACATCCTTAAATAGATAAATTTCCAAACTGGCGGTGCCAGCTTCGTAATCGCTCATTATGACCTTCCACTCCGCCGTTAATTTATCCATCAGGGGTTTGTTTCCGGGAGCGCCCTGGCTCAGGCGGTGTAATTCTTTCTCCAAGCCTTGCAGGAGTTGGCTCCCGGTCTGACGGATTTTATTTCTGCGCTCTAAGTATTTATCATTGTCTCCCTCACAGTTCGGCAGCGGCAGGCGGCAGATGAGACGTGGGCCTTTGTCAAGTTCCCGGCTGTAATAGTCAGCGAGAAGCTCGAAGGTTTCCCGGCTGGCCGGGGCGGCGATCCATGGCCTATCCACCTCTTTGTCGGCCATGAAAAGATGTATCCAGGCCTTAAGTTGTTGAATTGCCGGGCCGCCTGCCTCGCTGGCGGCAGGGGAACGTCCGGCGGTCGTTTTTGCCGCCGTGTTTTGCAGGGCGCCAAGCATTGAGGCCGTCTGTCGTTCAACCTGTTGCAGGCTGTTATTTATCTCTTCCTCCTCATCGGTCATAATCTCTGATAATCGAAGCAGGAGACGGGCCTGGGTTAAGGCGTTGAGCTTCTTGTCTTCGTCATTTTTTGGTACCATGATGCGGCTTACCAGATCCCAGACCGCCTCTTCATCGACATGCATGGCTTTTGACATGGAAAATAGTCCGCCGTCGTAATATTCATCCCGGTGGGTTGAGATGTCGCGGATTAGATGCTGGAAATTTTCCAGATCTTCCGCAAAGGGTACCGGGGCGTAGTGCCTGATTAAATGCTGCTGGCTGTAAAAATCTTCCGGTAGACAGGTATCCTCCGAGGCGGCGTATAAAAAAATCTCATCAAAGACAATAAGGAATTGACGAAAAAGACGCTCTCGGGGAATACTTAAGGGTGGTATCAGGATAGTTTTTAAATTCATAACAGTAATGGGTAATAGTTTAAGGGTGATGGATGAAAAAGATTAATGAATCGGTAACACTTGCCATAATCATTATGGTCTATCTTTTGTTGAGTGTGCGTTATTTCCCGGGCCAGCTTCTCAAGACCCTGACCTGGACTGCGTTGCAGATATTGACCGTTTCCCCCCTCACCGGGGGGGGGACGATTATCGTGGTCGTTATTCTCCAGAAATCAATGGGTGCCAAAATTCCCAGGGACAGGATTATCCGGATATTTCTTACCTTGGGAATAATTGTTGAATTGCTTTACGGTCTCTATAATTATGTTGGGGTCAAGGGAGTGTAAAATCAGCGAATTAACGAGTTTGGCGGGTGATAGCCAGAGGGCGATGTGGTGTTGGGCATCAGCACGGAGCCTTTGCCGATGAGGGTGCCGGGGTTGGTTACGGAATTACAGCCCGTCTGTACATCATCGCCCAATACCGCCCCTAATTTCCTGAGCCCGCTGCTGATGGTTCCATCCGGGGTTCTGATGGGTACCTCGCCGCCAGTGAAACGCAGGTTGGCCATCTTGGTGCCTGCCCCGAGATTTACCCGGTTGCCGAGGATGCTGTCACCAAGATAGGCGAAATGGCCGGCTTTGGCATCATCCATGAATATTGTATGCTTGACCTCGGTGGTATGGCCGATAACCGTGCGCCGTCCGGCGAGGCAATACCCTCTGATATAGGCTCCCTGCCGGATCTCGGAACAATCCCCAATGACCGCTGGTTCTTTGACCGTGGCCCCTGATTCCAGGATAACGCCGGAACCCAAGGCTATTCTCGGGCCGCCAAGCACCACCCCGGCCATGATAAGAGCGGCCTTCGGCAGGCACTGGTCGTTTTTGTAAATGGCAAACTGCCCTTTGGCTGGATCTCCCAGCTTAATTTTACAAGTGGCAGCGGGGATAATCTCACCCCTGATATATACCATGGCCGCGGGCAGAGGAACACCAAAGGTTAGACCCTCGCCCGTAAAGGGGGGGTAGTCATAATCATTCATGTACTCCTTCAGGTGTTTCAGCGCCTCCCAGACATAATCAGCTCCGAATAATTGGCGGTGTTCAAAACCCTCTAATTTAAAAAACGACTCAGAAGTCAACACAATCGACATCCCCGCCCCTTTCTTTAATCAGGACCTCCAGCTCGGTGTAATTCCGCAGGTTGTTATTTGTGAACATCAGGGCCATGCCGTTACTTGCGGCTCGGGTAACTTCTCCTTTAAGGCGCAGGGGACGGTTGGCGGCCGGGGCGGCATCGTGAAACTCGATATCGCACACAGTCCCCGTTGCCGGATTATGATTTCCCATTACCCAAATTCCCACCAGGCTTAAATTCTGGGCGGCGCATTCGGTAATAACCTGATTGGCGAAGATTAAATCAACCTTGCCGGTATAAGGAATACGGGGATGTTTTCGCTTCGATTGCTGCTTGCCGGTCATACCTGCCCCTCACTTGTAAATTGATAAAGAAATTGGTAACTGTTTAGCTGTACCCCCCCCCTATTTCGGTCTTCTCGAATGCGGAAGTATGCTTCAAAGCCCTGACGAACGAACCTGGAACCTGGAGTGCTGCTGGACAGCTACAAAAATACAATGATTAACCGGGATGGTCAAAGGAAAACTGGTTTTATACGGCAGAGGGGGCGGCCAGGTCTTCCACGAGAAAGGGTGAGCAACGGACGGCAATACTCTTTTTTTTGACCCAGATTAATACCATATTAACTGTTTCGCCGTTGACGTTAACAATGTTGGCCAATTCTTCGGCGTACTCTACGTCCGAGTTATTAAATTCGTAGTACAGCGAGGCGTGATAGGGGTCGACAAGCAGAATGAATTTTTCTGCATCATAGGGATGCTTATGAGGTGAACCGGAAAACGGTACATGGGTTTTACGCAAATTAGCGGCTTTCTTGGTGGTGTTAACCGGTTGAATATCCAGCACTTTAGGCTCTTGTAAAAATTTAGTTATCGGCATCATATCCTCCCCGCATGGAATATAATAAAAAAGCATTAAGGCCATGGTGAATCCCTGGCACTAATAACATTATACCATATTGAATTTTTTTTTTGCCATATAGCTACTGGAGGTAGATTTTTTTTTCTGGTAGTTGCGACTCCCTTAAAATCAAGTATAATAAATCGATTTTGGATAATTATTCAGGTGAGCCAATCTTGACATTCCAGGGTGTCATTTCCAGTAAGCGCAGACTCTGAGATGGGGTGTAGCTGAACAGTTACCTTATATTTTTAATATTTTAGGAGAAAATAATGAGCGAAGATAATTTGATCTATGTTACTGACCAAGATTTTGAGGCCGAGGTGCTGAAATCTGACCTTCCCTGCTTAGTTGATTTCTGGGCCCCCTGGTGCGGCCCCTGTAAGGCCATTGGCCCGGTGGTAACTGAACTGGCTGCTGAGTTTGCCGGTAAGGTTATAATCGCCAAGATGAACGTTGATGAAAGCCCTGCTACTCCGGGGAAATACGGTATTCGGGCTATTCCCACCTTGATTCTGTTCAAGGGCGGGGAGGTGCTGGATCAGGTGACTGGCGCAGTTGGTAAGGCCCAGTTGGCCGCTATGCTTGAAAAAGCCTGATTAAATTGGCTGTCAAAACCTATCAGCTTATTATAGTGGGCGGCGGGCCGGGGGGGTTAACCGCCGGGCTTTATGCCGCCCGCGCCCGTCTTGATACCCTGTTGATTGACAAGGGTGCCGCCGGCGGTCAGGTGCTGCGTACTGACTGGATAGATAATTATCCCGGTTTTCCGGATGGGGTTTCTGGTTTTGAATTGGCGGACAAAATGACTGCCCAGGCCCGGCGTTTCGGCCTTCAGCCGACCCTGGGCGAAGTTGTCTCCATGGAGCTTAGGGGTGAGACCAAAAAGCTGTATCTCGCTGATGATAAGCACTTGAAGGCCAAGGCGGTGATTATAGCCACCGGAGCCAGCCCCAATAAGTTAAATGTTCCTGGGGAGGTTGATTTGACCGGTAAGGGCGTTTCCTATTGCGCCACCTGTGACGGCCCCTTTTATCGGGATATGGATGTGGCGGTGGTGGGTGGCGGCAATACCGCTGTTCAGGAGGCGGTTTATCTGACCAAATTTGTTAAAACGGTAACTATAATTCATCGTCGTGATGAACTGCGGGCCGCGCCAATCATTCAGGAAGCCGCTTTTCAGAATAAGCGGGTTAGTTTTATTTGTGAATCTGAGGTTGTCGGCATCGAGGGTACCACCGAGGTCACTGGGTTGCGGATAAAACATGCCGACGGAGAAGAGGAGTTTAAGTCGTTTCAGGGCGTATTTGTCCTGGTGGGTGTCAGTCCCAATAATTGGATGCTGCCTAAGGAATTGGCCCTGGATAATGGTTTTATTACTACTGACGGTATGATGCGCAGTAATATCTCCGGGGTAATGGCCGTGGGTGATATTCGGGCTGATTCTATACGTCAGGTTATATCCGCTGCCGGCGATGGTGCTGTGGCAGAAAAAACAGCGGAACAATATTTAGAACATCTGCATCAGAATCTGCGGATTGTTATGGAAAGAAAAAAATGCAGCTCAAAATGAAACTAATGCCGGCCGGCAGAACAAAGATATTAACGGTTTTTATCATTCTGTTATTTTTAACTACCCTGCCGGGCTGTGCCCTCATGAATAATACCATGAACTATCTGGGGTTTGGTAATGGTAAGTCGATTCCAGACACCCCTGATTCCCTGGCCTTGAAGGCCCTTGATAATTATAATCACGGCGATTATTCCAAGGCCCTGAAGGTTTTTAACGATATAATGGATCGTTTTCCCTTCAGTAAGGCCGGACTGCTGGCTGAATTAAAGTCTGCGGACTGTCAGTATTATCTGGGGAAATATCCAGACGCCATCAGCCAGTATAACGATTTTGCCAATAATCATCCCACCAATGAGGCCATCCCCTATGTTATATTTCAGATTGGGATGTCGTATTATAAACAGATAGATACCATTGATCGTGACCCTGGGGCCGCCAAAAATGCGCTTGAAAATTTCACGCGGCTTATAAAGTCATATCCTCATTCGGCATATGTTCAGGAGGCCAGAGCCCGCCGTCTGGCGGCTCTTAACTTTCTGGCCAATCATGAATTTTATGTCGCCAATTTTTATGTGCGCACCAATCATCTGAAAGAGGCGAAGGGACGTTACCTTTATCTGATAAAGCACTACCCTGAATCATCGGTAAGCGCCAAGGCCAGGAAGATTATTGCCGCCATTGCGGCCGGTCATCCGCCTAAACGTACCTGGCGTGACTGGCTGCCGGATTTATCCCTGCCTGACTGGCACACCTTCAGCAACCTCAATCCCGGCGGCGGTACCGAATAGGTGAGCGCTCCATGAACGCCCTGCTGTGCTTAATTAAGCACAGCAGGGCGTCTCTGAAACGCTCACATTTTGAGATGTTATAAAGAGTGTAGTTTATTGAGCGCTTACCCCGAATAGCAGGGGCTTTACGATTAATTTGCTGCGCGCAGTCTCTTGCGGAGCTTTTTGTCGTAGCGTTCCTGCTCGCTGTAAATGCAGCCGCAATAGGGCTGGCGGTAGAGCCCCATCGCAATGCTCAGATCAATTCCTTCCTGCCAGCCCTCTCTGAAATCCTGATAAAAAAACGGCAAACCGTAACGGACGGACAACTGTTCACATTGTTCTTTGATTAGGCTGTGTCGTTGATATCGGCTGTAGAGCAGGGTGGTGGAAAAGGCATCGGC
>VAPF01066869.1_pt1 | contig 11061 bp, 8 predicted proteins | sample 3393931 | NCBI WGS metagenome assembly VAPF01 (sample SAMN08290437, study PRJNA428436) | hydrothermal vent metagenome | isolation source: Deep-sea hydrothermal vent chimney | place: Atlantic Ocean: South-mid Altantic Ridge | depth 2773 m m | reverse complement strand
GGACAGCCGGACAAGGCCATCGAATGCTTTGATAAGGCCGCCGCCCTTGACCCTTTAAATGTTCAGGCCCGTTTTAATAAGGGGATTGTGCTTATGTTTGATAAGGATGATAAGGCCGCTGCCATTAAGGAGTGGGAGGCCATTGTCAAACAAAATCCAGGGGCTATGGCAGCGGGTGGTAAGACTGTGGCCCAGGTCTTGGAAGAGGTAAAAGCTGGCAAGAAATAACTTTTTTGTCAATAGAGGTATTGCTCTGTTGATTGTTTGGTTCCTCGCTGTTTCAAACGGGCAGCTCGCAGACAAAAGTATATCTAAAATCATAAATTTCCCCCATGCCCGTCATTTAGATATATTTTTAAGCAGATAAAAGTGAAGATTATTAGAACAAGATATTACCATCTACGTTCCTCCCCCCCCTTGTGGGAGAAGGACAGGATGGGGGGTATTAAAGTAGAATAAAAAACTTTCAAAATCCCTCACAATATTTTGCCAAACGTCATTGTTTCAAAAGCGGGTTACTTTATATCCTTCTGATTCCAATTAGACTGTACGCTGTTGCTCATACTCCTCCCGCGCCGCGTGCTGACTACCGTTAAGTTCAAGCATTACCCACCCTTTTTTTCGTAACAGACAAAATCAACAATATACTTTCACAGGGGAATTGTCGTCTGAAATTTGACCACAGTAATCTTTCCTTATCTGTCATGTTGTTGCGGAGTAATTTTGCCCGGTGGATGAATTTGTGGCTTTTTGTATATTTTTCCCCCACAAGGGGGGAAGGGACGTAGGTGGACAGGCTATAAAATGGCCAGTATCAAGAATATAGTTATTCCTTACCATTATTAAACCATAATTTCAGGTAAGCGTAGCGCGGACTCTGAGATGGGGGGGCAACTGAAGCTATCATAAAATCAGGGCAGAGCGATGGGGGTGTGGAGTGGCAGGGCGCTTAAGTCTTCATCCCGGCTCAGGGCCTCGCCGATTAATATGCCGAGACGTTCCGCCTCATCCTGCTGGGCCTGGGAATGGCCGAATTTTTTATAATGGCCCCTTAAAAAGGCGGAATGCTCCGGGGCCTTGCCGGCAATCTTCATAAACACCCCGATGGTGCGCCATGGCTCATGGCATGGATGCGAAAAAATCAAGCTGTTGGGGACATGCGCCCCATAGCGCCGCAGCATGGCCTTCAGGCCCCATTGGTGCATACGCCAATATCCCCGGCAGGAGATGAGGGGCAGGATGGTCTGTCCGTCAAAGAGCTTTTTGCCGTAATGGTCAATAAGATAAAGAATGGGGCCGCTGGGGTTATACGACCAGGTGGGCCCGGCTAAAATTATCAGATCAAAATGTTGATTTATCTGTTCGGAAAGGGGGCAGATGGGGTTGCGCCGCCGGAAGAGGGTGAGAATCATCATAACAAGGCAGGCGCCGATGGAGCCAGTGGGGAATTTTAAGTGAACCACGGGTTCAATTCTTTCTTTTAGCACTCGATGGTCATTCTTCTCCAGGCCAATTTTAAGATGCCTTATCAGGCAACTCGTTTGGCCGCTGAAGGAATATGAAAGGATGAGAATTCTTTTTTTTCTGGCTATGGTCATGGAAAAAATATTAATTTGGAGGTGATGCGCCCGTTATGCCTGTCGGGTGAAATTTCAATTGCCGCCATAATAAGATTATATTATCGTGTCCGCAACTGCAATGTGCAGAAATAGGAAGCTTGAGAAAATTCTTTTAAATTTCTGGCTTATTTCGTCGTTAGCGTGGGGCGTGGGAATATGGGTGATGATTATGGAAAACTCTTATGATGTGATAATTATCGGTGCTGGGCTTTCCGGTCTAAGCGCCGCCCATTTTTTGGCGAAATTATCTCATGCTGACTTGCGAGTTGTCATTATAGAAAAGACTTCTCGACCGGGGGGAGCCATAAAGACCTTTAACTCGGAGGGCTATCAGGGGGAATGGGGGCCGCATGGCTTTCTTGATAATACCCCGGAAAGCCAGGAACTTCTGCGTGATATTGATCTCTATCGCGAGGCCCAGCAAGCCCCCTTGGGCGATTTCTTCCGCTATATGTGTCATAGGGGCCGGCTGGAACGGCTGCCCCAGAGTCTGAGCACGGTTTTAAAGACCCCTCTTATTACCATGGGCGGTAAACTGCGGGTAATCGCCGATCTCTGGAAGCGGCCGAAGATGGAGGATCAGACCATTGCCGACTGGGTGAATTATCGTTTCGGCCCGGCCATTCTTCCTCTGGCCGATGCCGCTATCAGCGGTACCTTTGCCGGGGATTTTAACAGATTGAGTATTGATGCTGTTATGCCGGGTGTCCGGGCTATTGAGAAGGAGACCGGCTCGGTACTACGGGGGCTTATCAAGAAAAAACGGGCGGCGAGGGGGGGCAGCAAATTGGCCCGTCTGCCCTCCATGCTCAATTTTCCTGCCGGTATGGAGAGGCTGATAAAGGCCCTGGCCGACAAAAAAGAAATTAAATATAATGCCGCAGTCAAGGGGATCGGTCGGGATAAAGTCTGGAAGGTTAGGACAGAGGCGGGGGAGTTCAGGGCGGCGCGATTGATTATGGCGCTGCCGGTGAACCAGGCGCTTCGACTTCTAACCGCTTTTAAGGCGCCGCCGGTGGTGGAAATTCCGACGGCCAGGATAATTAATGTGGTAATGGGCTTGCCCGATTCGGCCGAGGTTCCCTACGGCTTTGGTTACCTTGCCCCGGAGCGGGAACACCGTTTTGCCATTGGCGCCATGTTTACCTCTCATATGTTTCCTGGCCGCAGCCCCCGATCCTGCCGGTTAATCGAGGTGCTGGTTGGCGGTCGGCGGCATACTGAGCGTCTCAGCCTCTCGGATAGTGAGATAGAGGCGCAGGCAGTCAAAGACATAGGGACGCTTATTAATCTGCCGGAGCCGCCTCTTTTTACCAGGGTGCTACGCACTGAACATGCCATCCCGCAGCTTGAGATGGATCATCCCGCCTTGCTGCGCTGGCGGCAGGGCATGGAAAGTGATTTGCCGGATCTGTCTATCTGCGGTTTTGGCTGGGATGGTATAGGAATGAACGATATGATTAAATCGGCCCGTAAGACCGCTGCTGCCGTTGCCGCTGGCGGTGAGCGGCAGATGGAAGAATTACAGGTGAAGCCGGTTTATTTTTAGGCGCTCTGCTGCCGGGCAAAGCGTTTTAGGCGAGGAATTTAGCCCGTATTTTCTGGTCTAACATCTTCATCTGACCCTGGATGGAAAGATCATTATTTATTGCCTTGCTTATTACCCGAACTGAATGAACCACGGTGGAATGATCCCGGTTAAAGGCCCGGCCGATTTCAGAGAGGGCGTTCTGGGTGTATTTACGTGAGAAGTACATGGATATCTGGCGGGGGAAGGCGACGCTTTTCTTGCGTGATTTGGAGAGTAATTCTTCGGGCTGTAATTTGAACTGGCGGGCGATATAGTCTCTAATCATCGCTGGATCAAGCGCTTTGAGCTGATTGACGATATTGGCCATAACTTCGTTGATCATTTCCGTATTGGCTTCACGCCCCTGGAGGGCCATTTTGGCCTTGATTCCCACCAGGGCGCTTTTTACCTGCCGCATGTCTCCCTTGATCCGTTCCGCTATGTGCCAGACCAGTTCTTCGCTTAACGTTATTTCAAGCCCCCTGGCTTTTTGAGCTATGATGGCGGCCTTAGTCGCGGTATCGGGCTCGGTGATGGTGGTGATGAGGCCGGATGACAGGCGGGAGCGTACTCCGTCTGTAATGTTGCTTAATTCCCGGGGCGGCTGGACACCGGTCAAGATAACCGTCTTGCCGCTCTCCATGAGAATGTCTAAGATTGACCCTAATTCCTCCTGGGTCTTGGCTCGGCCGGCCAGGGCCTGTAAATCTTCTAACATCAGGACATCGCTGCTTTGAAAGCGGGTTTTGAAGGACTCCATTTTATGCTTCTGGATGGAATTGACCATCTCGGAAGTTAACTGCTGGGCGCTGAGGTAATTCAAACGGACACCGGGGGCGTTTTCCAGTATATAATGAGCCACGGCGTGGGTTAAATGGCTTTTGCCAAGGCCGGTGCTGGAGCTTACGTACAGGCAGCGGCCAAAGGAGGTGTCGCCTTCTGCCAGGGCGTGGCAGGCGGAATGGGCTATGGCGTTACAGTCACCAACCACAAATTCATCAAATACATACCTGGGGTTCAGAGTCCTGACGAAGGTGGGGGCCTTGTTGATGGTGGGCAGACACAGCTGCTCGCTCTTAGCAGCAGTTTGGGAAGCGGCCGTCTCCGGCAGTTCGTCATCGGCCTTAAAGATGATTTTGGGTTGCCGGCCCGTGTAATCTTTAACCGCCGCCTGGATATCGGTCATATAATTATCCATCACCCAGGAGCAGAAAAAACGATCCGGCCCGCGTAATTCTATGGTGTCATTGGCAAAACTCACGCATTGCAGAGGGGTTATCCAGAGGTTGTAGATACTTGCGCCCAGTTTGTCGTGAAGCCTTTTGTCTATTTTCTGCCAAGTCATGAGTTTATCCTGAGAGTTGGTTCTTGTGGAAAAATATCCTACAACGTGATAGGTGAGAGATCAGATTATGGCGTAATATTTAAAAAAAAAATGAAGGCCTGTCAAAGGCGGTTTTAGATGATTTAGTGAGGCGGTAAATCAAAGTTATCAACAGGGGCGGAGGCAAGTAAAGACAGGGGGTCTAATTGATGATCGGCTCACAGGCCTTGTCAATAAAGCGATTTGCCAGCCGCAGGATAAATGCCATATTTTTATGGCTTTAAGGAGGATTAGGTGGGTTTTCGGGCCTTGATGTTTAAAATTAATATGTCTGATTTGCTCCTGTTTATTCGTAATATCTGCTAAAATCTTTTTTTTCCTTTTTGTCGTACCCGCCCTTATTGGGTGAAAGCTCAAGGCCGGTAGAAAAATATTTTACAGATAATATTTGAAATATCGGTCAAATTACATTATGGACAACAGATAATAATAATTTCAGGTGCCCCGCTCTGCACGGAGACGGGGGTGACCGGAAAGTCCGGTGTGAATCCGGCGCTGACCCGCAACCGTAAGTGAGGACGAAAACCGCGAATAAGCCACTGTTTACCAGCTCTGGTGGATGGGAAGGCGCGGTGATTAGGGTGATCCATAAGCCGGTAGGCCGACCTGAGGTTAACGGACGTTTACTTCGTGGAATGAGTTGAGAGTCCGGGTGAATTTTTTTGCAGACAGGGGATTAAGTCCCTGACATTAAAAAACAGCCCGGTTCACCTGTAAATGGTGAGGCCGGGTTTTTTGTTTTTAGATTAAAAATGGTAGTATCAGGCAGATAACCGCCGAAAATGGTAATTTTTAGATTTGTCAAGTGAGGAAATAAAAATCAATGGCCTTAAAAAGCGCCGCGACAGACCTCTTTCTGGCCCGCCATGGTGAGGTTTCCGGCACCGGTGCCTATATCGGTTCATCTGACCCGCCGCTCACCGAGACTGGCCGCTCGCAGGCTCTAACTTTGGCTCGTGCTCTGCCTCTAAGTCCTGTCCGCTGTCTGTGCAGTCCCTTGCTCCGCGCCCGGCAGACGGCCGGAATTGTGGCTCGTTATCACGATTTGGCTCCTGAATATATTGCTGATTTAAGAGAGATTGATTTTGGTCGTTGGGAGGGGTTGACCTTTGCGGATATTGAGGCTTCCGAGGCGGAGCTTGTTGGGCGCTGGTTGTCTGATGGGGCCGATTTTACCTTTCCGGAAGGCGAAAATATAAGGTCTTTTCGGCGGCGGGTCTGCGCTCTGGCCCCCGCGCTTACTGCTCTTGGTAATACCCTGGTGGTGGCTCATGGCGGGGTTATCAGGGTGTTAATCTGTTATTTTCTGGGGCTTGAACTTGATGAGTATCTGAGCTTTGATGTGCGGCCCGGCGGCCTGACCATTCTGCGGATAAATAAGGGCGGTGCGACTCTGAAGGGGTTTAACTTATGAACAGGATTATTTTGATAACCGGCGGAGCCCGCAGCGGTAAGAGTGCCTTCGGGCAGGATTATGCCGAGGGCCTGGCTGAATCAAGGCTGTATATCGCTACCTCGCCGCCGGGACTTGACGTGGAGACGGCGGCGAGAATATCGCGCCATCAGGCAGAGCGCCGGGGCCGGGGCTGGCAGACCGTGGAGGAGGAGGTGGAGACCGCGGCCGTGATTAAGCTGGCGGCGGCCGGGGCCGTAATTCTGCTGGATTGTCTCACCATGTGGGTCAATAATCTGCAATGGCGGGGGCTGGTAGTGGATGAGGCCGGGATCAGCGCCTGTTGCCGGGAGTTGATTGCTGTCTGCCGGGAGCGGGAGGGCGCTGTGGTTTTGGTGAGCGGCGAAGTCGGCTGCGGTATTGTTCCCGAAAAAGCGGGGGTCAGAATGTACCGGGATTTGCTGGGACGCTGTAATCAGCTGATGGCGGCGGCTGCGGATGAGGTTTATCTCGTTAGCTGTGGAATTCCAGGGCGGATTAAAGGCTGAAACGTAACTTTTCCAAAAGTGGCGGTAAGCTGTATTCTCACCACGAGTTTAACCTGTTACGTGGACAATGAAATTGCTTTGTTGTGCCGGGATAGCCGGGCATGGCCGTTACTCAATTTAACATGATAACCAGCACAGAGAGAAATAAATGAGTCTATTAGAGCAAACCGCTACCATGATTACTGGTCAGGATCAAACGTGGCGTAACCAGGCCAGAGCCCGTCTTGATCAATTAGCCATTCCTCATTGGGCCTTGGGGCGTTTAATGGATTTGGGCCTTGATCTGGTCGGTCAGACCAGGGCGCTGCCGCCGCCAGTGTCTCGCAAGGTTATTATCACCATGGCCGGAGATCACGGGGTGGCGGTTGAGGGGGTGAGTAAATTCCCCCAGGATGTGACCCCGCAGATGGTGGCCAATTTCGTCCGCGGCGGGGCCGGAATTAATGTCCTGGCCCGGCAGGCCGGGACAGACGTGGTGGTGGTGGATATGGGGGTGGCCGCCGATCTCTCGGCCTTGACTGGCAGGGGAGAGGTAGTCGATAAAAAGGTGGCCATGGGTACCGCAAATATGGCTCAGGGCCCGGCCATGAGCCGGGAAGAGGCCGTGCGGGCCGTGGAGGCCGGTATTGAGGTGGTGAATGAGCTGGCTGCTGATTATGATATCTTCGGTACCGGGGATATGGGTATTGCCAATACCACCCCGAGCAGCGCCATTGTCGCTGTCCTCACCGGCCGGGCCGCGGCCGAGGTAACCGGCCGTGGAACTGGTCTTGATGACCGGCAGGTGGCGGCCAAGATTGCGGTTATCAACCGGGCCCTGGAGATTAACCGGCCGAATCCGGCCGACGGGCTTGATGTTTTAAGCAAGGTGGGCGGTTTTGAGATTGGCGGTATCGCCGGGGTTATTATAGGCGCGGCCGCTCTCCATAAACCGGTGGTGGTGGATGGCTTTATCTCCACGGCCGGAGCCCTGATTGCTCAGAGTTTGGCCCCGATGACGGCCGAATATATCATTGCCGCCCATCGGAGTATGGAGAACGGTCACGGGGTTATGCAGGATCATTTAAAGTGTCAACCGCTGCTGGATTTAAATCTGCGCCTGGGGGAGGGAACCGGTGCCGCCCTGGCCATGCATCTTGTAGAGGCGGCGGCCCGTATAGTCTCCGAGGTTGCCACCTTTGAGGAGGCGGCGGTGGCCGGGGCGGATAAATAATGGCGGGATTCTGGGCGGCCTGGAGTTTCCTGACTATTATTCCTCTGCCCGGCGGCCGGGGACAGAGGGCGGATGATCTGGCCTGCAGCCTGCCATTCTTCCCGGTGGTGGGGCTGGTTATCGCCCTGGTTATGGCTGCTTTGGCCGGGATTTTTCGTCACTTCTTGCCGCCAATGTTAGCCGCGGTATTGTTGACTTTATGTCTGCTGGCGGTCTCTGGCGGTTTTCACTTAGACGGTCTGGCCGACAGCGCCGACGGCCTGTTCAGCGCCCGGCCGAGAGAGCGGATGCTGGAGATCATGCGGGACAGCCATATCGGGGTTATGGGAGTAATCGCCATTGTTATGGCTATTTTGTTAAAGGTGGCGGCTCTCACCGCCCTTGATGACCGGCGTTTTGTGCTCGCTGCCTTTCTTATGCCGCTATGCGGCCGCTGTCTGATGATTGTTAATATGGCTGTTTTGCCCTATATACGCAAGCAGGGAGCTGCCTCATTATTTTACCCTGACCATCATAAACTGCGGCTGCCCGCTCTCGGGGCGCTGCTTCTGCTTTACGCCGCCTCCTGGTATGGCGGCGGCCTGCGGGGGTTGTTGTCCATGATTGTCAGTCTGCTGGCCGTTATGCTCTGGGCCTGGTTCTGCCGGGCGCGGATAGGCGGGGCTACGGGTGATACCCTGGGGGCCGGCTGTGAACTGGCAGAGACGGTGATGGCGCTGGGGCTTTAGGAATCAGAGGACAGAGGGCAGGGGACTGATTTTAATTTTCCGGTTCACAAATTAATTACAGTTACAAAAAAATAAAAAATATCCTGCGGGATGGAGTAATTTAAAGGAGATTTATGATGGATAATCAATTGCTGTTAGCGCAGCAGGGGCAGATCAGTGCCGAGATGCGGCAGGTGGCAGAGCGGGAGGGACTGGAGGCGGAGCTGATTAGAGAACGTATCGCCGCTGGGCAGATCGTTATTCTCAGTGGCCGTCATGGTGAACAGCGGGTGGTGGGAATCGGTAAGGGGCTGCGTACCAAAATTAACGCCTCCATCGGTACATCCAGCGATTTTTGTGATGTGGAGCATGAGAAGCGCAAGGCGGTTATTGCCGAAGAAAACGGGGCCGATACCCTTATGGAACTCTCGGCGGCCGGTAATCTGGATGATATCCGCCGTCAGGTGTTATCCTCGGTTTCTATTCCGGTGGGTAATGTTCCTCTTTATCAGGCCTTTTGCGATACTATCAAAAAGCATAAGGATGCCACCCGTCTGGATCCGGAGGCGCTTTTTGATTTGATTGAGCAGCAGTGCGCCGACGGTATGGCCTTTATGGCCGTACACTGCGGCATTAATATGTTCTCCCTGGAACGGATGCAGAAACAGGGCTATCGTTATGGCGGCCTGTGCTCCAAGGGCGGCACCATGATGATTCAGTGGATGTTGAAGAATAAACGCGAGAATCCGCTTTATGAACAGTTTGACCGGGTTTGCGCTATTTTAAAAAAATACGATACCGTCCTGAGCCTTGGCAACGGTATCCGGGCCGGGGCCATTCACGACTCAATGGACAGGGCCCAGGTGGCGGAGTTGATTATCAACTGTGAACTGGCGGAGCTGGCCCGGGAATCCGGCTGCCAGGCCATGGTTGAGGGGCCGGGGCATGTGCCCTTAGATGAGATTGAGGCCAATATCATTTTGCAGAAAAAGATGTCCCATGATGCCCCCTATTATATGCTGGGCCCTCTGCCCTGTGACTGCGGGGCCGGGCTTGATCATATTACCGCTGCCATCGGTGCCGCTCAATCCTCAATGCATGGTGCCGACCTGATCTGTTATATCACCCCGGCGGAGCATCTCGCTTTGCCCAATGAGGAGGACGTGGCCCTTGGAGTACGAACGGCCCGCCTCGCGGCTCATATTGGTGATGTGGTAAAGTTGAAGGGGCGTGCCGACCTGCGGGATAAACAGTTGAGCAAGGACAGGCGAGATTTCAGGTGGGACAAACAGTTTGAGAATCTCCTTTTTCCTGATCTGGCCAAAGATATTCTGGACTCCCGCAAATCGTCGTCCGCCAAGGGCTGTTCAATGTGCGGTGAGTTTTGCGCCTTAAAGAATGCCGCCTCCACCCTGAACACCTATCTCAAGGGGGATAAGGTGAATGACTGAGGCTCCGCCCAGGTTTCTGCCGGGCCATGGTGGTAATATCCGCCAATTAGCCCGGCAGGCCGGGCTGGCGGAGGATGAAGTGCTTGATTTTTCCGCCAACATAAATCCCCTGGGGCCGCCCGCTTACAGCCGGCAGCTTATCAGCGCCTGTATCAGCAGCCTGGGCCATTATCCTGATCCGGATTATGAGGAGTTGCGGCAGGCGGCGGCTGCCGCCTGCGGGGGTGAGGCGGCTTGGATTGTGGCGGCCAATGGTTCCAGTGAGCTTATCTATGCCCTGCCCAGAGCCCTGTCGGTGAGGCGGGCGGTTATTCCGGCCCCCTCTTATATTGGTTACGCCGAGGGGATGCGGGCGGCCGGGGTAGTCATTGAGGAGCCTGAGACCAGGGATAATTTAAGTATTGACTGGCCGGCCCTGGAAGACCTGCTGCGGGATGGTGACCTGCTTTTTTTAGGCCATCCCAATAATCCCAGCGGCCGTCTGCTTGATATGCGGAAATTAGAGGCGGCGGCGAAGCGGTGGCCGGCGGTCTTTTTTGTGGTGGATGAAGCCTTTATCGATTTTGTCGAAAACGGAGTCTCTGCTGTGCCCCTTATCAGACAGGGGCTGGATAATGTTATTGTCCTGCGTTCTCTTACCAAATTTTATGCCGTTCCCGGTCTGCGTCTCGGCTATGGCGTTGCCTGCCGGGATATTGCCCGGCTCCTGGAGGGCCAGCTGCCGCCCTGGCGGCTTAATACCCTGGCCGCGGCCCTGGGAGCCAGGGTAATTAATGACCGTGACTATGCGGCGGCGAGCCGGAAATTAGTGGCGGAGGAATGCCATTATCTGACCGGGGAGCTGGCCCTGATGCCGGGCTTGGAGGTCTTGCCGGGGGCGGCTAATTATCTGCTGATCCGGGTCAGTGCCGCTCAGGGGGCGGCGGCTTTAAGTAAGGGACTGTTACGGCGGGGGATAGCCCTGCGGCTCTGTGATAATTTTTCCGGTCTCAAAAATTATCTGCGTATAGCGATACGCACCCGACCGGAGAATGAACGGCTGCTCTCCGAGCTTTCCCGGCTGTTAGGGGCCAGAAAGAGGCGCCGCGTCCGGAGGCCGACTCCGGCCCTCATGCTGCAGGGGGTTGCCTCTGATGCCGGAAAATCTATTATGACCGCGGCCCTGGCGAGAATATT
>VAPF01005405.1_pt1 | contig 11077 bp, 12 predicted proteins | sample 3393931 | NCBI WGS metagenome assembly VAPF01 (sample SAMN08290437, study PRJNA428436) | hydrothermal vent metagenome | isolation source: Deep-sea hydrothermal vent chimney | place: Atlantic Ocean: South-mid Altantic Ridge | depth 2773 m m | reverse complement strand
GACGTGCTTGAACTCACCCGTCTGTATGACGAGGCGCTGAAAGAGCCGGATGTTATCGGCCTTGCCGTCGGCACGCGGCCGGACTGTGTGCCGGATAAAGTGCTCGATCTGCTGGTGAATTATCAGCAGCAGGGTTATGAAGTCTGGCTTGAACTTGGTCTGCAGTCGGCGCATGATAATTCTTTAAAACACGTTAACCGAGGCCACGGCTTTGCTGAATATGAGGAGGCGGTGATCAGGGCACGCAGTCGTGGCCTGAAAGTATGCACGCACCTTATCCTTGGTCTGCCGGGCGAATCGACCGAGCATCATATCCATTCACTGCAACGTGTGCTGGAACTGGGTGTTGACGGCCTCAAGTTTCATCCGCTGCATGTGGTGAAAGGCACGCAGCTGGCGAACGAATGGCGGCGCGGTGAATACCAGCCGATGACGATGTGTGAATATATTGCCGATGTTGTTGAGTTGGTCAACCTTACACCTGAGCATGTGATTTTTCATCGTCTGACGGGTACCGCCTCACCGAATGTTTTACTGGCACCGCAGTGGTGTTCTAAAAAGTGGCAGGGGCTTAATGGCATAACGGCGGCACTGGCAAAACAGGCGAGAAAGCGAGAGCTAAATGAAGCGGGAAAAGCTTCCGGGACAGAATTTATAGTCGCAGAAAATGTGGCACTGTCGACAGCATAGAAGGTGCTCTATTACACAATGAATAAAGAAGTGAACAATCCGGCATCGCGTGCAACTGATTTCAACAGGAAAGAACACTGGGATAATATTTACTCGGACAAAAAAGCGGTGGAGGTGAGCTGGTATCAGCAATACCCGCAGCGATCTGTTGCACTGATCAAAGCCAGCGGTGTTGATTTGTCTGCATCGATTATCGATATCGGCGGCGGTGCGTCGACGCTGGTCGATGCGCTGCTGAAAGCCGGTTATAAAAAATTATCAGTGCTGGATATTTCCCATGCGGCCATCGAGCAGGCGAAAACACGTTTGGCATCGCAGGTTGGCAAGGTCGAATGGCTGGAGCAGGATATAACAAAGTTTGTCGCCAAAGAAAAATTTGATGTCTGGCATGATCGTGCAGTGTTTCATTTTCTTACCGATGAAGATGATCGTGCGAGTTATGTGAAGGCGATGCGCAGCGCATTAAAACCCGGTGGTCACGCCATCGTCGCCACGTTTGATTTGGATGGCCCTGAAAAATGCAGCGGCCTTGATATTGTGCGTTACAGCCCGGAGACTATGTCAGCGGTTTTTGGCGAAAGTTTTAAATTGCTTGAAACGCAAACAGAAAAGCACGTAACGCCAGGTGGTGTTTCGCAAAGTTTTGTTTATTGTCGATTTATAAGAGTATAAAAGTTATGGAACTTGTCTGCCCCGCAGGAAACCTGCCCTCACTGAAAGCTGCTGTTGATAACGGTGCCAGCGCGGTGTACATGGGTTTTAAAGATGATACCAACGCACGCCATTTTGCCGGTTTGAATTTTGACGATAAGCGTGCGCAGCAAGGTATTCAATATGCACATGATCGCGGCGCTAAAGTTTTTGTTGCCATTAATACTTTTCCGCAGCCTTCTGGTTGGGAACGCTGGCAGCGCTCGGTTGACCATGCTGCCGATATGGGCGTTGATGCGCTGATCCTGGCCGATGTCGGGGTGATGGATTATGCCTGTCACCGCTGGCCCGATCTTCGTTTGCATCTGTCGGTTCAGGGTTCGGCGACCAATGCCGAAGCGATTAATTTTTACCATCAGAACTTTGGTATCAAACGTGTGGTGCTACCGCGTGTGCTATCGCTAAAGCAGGTGAAGCAGGTCGCGCAGGACAGCCCGGTACCCATCGAAGTGTTTGGTTTCGGCAGCCTGTGCGTCATGGTCGAAGGGCGCTGCATATTGTCTTCGTACGTGACCGGGCGATCACCAAATACTTTCGGTGCCTGCTCGCCAGCAAATGCAGTGAGCTGGAACGAGACACCTGATGGTCTGGAAACAAGATTGAATAATATCTTAATTGACCGGCACGGTGAGGGTGAGTCAGCCGGTTATCCCACTTTATGTAAAGGTCGTTTTAATGTCGAAGGTAATACTTATTACGCGATTGAAGAACCGACCAGTTTAAATACACTGGAACTGTTGCCCGAGTTACAGGCGGTCGGTGTCGCCGCGATCAAGATCGAAGGTCGTCAGCGCAGCCCGGCTTACGTTGCGCAGGTGACAAAGGTCTGGCGAGATGCAATCGATCTTTGTACGAAAGATCCTGAAAATTTTCATACGCAGGCAGACTGGATGGCGGCGCTGGAAAAAGTTTCGGAAGGTTCGCAGACCACGCTTGGTGCTTACCATAGACCCTGGCAGTAAAAGAGCAGTGAATAGTGAATAGTGAATAGTGAATTTTAAAATCACAACCAATCAGAAACAACCATAGCAACGCTTTTAAAGTTTTTGACTTTAACTATTCACCATTAGTTATTCACTATTCACTAAAAAAGCGGCATCGAACTTTTAAACGTGCACACATATGAATAAAATACAAACAAACACCCAAAAACCAAAACTCTCCCTAGGGCCGCTTTTATATTATTGGCCGCGTGATGATGTATTTAAGTTTTACGAATCTATCGCCGACACCAATGTCGACATTGTTTACCTGGGCGAAACGGTTTGTTCAAAACGTCGTTTGTTACGCCCCGATGCGTGGTTGCAAATTGCCGGCCTGTTAAAAGAATCGGGTAAGGAAGTGGTGTTGTCGACACTGACCCTGCTGGAAGCAAATTCAGAATTGAGTGCGTTGCGAAAAATATGTAGCAATGATGATTATTTGATTGAAGCCAATGACATGACAGCGGTTCAGTTGATGTCGGGTAAAAAATCGTTTGCTACCGGCCCGGCGGTGAATATCTATAATTCGCGCACGCTGGAAGTGCTGGCTAAATCCGGCCTGAAGCGCTGGGTGCTGCCGGTCGAGTTATCAAAAGAAACACTGACGGTGATGCATCAGGGGCGGCCACTTGGTGTGGAAACTGAAGTGTTTGTTTTTGGCCGTTTGCCGCTGGCGTACTCGGCAAGATGTTTTACCGCACGTGCACATAACCTGCCGAAGGATGATTGCCAGTATCGCTGTCTCGATTATCCTGATGGCCTGATGCTGCGCACCCGTGAGGATGAATCATTCCTCGTACTCAACGGCATACAGACGCAGTCGGCTAAAACGCAGAATCTGATTCGTGACATAGATGATTTTATTGAGCTGGAAATAGACGTGCTGCGCATCAGTCCGCAATCAAAAAATACCGAGCAGGTGATACAGGTTTTTGATGATTGCCTGCACGGAAAAATGAGCAGTGATGAGATGGATCAGGCGCTGCAAAAATATATCATGTCGGGAGAGTGTGATGGCTACTGGCATGGTCAGGCTGGTATGGATGCGCAGACAATCAACAAGTAACAGGTGATTTAACAATGAATGCAACAAATGCTTTTGCTGAAAAATATAAACTGGGTAGTCCTTTCGATCTGGACAATGACACGGCGTATCGTGCCTGGCTGGAAAACAAGATGGACGATTACCCGCAGCATCTTGAAGACATCATCGTCGAGGTTAATGATCCGAGAAAATTGAGTGCTGCAGAACACAAGGTCATTCGAGACCTGGTGAAGAAAACCAACATGGCAGTCTATGCGGGTAACACCGGTGATGATCCGGATAAGACAATTCCCGACGGTCTGGCGCGGCAGTTTGGCCTGACCACGCCGGATGATAACCGGGGTGCGGATGATGGTATTACGGCGCTGCGTGTTGCCGATGGTGACTGGCGTGGTGAGTATATTCCGTATACCAATAAATCTATCCACTGGCATACCGACGGTTATTACAATACGCTGGATCAGCAGATTAACGCGCTGTTTTTACACTGCGTTTCGCCTGCGGTGAGCGGCGGTGAGAATGCGCTGCTTGATCACGAAATTCTTTATATTCGCCTGCGTCAGGAAAACCCGGAATATATCCAGGCCTTGATGGACCCTAAAGTAATGATGATTCCGGCTAATATCAGCAAAGCGGGAGAAGTGATCAGGCCTGATCGATACGGCCCGGTGTTTTCCATTTCTGCTGACGGTGATCTGCATATGCGTTATACCGCTCGAACGCGCAGCATCAAATGGAAACAGAATCGACTGGCACGCGAGGCAGTGGCTCTGATACACGAGTACCTGCACACCGATTCACCTTATATCTACCGAGGTACCCTGCAGCCGGGGCAGGGGCTGATCAGTAATAATGTGTTGCATGATCGCTCCGGTTTCGCAGAGGACGATGAACATAAACGCCTGTTATACCGGATGCGATATTATCAGCGGATTGAGAATACATAAAACACCGGTTTGAAAAAGCAGGGCGGGCACTGCCCGCTGCGTATCGTTAACCATAAAAATCTGGCGAGCGATACCACTGCTTGTCTCTTTCTCGATCAGCTTTGTCGGCCGGCTACTATCTGACAAAACAGTAATTGTCTGTTCAAAAAAACGGTGGGCATTGCCCACTTTACGGTTTAAAGTTGTAACATAAGCATAAGAGGTATGTTAGTAAACCGGAGGCTGATTGTTATGTTCGAATTAATGTTAATGCGCCACGCCAAGTCAGACTGGCACAGTCACACCGCCGATATCGAACGACCGCTGAATGATCGCGGCGCACAGGATGCGCTTGATATGGGTATCTATCTCAATGATACCGGCCGGGTGCCGGACAGAATGATTATTTCTTCTGCACGACGTACACAACAAACCGCCGAACTGTTGCTGCAGAACATGTCGGTGCCTGAAAATAACATCGTTATTGATCGTCAGCTTTATCTCGCTGATACTGAAACCATGTGTGATATTATCGAACTTTATGCGAGTGAGGGTGAACGGTTGTTGATTCTGGCGCATAATCCGGGCATGGATTATCTGGTAGCTCAGCTTGCCAGTACAGCGCCAGCGTTATCGGATAGTGGTAAGTTGATGACCACCTGTGCGGTTGCCTGTTTTCGGCTGGAGTCTCCAGCAGCGTTACTGAAACCGGGGCAGGCTGAGTTGCAGACGCTGTTGCGAGCCAAAGAGATTTCTGCGCAAAACTAAAAAATTCTGTGGATACAAAATCATGAAAAGTTCTGACAATAAAAATAAAGAAACGTCGAGCGACTTTGTCGTCGGTATGGTGACGTTTATTATTTTTATTTTTTTTATGACAGCGTGGATGTATTTCTCAACCGAGTGACTCTTATTTGCCGAACAGGCGTTCGTATACGGGTAGACTCTTTTGCAGCAGTGATTTCAGGTAGGATGGAATCTTGTGCGAATCCATGTCCATACCATCAAGAAAATTTTTCACATAAAGTCCTAACTCGGTGTCACCCTGCATTTGCAGACGCCGGCTAAAAAACAAGGTATCGGTATCTTCCTGACGACTTGCCAGTAACAGGTAGTTATATATCGTGCCTTTCAGAACAAGATCAGCACTGCGGCTTTTGTCGGCGGCGACCAGTTTATTTTTCTCCAGCGTGAAACGGTATTCAACGCCACCGTCTTCGATGGTGATATGAACTATTTTATCCTGCAGAAAATCCAGCTCACCTTCAGCCAGTTCTTTGCTAAAAATTTTGTTTAGCGTGGTTACCAGAACCTTGTTGTGCACGAAAGAGGGTAGTACCTTTAACGGCAGGGGAAGTGGGGCTGGGAATAAGGGGGGTGATTTTTTTGTTTTGTCGGATGTTTGCATAGCTGTAACCTGTTTGATGGTTTCTGTGCTTACTTTCTAAATCAGAAGTTGCTCAACCAATATTTATGTATCCGTGTATCGTCGGTCAGTTCCGGGTGAAAGGACAGGGCAAGGTGTTTGTCCTGGCCGATCATCACCACTTCATCTTTGTGTGTGGCTAACACGGTAATTTCTGATGACAGTTTTGTTATGCCGGGTGCACGGATGAACGGCGCCTGAAAAGTGTTGTCATCAAAATTCAGTTTTATGTCATCAGTAAAACTGTGTAGCTGTCGGCCATAAAAATTACGTAGTGCTTTGAATGGCATCAGTGCTAATGGAGTAACGCGTTCATCATCAACTTCGCTGGCCATCAAAATCATGCCAGCACAAACACCCATGACCGGGTGGTTTTTTGCAAAAAATCGTATCGGCTCAAATAAACCATTCGCCTGCAGTAACAGACTGATGCTGGTCGATTCGCCGCCGGGCAGAATCAGTGCATCGCAATCTTCCAGCTCAGACGGTTGACGTATTAGCCTTGTTGCAACGTCGAGCCTGGCAAGGCTGTCGACGTGTTTTTGATAAGCGCCCTGTAAGGCCAGTACGCCTACAGTTTTATTCATCTGTGTTCTTTAACCGGGTCTTACCAGCCTCTGCCGGCGAGACGTTCTTCTTCTGGAATCTCTGACATCTCCAGACCTTTCATGGCTGGCTGCAAACCACGGCTGACTTCCAGCAATACCGCCGGGTCATCAAAATGGGTGGTGGCTTTGACGATGGCGACGGCGCGTGCAGCGGGATCGTCTGATTTAAAAATACCGGAGCCGACGAATACCGCCTGTGCGCCTAACTGGCGAACCAGTGCGGCGTCTGCCGGGGTGGCGATGCCGCCGGCAGAAAAATTCGGTACTGGCAGTTCACCGTGTTCGGCGACATAACACACCAGGTCGTAGGGCGCGCCCATGTCTTTGGCAACGGCCATCAGCTGTTCTTTGCCGAGCGTGGTCAGGCGTGACATCTCGCTTTGCAATGCGCGCATGTGGCGCACAGCTTCGATGATGTTACCGCTGCCAGCTTCGCCCTTGGTGCGAATCATGGCTGCGCCTTCGCCGATGCGTCGCAGTGCTTCACCGAGGTTGGTAGCGCCGCAGACGAAAGGCACTTTGAAATCACTTTTAAAAATATGGTTGACGTCATCAGCGGGTGTCAGTACTTCGGACTCGTCGATGAAATCGACTTCCAGCGCCTGGATGATCTGTGCTTCGGCAAAGTGGCCGATGCGGCATTTTGCCATCACCGGGATGGAGACGGTGTCCTTGATTTGCTGAATCATGTCCGGGTCAGACATGCGTGCCACGCCACCGTCACGACGGATATCGGAAGGGATGCGCTCCAGCGCCATCACTGCACAGGCACCTGCATCCTCGGCGATTTTCGCCTGCTCGGCGTTAGTCACATCCATGATGGCACCGCCTTTTAGCATTTCAGCGAGGCCGACTTTGACCTTGAAATTTTCGTTGCGGGAATCTGTATTTTTATTGCTGTTATTTGTCATCGTGGCTCGTATAAAATGGCTGCTCGGTAATGTTCAATTCTACAGTGGAATCGTCGATTTAGAAACGCGCATGTTCGTCGCCCTGCGGTTATCGACCATGATGTAAGTCAAACAGTTATGAAATAACTTGTATAATGGCGATAACCTGTCGCGAGTCATGGTTTTGCTGAGCATTTTGCTGTGTATCATCCGTTTTAATTAATAATTGAGTTTGTAACTATGTTAAATATCGAAGGCGAAATCGTCGATTCAAAACCAGTTGATTTTGGTCCCCCGGTTTTACGTTTGGGTTTTCGCCCGTTCTTTCTGGCGGCGGGTGTTTTTGCCATTCTGGCGATGGGGATCTGGATGGCGAGTTTTATTTTTGCTGTGCCGATTAACTTCGCGGGCATTCCACCAACTTTGTGGCACGCGCATGAAATGATATTCGGCTATGTGATAGCGGTGGTGGCAGGTTTTTTACTGACCGCAATAAAAAACTGGACCGGCGAAGAAGTGCTGCGCGGTAAGCCGCTGGCGTTTCTGTTTTTGCTCTGGTTGACTGCCCGAATATTGCCGCTGACGGGCTTGATGATTCCACTGGAAATTATCGCCGTGGTCGACGTGGCATTTTTATTCCTGCTAGGCGTGATCTGTCTGCGTCCTGTATTAAAGGTTAAACAATATAAACAGGTCGGCATTATTTCCAAACTGTTCCTGTTGATGTTTTGCAACATCGCTTTTTATCTTGGCCTGATGGGCGTGCTCGCCGAGGGTGTGCAGTGGGGATTATTCTCCGCGCTGTACATGATCATCGCCCTGATCTTTGCCATGATGCGCCGCGTGATGCCGATGTTTATTCAAAACGGGGTTGATGGTGATGTGCAACTCACCAACCGTGCCTGGGTTGATTATTCCAGTTTGATCCTGCTGGTGCTTTTGTGGATCAGCGATGTGTTTACCGGCTACGACACGGTGACGGGTATTCTCGCGGTGTTGCTGACCTTGTTGCACAGCCTGCGTCTGGCCGGCTGGTACACAAATAAAATCTGGAACAAGTCGTTGGTGTGGGTTCTGGTTGCGGCTTACGCCTCGTTTATTCTGGGTTTTGCTCTGAAGGCTTTAGCAGTGTTTGCTGGTATCTCTCCGTTTTTATCGGTGCATGCGTTTACCGCCGGTGGTATCGGCCTGTTGACTATCGGCATGATGTCGCGGGTTTCGCTGGGGCACACCGGGCGTAGTGTGTTTGAACCACCGGCCATTATTTTATGGAGTTTTGTGCTGCTGTCTCTCAGTGTGGTTTTCCGCGTGCTGTTTCCCTTGTTTAATATGGAGCTGTACGTCTACTGGATCGGCATCTCGCAGGCATTATGGATGCTGGCGTTTGCCATTTTCGTGGCGGTGTATGCGCCGATGCTGCTGAGCGCACGCGTTGATGGTCGCGATGGCTAACGATTTATCAGGAATGTGTTTTTTCGTTTAAGCGCGGGCTTGCTGGATGCCCGTTACCGTACTGGCGGCCTTTGCCTGCATGGTTTGAAAATCGATGGTGACGCGTTGCTCTGACGCAGCGCGGAATAATTTGGCGTTAAACGCAACGTAGTCCGGGTGCTGGTGATAGCTGTCGACCAGCGCCGGATGACAGAATCGCACAAGCCAGGTGTAGTGGTATTTTGCGTTGTCCTGCATGGCTTCACCGCTAAATACTTTGCGCACACCGGGAATGGCTGACAGCACGCGCTGGCCTTCGGCCATCAACATATCTGCGCCAATCTTGTCCAGGTCTTCCACGTTAAACATGATTAGATGTTCCACCGGTGTCCATGAACCACACTGCGCCAGTACTTCAGCGGCACGACCTGCCGAACCCCACATGCGCATGCAGCGTTCGACTTCGGCGGCCACCGCGTGGTTGATGTCTTTCAGCAGGCCGGTGTAGGCGCAACCGTTGTTGGCTTTGGTATTCTCTTTGACTTTTTTCACCGCCACTTTTGACAGCGCGGTGAAGTAATTTATTTTGGCCACGCCGTTGGAGATCAGACGACGGTACTGGTCGTCGGACAGGCCGGTGCCGCCGTGGATGACCAGCGGAATCGAAAGTTTTTCGTTGATCTGCTTCAGGCGTTGATAATCCAGTTTTGGTTTGCCCTTCACATCGCCGTGCATGGTGCCGATGGCGATGGCGAGAAAATCCACACCGGTGCGTTCTACATAGGCCTTGGCTTCGGCCAGCGAGGTGTAAGCCATGTCACCGGGATGGCGCTCGGCGTTTTCACCGTCGGCACCGGGCACACAACCCAGCTCACCTTCGACCGCGACACCACAGGCGTGTGCGGTTTCGACCATGGTTTTGGTAATGTGGGTGTTTTCAGTGAAGTCCATGTGCGCGGCATCGACCTTCACCCCGTTGCAGCCACGGTTGATGGCATTGACTGCGGTTTCGATTGAGGCGCTATGATCGAGATGGATTGCCACCGGCACCAGTGCACGTGTCGCGGCGGCTTCCACTGCAGGCATCACCAGTTCGATATCGATGGATTCGAAATGCGATTCAACCAGGTTCAAAATCACTGGCGCACGAGCCTGTTCTGCGGCCATCATGATGCCTTCGAGAAAATCCAGACTGACAAGGTCGAACGCGCCGACGGCATAACCGTGTTGGTAAGCGTGGTGCAGCATATCTTTCATATCAACGAGTGGCATGGTTTTCTACCTGGTAGCGTTTCTGTAACAAAGTGTTTCTGCTTTCATGGTTCATCTTTTGTATTGTCTGCCACCATAAAGTTGGCATCGATCAAACGTGTTTCCAGTGCCTGGCTCATCAGTGTCAGCACTTTATCCTGCAGATGGCTGGCCAGGTAATGGTAATAATTTATGGTGCAGGACACTGGTGTATGTAATGTGCTGCGACCGGCATCCTGAAAATCCAGCCAGGCGAGTACCGGCAAATCATACTGGCACTGATCGACCACTACCCAGCAATCATGTTCCACGATCAGTGCCATCTGTTTCAGTTCTGGCAGTTCGATGCGCAGTGGCATGGTCAGGTGCAGGCGGGCACGTCGCCACAGGTTATACATGGCGGCGTCCAGTTGATCTGTGCGTGACTCATAAACCGGCATGTCGTGTATACGGGTGACCATGTTTATTCGCTCAAATGGTTGCACGTTAGCCGGTCAGGCTGGCAAACAATAATGGCAGCTGTTCGGGCAAGCGATCAACATGTTCGATCACGGTGTAATTGTTCTCGCCAAAAATGCGTTTCACATAATTGTCTGCGTGCGGGTCCAGCGTCAGACAGTAGGTGAGCACGCCGGTGGAATATAATTCTTCGACCGCCTTTTTGGTGTCGTGGCGCAGGTGCTGCGGATCGGCTTCGTCGATGTCGGCCGGCTCACCGTCGGTCACCAGCAGGATAAGTTTGCGTCGCTCCTGCTGCTTTAATAAATGGTGGCCGGCGTGGCGCAGGGCTGCACCCATGCGTGTGGACAGGCCGCCGGTCATACCGGCGAGACGTGATTTGGCTTCATCATCAAAGTGCTGATTAAAATCCTTGAAGCGATAATACTGCACATCGTGACGACCGTCGGAAGCAAAACCGTGCAGCGCGAACGGGTCACCGATGCCATCGATGGCGGTGGCGACCAGGGTGGCCGCTTCACGGGTTAGTTGCAGGATGGTCTTGTCCGAGTCGCCAACTTTTTCGTTGGTGGACTCGGACAGGTCGAGTAATACCACGACAGAAAGATCACGGGTTTTTAACACGTTGCGCATGGTGATGCGGGTGCTCGGCTGTTC
>VAPF01080996.1_pt1 | contig 11117 bp, 12 predicted proteins | sample 3393931 | NCBI WGS metagenome assembly VAPF01 (sample SAMN08290437, study PRJNA428436) | hydrothermal vent metagenome | isolation source: Deep-sea hydrothermal vent chimney | place: Atlantic Ocean: South-mid Altantic Ridge | depth 2773 m m | reverse complement strand
TTTCTGCTGGTGGTGGTACTAATATTGGTGCCGGTGTCCAGGCTGGTGCCACGACGCTGACAACCGGCCATACTGCCGGCCGCACCATGATGCAGGTGGTGATTTCAGATGGGTTTGGCTCGTATAGTGGGCAAGCAGCGACTGCCTATAGCAATTCCGGCATTGTGACTCACACCGTTGGCATTCCTGGTCATAATGTAGCACTGATGCAGCAGGTTGCGAACGATGGGAATGGCGTCTATACCAATGGCAACGATCTTGCTGCTCTGACGGCCCTGTTTAACGGCACGGGTGGAAACCTGGTAGGGCTTCAGCGTGTCGATGTAACAATGCCCGATGGTACGTTGCTCGCTGATGTGGCAACCGATGGATTGGGTAACTTCTCTGTTGGGCCTTATGCCCTTGCCGCTGGTGCCAATGTGTTCACTGCGGTTGCTACGGGTGATGATCAGACTACCGCTACGTCTGTGCTGACACTGTATGGCCAAGGGGGGACAACACCTGTGCCCGAGCCCGGTAGCCTTGCACTGTTAGGTCTGGGTCTGCTCGGAATAGCAGGGGCTAGAGTCAAGGCTCGGCGCAGTTGAGTTTTCAGTAAGAAAAAATATTGGTTGCTGAGCGACTGTTGTTGTAGAAAAAGGTGGTGTCCGCTTGGCTCCACCTTTTTTTTGCCTCAAAATGACGAAAACCGCTTTTATACTTACAATTAGGGCCTGGAGGGAAGTGATGCGAATTCAACGTACTGTGTACGGTTTATTAATTATTTGTACACAGGTTTTTTTCTTTAACGCATATGCAGTGACGCTTCCCTATAGCGCTGGTAGTGGTTTTGGCGATGATTTTTTTGATGGCGGCGAGAGAAAACAACCAGCCAATCCAGCTATGCTGCTTCGATTGATGGAAGAAAACTTTTTTGAAGGCATTTCCCTTGAGGGGAGTTTAACGGGTAAACAGCTGGAAGAGGGGTTCCGGAGTAAGGGAGACCTCAGCGCGGTTGTTCAGTTGGCACCAAGCCTTATGGATAAACATCCAGAGGATTCTACGATACGCGCTTTATATGCGATCGCCTTGGCCGCGCAAGGGCACCTTGATAAAGCTAGGGCCATGCTGAAACGGTTCGATGATGAGGCCGAGCCCGCCTATCGCTCCATGGTAAAGGCATTGATTGCCCGCCATGAGAGTGATCTTGATGCTGCATTGAAGCTTACAAAGAAAGCTATTTCAAAAGACAAGCTTCATCCTTACCCTCATAATATTTTAGGCCGTATTTATGTAGATCAGGGTCAATATAAAAAAGCACTTGATAGCTTTCTCGAAGCGATCAAGTTGTCTTCGGAGTTCGCTGCTGCTTATGTCAACGCTGGAGCAATACAGTATGCCTCAGGGGAATATGATGCGGCGGCGGAATTATTTTCTTCTGCCGTAAATCTTGCTCCTGCATTTTGTGAAGCTCGTATCGGACGTTCCTTGCTTGCAGAAGAAAGCAGAAACTATAAATTGGCAATAAATGACTTGCAGGAATGCCTTAAGTATACACCAACTCATTTGGAGGCAAGGAAAAGGCTGGCATACATGTACATGTTAGCAGGCCTGTTGAAACGGGCGGAGATGCTGGCAAGTGAGATTGATTCCAAAGAGCCCGTTTATGTGAATCTGCTTCTGGGTGAAATATATCTACGCATGAATAACCCAGATCGTGCCAAAGAAGTACTGATAAAAGTGGGATCTTCAAACCTTCAGGCGGCACATCTTTTGGCATATGCCAGCTTTTTGCAGGGCCATGTTGCTGAGGCAATTAGCCAAGCTCAGAGAATTATTGATGCGTCACCAAAATCAGTTGGCACTAGAATCACCTACGCACTTTTTAGTTCTTACATAGAAAAAGGTAATTACAATGATGAATTGAGCGCGCTGGAAAAAGATCCTGTTGTCGGGGCCTTTGCAAGTTTTTTGTCAGCAAATCTGAAGGCTGCAGAAGATGATAAGAGTTCAGCCATGGCCTTGTGGAAAAGGGCGGAAAACTTTCTGCCTGGTTTCTCTACTGTGGGATTGGATGCTGGGGATATTGTTGATGGTCAATTTTCCAAAGAAGTTCATTATTTGAATCTTGGTGTTCTGTTGTATATCAAAGGACTGTATGCAGCTGCCTTGGAAGAGTTCAATAAAGGCTTGAGGGAAAATCCCAGTTCGACTTTTGGTCACTACTTCACGGCGCTGACATATTCATCTATGGGGGATTTTGACAAGGCAAAGAGTCACTTGAGAAAATCTCTGTCCAGGGCTGGGAAGTTCTTTTCGGCAAATTACCTGATGGCTGAAGCACATGCTAAGTCTGGAGATTTTAAAGCAGCCGTAAATTACTACAACATTGCTGTTGACAGCAAGAAAGATGCAGGCGCTTTAGTGAAAATGGGGTTGATATTCGAGCGCCAAGGTGATTTTTTAAACGCTGAAAAAGCGTATCAGCGCTTTATTACATTGTATCCGAATAATTTCTTGGGCTATAATCAGCTTGCCTGGATGTATGCAGCGCGGGGAGAAAAACTGGATAAAGCTATAAAACTTGCATCCAAGGCTGATCGTTTGCAGCCTGGAAATGCCAGTATTCTGGACACGCTTGGGTGGGCTTACTTCCACCAAAAGAAATATAAGAAAGCCTTGGCCTATCTGGAAAAGGCTAGTCATGTGAATAAGGGTCGGGATCCTCAAATCTTGTTTCATATTGCCTCCGTATACTATGGAATGGGCGATGAGCAGGAAGCCAAGCGCAAGCTTACACAGGCATTAGAGATCACAGATAAGTTTGATGGTTCGGTTGAAGCCAGACGCCTGTTGTCGAAATTGCAATAAATGACCTACTTTTGTCGAGTTCTATTTTGTCTGGCCAGCAGGTTGTTGAAAAAACCTCTGGCGGTACGATACGACATTGCTGTCTTGCCAATCAGTCATTACTGGTAACTCAAGTTTCGGGGTTCAAAATCAAACGGGTACGGGTAGCGGGTGTAACATGTTGAATGCACAGAATATTTGTATATACTTTCATGAGCATGCAGCGCAAAGTTGAGTGGAGCAAGCAAACAACGATCTGCTTTTTCCGCAAAACCGAAAGCGCCATTCTACAGGGCGTTTCCACCCGTATGGACCCCCTTACGCAACCGACAGAAGCTAAATACTCAAGAAGGTCAACTAGTTTAGTGAGTATTGAATTAATTGAAAATGAACCCCGAAACTTGAGTGGTAGGTATGTGGCTGCCTGTTGAAAATGGGTATTGTCGCGAATTATCTCTGGCAGAGGTTGTTGGGGGAGAGAGTGCTCTGTATGTACACATGACCGGATGCGGTGAGCAGCCCTGAATCTGTCATTCTCATCCATGGCCTGTGGATGACGGGGCTGGAAATGTCACTATTGCGCCAGCGTTTGCGGCGTTGCGGATTCGTCCCCCGGCAGTTTTCCTATCCCACGGTGCGTTGCAGTCTGGCGGACAACGCCGTACGTCTGCAGCGCTTTATCGAGCGAATTGACACCGATACCGTCCACTTCGTCGCCCACAGTCTGGGCGGTTTGCTGCTGCGACAGTTTTTTCACGATTATTTCCCTCTGCGCCCGGGACGCGTAGTGACTTTGGGTACGCCGCATGCAGGTAGTGTGGCAGCCCTGCGCATGGCGCAGCGACGGATTGGCCGATTGTTGCTGGGTAAGAGTCTCGACCACGGTCTGCGCGGTGATGTGCCGGCGTGGACGGTGGAGCGGGAAATTGGTGTGATTGCCGGTGACCTGGGAGTGGGTTTGGGGCGTTTGGTGGGCTCCTTCACGGGTTCCAATGATGGTGTCGTGACACTCACTGAGACACGTTTGCCGGGGATGACGGATTACCGTGTGTTTCACACCAGCCATAGTGGTTTGCTGTTTTCTCCCGAGGTGGCGATGGCTGTGTGTACTTTCTTGCGTGAGGGCCGATTCTTGCAGCAAGGACAGTTTCGTCACATGGAGCGACAGAGAGTCCGCCTGTAGTGGCTTGGAAATACTCTCTCCGCCCTTGGTGGATCGTCGCCGTGTGCCGGTTCCACTCCTGAAGAGAGTCCGGTATGGTGTGCGCGATGTTGAACAGAGTCAGAATTGTCTTGGTGGATACCTCCCACCCCGGGAATATCGGTGCGGTGGCGCGGGCGATGAAAAACATGTGCCTGAGCCAGCTGTATCTGGTGCAGCCGCAGCAGTTTCCCCATGCCGAAGCGACGGCGCGCGCCTCCGGCGCCGATGATTTGCTGGCCTCGGCAGTGGTGTGTGATTCTCTGCCGGAGGCATTGGTGGGGTGTGGGCTGGTGGTGGGCGCCAGCGCGCGCCTGCGGCATCTGAAGCTGCCTCAGTGGGATCCTCGTCAATGCGCCGAACGGGTGGTCGAGGAGGCCCGGCAGAGGGACGTCGCGATCATCTTTGGTCGCGAACACTCCGGGCTGACCAACGAAGAGCTGGCGCTGTGTCATTATCTGCTGCACATCCCCAGCAACCCGGACTATAGTTCACTGAATATCGCCGCTGCGGTGCAGGTCGTTACTTATGAACTCTTGATGGCGCGTGGCGCCCCGGGCGTGGAGGCGGTCGAGGGTGAATCGGAGCCGCCGGCCAGTGCCGACGAGATGGAACGTTTTTATGCCCACCTGCGTGAGACCCTGGTGGACATCGGTTTTCTCAATCCAGACAACCCGCGAGTGATGATGCGTCGCCTGCGGCGGCTGTTCAATCGTGCCCGCCCCAATCAGGTGGAGATGAATATCCTCCGTGGTATCCTCACCGCCAGCCAAAAGCCGCGTTCGCGGCAAAAATAATAATTTCACAGTTTTTTCCGGGGATATCCTGCCCCTGTTCAGCCTACCTTCAGGGTGGGGTATTAGTGTTGATATGTTGAGTGTTTCAGACGGGAAACATGTTTAAACAGATTCGTGAAGACATCCGCTGCGTATTTGACCGCGACCCGGCAGCGCGCACCATTTTCGAGGTGCTGACCACCTATCCGGGGGTGCATGCGTTGATGTTTCATCGCCTGAGCCATGGTCTTTGGCACCTGGGGCTGCGCTGGTTGGCACGCTGGATTTCCGCCATCGGCCGCTGGCTCACAGGGATCGAGATCCACCCAGGCGCCAATATCGGCCAGCGCTTTTTTATTGATCATGGCATGGGCGTAGTGATTGGTGAGACGGCGGAGATCGGTGATGACTGCACCCTCTACCACGGCGTTACCCTGGGTGGCACCAGCTGGGAGGGAGGCAAGCGCCATCCCACCCTGGGCAACAACGTGGTGGTGGGCGCCGGCGCCAAGGTGCTGGGGCCGATCACCCTCGGTGACGGCGTGCGGGTCGGCTCTAATTCAGTGGTGGTGAAGGACGTGTTGTCCGGCGCCACGGTGGTGGGTGTGCCGGGGCGGGTGGTCTGCCCGGATCGTTCCGAGGCCGAGCGTCGCCGCCACACCACTGCGCAGAAGCTGGGTTTCGATGCCTACGGTGCCACTCAGGATGCGCCGGACCCGGTGGCCAATGCTATCAATAGTTTGCTGGATCATGTGCATGTCATGGATAGCAAAATGGAAACTATGTGTGCTGCACTGAAACGCCTGGACGCCGATTATGCGGATGTCGCCCTGCCTGAGCTGGGTGATTGCAGTATCTCGGATGCTATTGCAGAGGATATTGGCAAAGAGACAGATGGCGCAGAGGCAAAGCACAAAAAATTGGACGAGTCGAATTAACTTGACTATATTGCTTGGTTATAGATAATAACTAAGTGATCAAATAGGACATTGGCTCGATCAAGCGAATGGGGACACGCTGTCTGTGTCGCCCGGTTAATCACAAGGGACTGGCACGCCGTACGCCGGGTCTGAAGTTAAATGCCGCAGGAGAGAGACTGATGAGACTGACAACCAAGGGCCGTTACGCCGTAACCGCAATGTTGGATCTGGCGCTGCACGCCACCGACCGACCGATTACGCTGGCGGATATTTCTCAACGCCAGGGTATTTCCCTATCCTATCTGGAGCAATTGTTTTCCCGTTTGCGCAAACAGGGGTTGGTGATCAGCGCCCGAGGGCCGGGTGGTGGTTATCGCCTGAGTCGTGCCGCCGACGATATCAATGTGGCGGCCGTCATTACCGCCGTGGATGAAAAGGTTCACGTTACCAAGTGTGAAGGGCGCGGTGACTGTCAGAACGGCGAGGCCTGCCTGACGCATGAACTGTGGTGTGATCTCAGTGCACAGATCTACAGCTTCCTTGATGGCATCACCCTGGGCCAGTTGGTGAAGCGGGAGTTCGTACAGGAAGTCAATCTGCGTCAGGAGCGGCAGGTAGCCGGCCTGCGCGGCTGACAGCCTGCGGATATCGGTATGGCAATCTATCTGGATCACAATGCGACTACCGCGCTCGACGAACGCGTATTGCAGGCCATGCTGCCATATTTCCGCGAGGAATACGGCAACCCGTCCAGTCTCCACCAGTCGGGCCGCCGTGCTCGTGCGGCACTGGATACGGCCCGCGAACAGGTGGCGGCACTGGTTAATGCGCACCCCTCGCAGGTGGTATTTACCAGCGGTGGCACCGAGGCCAATAATCTGGCCCTCAAGGGCATTGCCATGCGCCGCGCTCCGGGTCTGCTGGCACTGAGTGCCGCCGAGCATGCCTCGGTGATAGGCCCGGCACAGGCCCTGGCCCGTCAGGGCTGGCAGTTGCAAGCGGTGGCGCTGGCTGACAGCGGTCAGCTGGATGGCGATTCGCTGCAGGATGTGTTGGATCGTCGCCCGGCTCTGTTGGCGTTGATGATGGCCAACAACGAGACCGGTGTCTTGTTTGACGTCGCCGGCGTGGCGCCGACGATCCACGAGGCGGGCACGGTACTGCTGGTCGATGCCGTACAGGCGGTGGGCAAGCTGCCGGTTGATTTTGCCGCCAGCGGCGCCCATCTGATGAGCCTGTCGGCGCACAAGATTTACGGCCCCAAGGGTGCCGGGGCGCTGATCGTCGACAAGGCCTTGGACATTGAGCCGCTATTGCACGGTGGTGAACAGGAGAAGAGCCGCCGCGCCGGCACCGAGAACGTCGCCGCCATCGTCGGCTTTGGCAAGGCGGCGGAATTGGCACTGGCCGAGCTGGAACAACGGCACACACACATGCGTGCACTACAGCAGCACCTGGAGCGGCGTTTGCGGGTGGAGATGTCGAAGATTGTGCTGTTTGGCGCGGAGGTGGAGCGCCTGCCGAACACCACTTATTTCGCCATTCCCGGCATTGATGGTGAGACGCTGATTGGTAGTCTCGATCAGGCCGGGGTGGCGGTGGCCAGCGGCTCCGCCTGTGGTAGTGGTGATGTCGATCCCAGCCATGTGCTGCTAGCCATGGGGGTGGACCGGGCCTTGGCCAGCGCTGCGGTGCGGGTCAGCCTGGGCAAGGATACGTGCCGCGAGGAGGTCGATGCCTTCGTCGACCAGCTCAAGGTGCAGGTGAAGATGTTGCAAAGTTTCGGCTCTCTGGCCTGCGCCTGAGCAGTTGTCGATAGACGTATTAGTCCGAATAATCATTATGGCGTCAAGATGAGAAAAAAAATATTACTCTTATTGATATTTATTATTAGTGCTGTCGGCTGTAGTAGGGACTTAGTGAGTGATATTTATAAACATACTGGAGATGATGATAATGAATCAGTCACTGCATTCATTATTTTATCAAATATGTATTTGTCAGAAAGTGACATTGAAAAAATAAAAAAAGATTATGAGAGAGAGGAAGATAAAAACAGAAGGTATTATTACGAATATTTGTTGGCTAAAAGGACGCAGGAAGAACAATATATAATTGCTTTCATTAATAGCTCTAAAGACAATATTAGTATTATTCTGGAGAATAATTCAAGCTGGATTTCGGTTGGTAGTCCGATATATAAACAGCTCGCGTATTACAGCAAAACAAATGATGATGCCCTGAATATTCTCTTTAAATTAGTGGAAATCGGCGATGGGGCTGATCTGGCCATAGTCGCGGAAGATTTGTTTGAGATTCAAAAAATCAACGCGAAAAGATTTTCGGAAGCTGCAAAAAACGCAGGGGTGCGAGAGGCAACCGTTATAGATCTAATAGAGAATGAATAATTATGTCTGTACAAAACTTGTAACGACAGGAATCAAAATAGGAGCTAACACAGCTCTAGCGGACAAATAAACACCTTCGCCCCAAGGGCCGGGGTATTTAGAGAAATTCGTTCGCTTCGCATTGCTTGGCGTTTGTTCGCCGCACGCAGCAGGGAATAGCATCCTCGGAAATTTAACGCGGCACTTGTTTTGTATTTGCAAAAATGCACTACTTTGAATTTCCACTGAGCAAAGCGTAAGCAGATAATAAAGGTATAGCCAAACACCATGAGCACCACGAGAAAACGTCCCATTTACATGGATTATGCGGCCACCACGCCGATGGATCCACGCGTCGCCGAAAAGTTGAAGCAGTTTCTGACCCCGGACGGTGAATTCGGCAACCCGGCCTCGCGCTCTCATGTCTATGGCTGGCATGCCGAAGAGGCCGTGGAGGCGGCGCGCAAGCAGGTTGCCGATCTGCTCAATGCCAACCCCAAAGAGATTGTCTGGACCTCTGGCGCCACCGAGTCCGATAACCTGGCCATCAAGGGCGTAGCGCACTTTCATATCAGGAAGGGCAAGCACATCGTCACCAGCAAGACCGAACACAAGGCGGTGCTGGACAGTTGCCGCCAATTGGAGCGCGAGGGCTTCGAGGTCACCTATCTCGATCCCGAAGCCAACGGTCTCATCGACCTGGGCAAGCTGGAAGCGGCCCTGCGCGACGACACCACGCTGGTCTCCATTATGCACGTCAATAACGAGCTGGGGATCATCCAGGACATTGCCGCTATCGGTGAGTTGACCCGTGCGCGTAAAATCCTGTTTCACGTCGACGCCGCCCAATCCGCCGGCAAGCTGCCCATCGACCTGTCGACCTTGAAGGTGGATCTGATGTCCTTTTCCGGGCATAAAATCTACGGCCCCAAGGGTATCGGCGCCCTCTATGTGCGCCGCAAGCCGCGCGTACGCCTGGAGGCGCAGATGCACGGTGGTGGCCACGAGCGCGGCATGCGCTCCGGCACCCTGGCCACCCACCAGATCGCCGCCATGGGTGAGGCCTTCCGCATCGCTGGCGAGGAAATGGTGGCCGAGACCGCGCGTCTCACCGACCTGCGTGATCGCCTGTACAATGGTCTCAAGGATATGGAAGAGGTGTACGTCAATGGCGACCTCGAGCGCGGCGTGCCCAATGTGCTCAATATCAGTTTTAATTTCGTCGAGGGTGAATCGCTGATCATGGCGCTGAAGGATTTGGCGGTGTCGTCCGGTTCCGCCTGCACCTCGGCCAGCCTGGAGCCGTCCTACGTGTTGCGCGCCCTGGGCCGCAGTGACGAACTGGCGCACAGCTCCATTCGCTTCAGCATCGGTCGCTTTACCACCGGGGAAGAGATCGACGACACCATTGAATACGTGCGCGGGGCCATCGGCAAGCTGCGCGAACTGTCTCCGCTGTGGGACATGTACAAGGAAGGCATCGACCTGTCGCAGGTCAAGTGGGCGGCGCACTAGTGTCATGTCACGGGGCCTTTTCCCGGCACGCGACAAGCCTTGCAAACGAACAGATTAGAGGTCAAACATCATGGCATACAGTGACAAGGTTCTGGATCATTACGAAAATCCTCGCAACGTCGGTAACATGGACGCCGAGGAAAAAAGCGTCGGCACCGGCATGGTGGGCGCGCCCGCCTGCGGCGACGTGATGCGCCTGCAGATCAAGGTCAACGACGAGGGTGTCATCGAGGACGCACGCTTCAAGACTTACGGCTGCGGTTCGGCCATCGCCTCCAGTTCCCTGCTCACCGAGTGGGTGAAGGGCAAGACCCTGGATGAGGCCGGCAAGATCAAGAACACCGAGCTGGCCGAAGAGTTGGCCCTGCCACCGGTGAAAATTCATTGTTCGGTACTGGCTGAAGACGCCATCAAGGCGGCTATTGAGGATTTTCGTAGCAAGCAGGCAGGCAAACCGGACGACAATAGGGCCGAGTCGGCCTGAGGCGGCAAGCAACTATGGCACTGACACTGACCGACGCTGCCGCCGCGCGTATCAAGACCTTTCTCGAAAACCGTGGCAGCGGTTATGGTCTGCGCCTGGGCGTGAAGACCAGCGGCTGCTCCGGCATGGCCTATGTGCTGGAATTCGCCGATCAGACTGAGGCAGAAGATGCGGTGTTCGAGGACAAGGGCGTAAAAATCATCATCGACCCGAAGAGTTTGGTCTATCTCGATGGCACCGAGCTGGATTATGCAAAAGAAGGCCTGAATGAAGGTTTCAAGTTCAACAATCCGAACGTCAAGGATAGCTGCGGCTGCGGCGAGAGCTTTACCGTTTGATGCAATCCGGCGACCTGACTAGCGACTACTTTAAGTTGTTCGCCTTGCCAGTATCCTTCGATATTGATGACAAGGTACTGGCCGAGCGTTACCGCGAACTACAGCGCGCCGTGCACCCGGACAGGTTCGTTAATGCCTCGGATGCCGAGCGGCGTCTGTCCATGCAGCTGGCCACGCGTGTCAACGAGGGTTTTCGGACGCTGAAGGATCCGTTGGCGCGTGCCCGCTATCTGCTTGAATTCAAGGGTGTTGTCCTCGACGACACCGATACCCGCCTCGACAGTGGTTTTCTGATGCAGCAGATTGAGTTGAGAGAGCGCATGGGTGCGGTGAAGGGCGCGACCGATGCCGGGCAGCGTCTACACGAGTTACGCGACGCCATCCGCACACTGGAGCGCCAGCTGGTGGACGAGTTGGCCTCGCTGTTCGCCGCTGGCTCGCCACAGGCCTTGCAGCAGGCGCGTGATGCGAGCCGCAAATTACAGTTTTTCCACCGTCTTGGTGAAGAGTTGGCCCAGCTGGAAGATGAGCTGGCCATGTCCTGAACCCGACGTTTTTTAACGACAGGCTTTCGTTGCCAACAAGCCGATTAAAGTTGTAAACATTCTATGGCCTTATTACAGATCAGCGAGCCGGGACAGACCGCCGCCCCGCATCAGCACAAACT
>VAPF01034126.1_pt1 | contig 11123 bp, 6 predicted proteins | sample 3393931 | NCBI WGS metagenome assembly VAPF01 (sample SAMN08290437, study PRJNA428436) | hydrothermal vent metagenome | isolation source: Deep-sea hydrothermal vent chimney | place: Atlantic Ocean: South-mid Altantic Ridge | depth 2773 m m | reverse complement strand
TATGTGGATGACAGTGGGGTCTTACAACCGGTGCGCAGCTAAAGTACCGTCAATACTGGCTATGCGGCGTGGTCTAATAAGTTATCTCTTAAACTCCTGTTGGAGAATCTCTACAAATTGATAGTGTTTTCGTCCCAATAGGTGATGTAAAAGGACCATCATGTCTTGCAACACCACATTTGCAAGAGGACTCTTTTGAGAAATCAGAAAATTTAGAACAATCTCATACAAATCCTCCGTAACAGAAAGATGAACATCCGTAATCTGGATATTATCCGGCGCATTTTGGGCAATATTGAGTAGCACTCTGCTTCCCTCCAAAGCAACATCATCCAGCCCATTTCTCTGGGCTATTAATATGCAATCTTTTAGATATTCAAGAGGTAAGTATGTTAAAGGTGCCGAGTTATCACAAAAAGCTCGGGCTTTAAGATTAGTTTTGCAGTTAACAATTGTTCCAAGTGCCCTTACCACGTGAATAGAGGTTGTCTCAGCCTTAATTGCCACGGCATTCCTGTTGATGTCTTTGAAATGCTCATAAACAGGGGTCAGTACATTATTGATATCGCTATTAACAACCATGAAATCTGTCGTAGGAATTAACATGAGATTATTTTTTCGGCAATTTATATAGTGACAAGCTGATTTGGTTATCTCAGAGATAGCGAGGCTTGCTGTATTGATATTGCCTCCACCGCCAGCTTTTTGTGCAATTTCTGCTAACTCTTCCATCAATGTATTTACAGTGATATTATGTTGAGGTATCTTCGCATATAAAGCAGATTCTATCTGTTCTTGTGATTGATTAGTCTTTTGCTCGGCTGAGAAAGAGAACCATTGGATTTTCGCCAAACGGGCTGATCTATGCTGAGTTCTATCGATGTACTTCCTGATTTGCCTTGACAAGCAATGTATACCATAACTGGGTTCAAGCAGTTGGCTGACTCTTCTATGATGCCAACGAAGCATATCCAGGGAAACAGCAATAAAAAGCATCTCTAAAGATAGCAATATTGAATCCGACAATCCCAAAACACCATCAACAGCCATAATAAAAGACAGCAGACAAAATACTGCCAAAGTAATAAATATAATCTGTGTAACATAATCTGTCCTGTAAAGTCTTGTTACCGAAGGAGTAAAGCTTTCCACTGCACGTTGAATAGGAATGATAGAAAGTGAAAATACCAGGGCGAGCATGGTCCCGATCAATCCACCAGCAGCAATAAAGATTGTATCGAAGTTATCGTATCCTATTATTTTCACTTGTACTACAGGACAAAAAAGTCCGGCAGCAACGATTACCCCAAATATTGTTATCGCATAACAACTTGTATAAGCACCAAACTTGCGTAGTCGCATTACAGATGCCATATGCCATGTCAATATTTTAAAAATAAGGTTAGCGACTTTTGCTTTTAGATGATTAGGCAAAGTTTTTACCTTTTCCTGATTATGCCGCATTTATCCCCATCCGATACTTGATGTCGTAATTGATGATGAAGTCCAGCTCCTCATCTGTGAAGCCGTAGTACTTTGCCAATACAGAGTCAATTTCGTCAATGATGGGTTTGGAATTTTTTGGAATGATACACTGGACTGTCAGAGTATCATGCTTGTATCGCATCGTACGAGACTCAGAGTTTTTTCTTAAATCACTCGACAGACGAGCAGCGAGTTTGCCGATTTCCGGGAAATCGGCGGTAACTTTTTGAGGATTAAATCGAAAATTATCTACTTCACGCCTATTTACGTGGCTGCCGTCTGATACTACATCCATGAACCATCTAAAGAAAGTGCTATTAAAGCAGCAAAATACAGCGTCAGCCTCTGCTTTAGAGGAAAAATAAAGTTCTTTAAATTCAGACGGAGGGCGAAGGTTACCGTTGCCATCACGAACCTCCGGCACAAAATTAAGAATTTGTAAGAAGGCGTTTACCTTTCGCGAATAGTAAGATATAAAAGACGATTTCTCAACATAAAATGTTGAAAGAGGTTTGTCTGTGTGGAACAGTTTGTTCCAAAGGCTTTCCTCGATTGGAGAGCTTATTTTTGGCCAACAGCCTTTAAGCTCTGGTTTTGGCGTAAGATTATACTTAAGAAGTGGAAATAAATTATTCCTCTCATCAGCGCTCCATCTGCACAGGCGGGTTGAATGGCCGTGAAATTGGCTAACTCTATTTGCTAACAGCAGAATCGATAGGGTGTTCTTGTCCAATCCGTCAAAAAGATGAGATGGTCTATCATCAAATGAGCTAAACATAATTTTTCGATTTCTTAGTGTATCTTGAAGTTCTAAATAACCTTCTGTTGCAATCGAAGAGACTGGAACAATATAGCCTTGTCGTGAATTATCAGAGATGATGTATTGACATCTCTCAAGGATCAATGAATAGAGGTTTCTCGTTTTGATTGTTATGTATCCTTTAGCTACATAATCTTTTAGATTCTTGAAATCAACATAAGGCGGATTACCGATGATCACATCAAATCCGCCTTTTTTCAGAATCCCATAAAATTCAATAAACCAGTGAAAAGGATGATGAGATTTAAGCCATTTTTCGTACGGTGTTTTCGAGTACCCGCCTGCATTCATCTTTTTCAATTTCGTTTTATCGCACACCCCTGCATTTCTCTCAAAAGAAGACACACCCCTTGATCCCCTCTCAAGAGGGGAGAAATCTATGCCGTATTCACCTGCAAGATATCCATTCAGTTCATCTTCCAGGACTTTCAATTTATCTTTCAGCACCTGTTTATCTTCAGGGGCAACTTCTCCACCTAATTCGGTCTGTTGTTTATGAAAGAGTTGGAACAGGCGATCAACGTCCTCTGCCTGTTCTTTAATACGATCCATTGTATTGTCAAAATCCAGTTTGCTTGCAATAACGCTTTCTGCTTCATCGTAAGTCGCAAATCCTACAAGTGTATTGCCTGCTCGGATGTTGAAGTCGATATCAGGCAAAGGCTCGATATGCTCAATGCTGTCTATCTGGGCAACGAGCTTGAGAAACAGGCGGAGTTTGCAGATTTCAATCGCCTCTTCCATTATGTCCACGCCATAGAGGTTCTTTACAATTATTGATTTGAAGATGAAGTATTTGAGGTTTGGATGTTCTTCAACCTTTTTCAGAATATTTTTAAAATCGCCGTATTTGTCTGCACGATGCTTTTCACCGGAGCGTTCCAGTTCATCTAAAAAAACCTGCATCCGGTCAAGGCACGCTTCATAAAGAGGTTCAAGAATATTCAGAGCTGCAAAAAGAAACGCCCCTGAGCCACAAGTAGGATCAAGCACAGTTACATCCTCAATAGCATGATAAAAAGCCCGAAGCAGTTCCGGCCCTTCTGAGTTCCAGATTACATCCTGTGCAAATTGGCGAATGTCAAGATTGTAAGTGATCAGGTCATTGATAGACTGGATATCGCCATTGAGCATTCCGGATTTGACTTCTTCATATCTCTGCCGCCTTGCAACAACTTCTCTCCAGATTTCAGTAGGCAGGGCGTATTCGGATGGAGCAGGCTTGTTCCATTCAGTGCGTTTTGAAACATCCTTTATTCCAACAGCTATATCTTCAGGCAGCTCAAGTTCAACGCCTTTTTTTACAGCATCATAGATATAACTGTCCGGATCAGTCTGAAGCAGGTTCCAAACGGACTGTTCACCCTCAAACGCAATTTTGCATTTCTTTTTTGCAGCGTCAAAAAGATAAGGAATAACTGTATTCTTGCTGATATATTCAGTAATATCCTCTTTCGTGTAATACGCCCCCATCTGTTTCTGATTGATATATTTCTCAAAAATATATCCAAGTACATCGGGGTTAATTTCATCGTCCTTTCTCAGGGGCCTTTCATCGAGATGCCACTGATACTGGTCAAAGAATTCAAAGAGTTTTTCAAAGGCGTTGTCAGTTATCCGGATATCTCTGCCATGCAGTTCTTCTATCTGATGCTTTAAAAAAAGTCCGCCATTCAGGTAGGGCACTTCACCAAGAAGCCTGTTCATCTTTTCAGAACGGTTTTTTGCTTTTTTGGCAAAGCCCTCAAAAAAGAGCGGGCAAAGAATATCTTTGTAAAAAAGATCCTTCCCCTGCTGTCTGCTCTGCATCAGTTTGTTTCTCAGATAATCAGTATCACTATCAAGGAATCCTTTCTTTTGTACGAAGTAAATAAACATCAGGCGGTTAAGCATAACCGAGGCATACCAGCGGTGAAGATCATTATCCGGGATACCCATGATAAAATTGAAGAAAGAATCATGTTCTTTTTTGAAACGGTCATAAAAGCGCTTTGTTACCCGTTCTACATCAAAGGCTTTACGCATACGTCCTGTAACGTGAGGAAGGGTAAGGGCTTCTTCCTCTTCAAGACTGAATGCTATATTCTGCAGTTTCTGAATTAAGGAATCCCCTGTCTGATTTTTATGGTATGGATGCTCACGGCAGGCAGCCGGCTTGCCGGTTTCCCTCCTGACCCACTGCCATATCTGGGTTGTTCCGTCATTATCTGCATAGATAATTATATGTTCATGGATTGATTTTGCGGTTAATCCCTCTATCTTTCGTCTTACGGCATAATCAGGGATTCGTCCATTGGCTGACGGACTGCATGTAAAGGCGCCCATGCCTTTCTTTTCAGCTATTGCAGAGAGTGTGAATGTATGGCTGTCAACCTGGATTTCAAGATGCTTGTTGTAATGGTCCCATCCAAGTTCTTCTATAAAGAGAGTCTCAAAATCAGACTCTTTCAGATACGTGCGGGCTTTGGCGATATCAGGATTCATCGAGCCTGATCTTCAAGCTCGCGAAGTAACCGGCTGATCACGGGTTTAAGAACCGGGATACGTTCCTTGACGACAACCCAGATAATCTCTTTATCCACACCGAAATAAAAGTGAATCACCTTGTCCCGCATTCCTGCCATCTCTTTCCATGGCAGAACCGGATACAGGTTGCGGATATCGTCGGGAATATTCTTGGCGGCCTCGCCGATTACTTCGATTGAACGCATCACGGCATTCAGGGTCTTTTTGTCATTACTAAACTCTTCGTAAGACATACCGCTGATAAAATCCTCTGCATCAGACATATTTTGCAGGATATCTTTTATGTATAGAGCGATATTGCGGCTCATACCGGCACGGCCTCTTTAAGGATCGCCTCTTTCAATTCTTCACGCAGGCTGCGCCTGGGCACAAGATCAACCTTTAGCCCAAGCAGATCGCTCAGGTACATCTCGGCGCCCACAAGCTCCAGAAGGCTTACAGGTTTCAGAATCTCTGCCAGCAGGTCTATATCACTGTCCTGCTTCTCTTCACCCCTGACATGGGAACCAAAGATGCTCACAACGGCAATGCCATACTTTTCTTCCAGAGTATCTCTGTGCTGCCTTATAGTTTTCTTTATCTCGTCCAGATCAGTCATAATCCTGTCTCCGGTGTTTGCTATCTTAGCGCCTTAAGATTATATATTATCATAATGTTACAGGTCTGCTCCGAACAGCCCCAAAGAACAGATGATCCTCGGCTCATGTGTCACTTCTTCTTTATTGATTATGCAGAGTCTGCCATCCTCCCTCAGTGTTACAACCAGATGAGCAAGGTTTTCATCCGATATGCCGCTGCGCAACTGCCTGTTAAGTGTATCAACAGCCAACTGCCTGAGAGGATAGCGGTAGATATCATTGACTGCTTTTTCAACAGACCTGATGAATTCATCGGTTATGAACAGGTTCCTTTCATCTCCAATTGACTGAACAAACTGTTTCAGCCTCTCATACGTGCGGAAACGGGCCCCGGCCGGCCGGCCAAGCTGACCTCCAATGAGCTTTTCTTCTTCCATTATTAATTCAACGCCTTTCCTGACAAGCACATGGTGCCTGTCATCCCGTGGAATTGCCGGTTCATCAGAAGTGCATTCCGCAGCCTTTAGAATGGCAAACTGGGACTCTGTGACACTCTTACCTTCTTTATCTATCCACGTTAAAGCATCATTGCCATCGGCAGTGCGCATATAAACGAGAGCTCCTTCCGGGACTTTTCCAGCAAATCCCCCCTTCCCCCCTTTATTAAAGGGGGGTGAGGGGGGATTTGCATATCGACTGATTGCCTTCGTGGAATATACAACAGGCGGCAGGGACGGGATTATCTTCTGCAGATCAGGAGCTGCTGTAATCGCATTTTTCCAGATCTGATAGGCATAAGAAGCAAGATCAACTTCACCGTCTGCATCTCCATCCAGGATATCTGCCTTTTCATGATAAAGATCAAGGATGATCTGTTCATCGTGGTCATCTTCAAAAAAGGCCTCATCAGTGCCAACGACTTCCGCATTTTCATGGAGTCTTTGGCGCACTCTTGACCTTAATCTTATTATTCGTTCCACTCCGTCAGCCGGGAGAAATGAGTAACATATGATGTTTTCAGCAGTCTGTCCTATTCTGTCCACACGACCCACACGCTGAATAAGGCGGATTATCGCCCATGGCAGGTCGTAATTAATAACAATCGAGCAGTCCTGAAGATTCTGCCCTTCACTAAGCACATCCGTGGCAATCAGAACCCGAAGTTCATCCTCGGCTTTGATCTCGTTCCTCTTTTCGTTGCTCACAGGGCTGAACCGCCACGCTAAAGCCGTGGGGTCTTCCGAGCGTCCTGTCGCCGCAGCCAGTCGGGTGATTCCCCTTTGCTTCAACTCAGCTTCAAGATAATCCACGGTATCAGCAAACTGGCTGAATATAATCACTTTGTCATTCTTATGCTTGCCAGTCAGCAATTCATATAAGGCATCCAGTTTCGCGTCCTTCTCTGCTCTCCACTGTCCGCATTTTTCTAAAGCTGTAAATAAAACATTTATGTCGCTTTTAAGATCTGTGGCCAGCTCCTTCATGAAGTGGGTAGATTTGAGCCATTTGAAACGCTTTCCGTGCCTTTTATGATGTTGGTTGTAAATCTCAGCAGCAGATTGCATATAATCATCTACTGACCTGAATTCATCCTCATTAAGCGCATCATCGCCATTGCTATCATCATTATCAAACAGGTTTGAATCCACATCTTTGTCTGTAAACCGGCTGTCCATCAGCGCCGGGTCCTGAGTTCCTATCGGGATGGGTTTGTCATTCTCAATTGCATAGAGATAAATGAAGTTTCGGAGAATATGCCGTTCTATCGACAGAACAAAGGCTTTCCCGCTGCTTTCAAGCCGTTTGAAAAGATTGGTCCGGCAAAAACCCATGAGACGTTTCCCGGCCCTTGAAAGATCCTGTATAACCCTAGCCTCAGGCTGTGTCGGCGGCTCATGAGGTGTTTCATGAATATAGTTGCCAAGTCCGTATCGTGGCAGGCTTAAGTTATTGATGGCATCAACAATATCGGGGGCATAGAGCTTGGCGTATTGATCGTCGGGATTATCATCTTTGATATTAAACTTGACTGTCTCGGGCTTGCGCGCAGGAAAGTAAGAACGGCTTCCATCTTCAAAGGTTAAATATTTCCGTCCTGTTTCAGTGTCTGTGACAGCATAGTTATTCTGGATAAAGCTGCGTGTACGCCTTACTAAAAAAAGTCTCATCAATTCCCGCCAGTCATCGGGATAGATACTTTTTTCAAATGCCGCCAGTGACCGCGCTGAACATTGATGCCGCCGTATAAATTCAGTTTCACCTATGTCCCGAAGCAATCTTTCAGGCCGAATTCCTATGTCTTTTTCTTCCTGCACAAAGAGCCTGAGCTGATTTGATAGGTCAATATAGTTTTTATTGTACGGTGTAGCGGACAGGAGAATGCATCTGCTTTCATTTTTCTGAATATATTCATGGATTGCTCGATATCGCATGCCTTCACGGTTACGGAGATTATGGCTTTCATCTATAATCACCAAACGGTAGCGCCTTAAAATGGGAAGTTCCTTGATAGCCATCGTACTTGAAAGCACTTTTGAACGTAAGCGGTACTTATGGCTGTAATCTTCCCACATTCTGACGAGGTTCCGGGGACATATGATGAGTGTTTCCAGACCGTGATCATCTTCAAATATACGGGCGAGAGCTGTCGCCATAAGAGTCTTGCCCAGACCTACGACATCTCCAATGATTACTCCACCACGCTTATTAAGATGATGAGCTGCTATTTTGACCGCTGCGGTCTGATAAGCAAAAAGTTTATTTCCAAAGTCCCGTGGGATACGGAATTCCAGAAGTCCGCTGCGCGCTTCTTCAGCGAGATGATATGCCATTTTTATATAAATGTAATAAGGAGGAATGAGAGCTTCCCGTGCCCAGCTTTCTTCAATAATGCCGGCTAATTCATTTGATATGTCAATGCACCATCTGTCATTCCAGCGGGCTTCAAACCAGCCGGCCAGTTTATTCGCTGCATCATGATCAAGCACATCTATGTTTAATTCCCCCTGGTTGGAAAGCCCTGAAAAGGTGAGATTACTGCTTCCGAGATAGCCTATGGTTGGATTAATAGGATCAGAGCGAAACAGTAAATACAGCTTGGCATGTAAGGGATACCTCATAAAAAGTTTGACTCTGATTTTCTTATTCTTTATCTGACGGGCCAGTCGCCGCAGACCTGCTTCATCGTCGTTCGTTGGAATGCCTATCGTTAATTGGTCCCTGAATTCTTCAGCTAATTTCTTTTTAATACGAAGGGCCGTTTGATTGTCAAGCATGCTCTCCTTTTTTATAAGACTCAGCGCTTCTTTCAGTTCTTCCTCTGGAAGACGCTGCATGCCCACTAGCAGACGGCAGCAATTGCCCTCCCCGCCGGACCATTTCTCTATATATGAATCGATATGCTTCCAGCCGCGCAAATTAAAATAACCGACACAGAAATCCGCGCGGTCAGACAGGGCAATAGTTTCCTGTAAGGCTGGGAGTAATGACTGTTCAATATTGTCGAAGATTCTTGGCATTTAAAATTCCTGTCTGTAATTTCTAAAAACCGAATATTCCGGCACTTTAGGGACGTTGATTCCTACGTTGCATAACTGCGATGATCAGTAAAAGCGTTTACAACAGGGCTTCCGGTTAAGGTATTTAACGGCTTCTAAATCCACCCCCGTCCCTTGCAGGCATATGGAAAATTAGACAAGAACCTCCCCAAAGTAGTTGCTTTACTGTCATCTGCTTTTATTCCATGACCTTCGCTTCTTTTTCCCTTTCCTATTCCTTGCTCTATTTTTCTATTATAGACCCCCTTTGTCTCTTCCTAAGCTAAATATATCTATTGATTGATTGGAATAGGCAAAAAACCGTTTTTGTCCAACATTTCTATAATACCCCGTAGAAGATAACTATTTTCAAAACGCAATACGTATTTCCGGGCATTTTCTCTCTCCGGGGCTATCATTTTTTTATCTCTCAACCTTCTTATCACTCTGGAAATTTCAGCTGGCATTTTATCAGGAAGGATATTTCTAATATCTGATGCCTGTATTACTTGCTTTTTAATGATAGTTTTTAATATTTTCGCTTCTATTGGAATTATTAATTTTCTCTCACTCGAGAACTCAATTGCAGGCAATAAAATATTCTGCACTAAATAATTATAATCAAGCAATTTATCTATTTTATCTATTTCTTCCTTCAAGCCGGCCAGCACATATTCACACCAAGCCAAAACATCTTTTTCTTGCCCACTATCAGCTTTGGACAAAAAGCTATAATATTTGTTCCTGTCATTACAAAAAACTGCGGTTGGATTGACTATTCGTCCAATATTAATATTAAAGCCCTGTTTTACCAGCATAGCGTAAGTAAGCAATCGCACAGTTCTTCCGTTCCCGTTATCAAAAGGATGGATCCAGGCAAAACGATGGTGAGCAATAGCCGTTTTTAATAAATCATATTTTCTAACATCTTCCTTGTTGATAAATTTAAACAACTCATCCATATAGCCAGGCACTTGAACTGCATCTGGAGGCAGGAGGCTTGATTGTGTAATGTGCACATTTTGCTTCCTGTAATTTCCGGGATTGCTGCTGCCCTCCTTGCCAAGATTTCTAACAATCTGTTTATGAAGCTCGCTGATAAACATTCTATTAATTGTTGTGTTTTCAATATTATCATCAATAAATGCAAGCGCTTTCTCCATGTTTTGGATTTCAATAATTTTCTCGTCTTTTGTCCTCTTATCTTCAATCTTTGTTTCAATAAATTCCACAATGGTTGTTCTGTTGCCTTCAATGCGCGCTGATCCAATACTTTCTAAGGTATGGAAAATGCTTTTTAATTGAAAAAATATAGCCGGATGTGTTGTTCCTCCTAACGGCTTTTTTCTCAGGTAGTCCAATTCAATAATCAAATCAGTTAAACCGGAACCAAAAGCCGGTTCAACCAGATTCAAATCAATATACTTAAATTTAACATTCATATATTTATTATTTAACACTCCTCCCCTAAAATACCTTTATTACAACAGGTTACGGGCTCGAGCATTATTAAACATTTGACATTCTGTCAAATGTTATTTAACACTTTCATGAAATTCTCTATTCAACTTCTTATCCCTCTCACTAATTCCTCAATCCTCATCCTCACTACAATTTACATACAAATGTTTTTTTCAAGCACTCGACCCGTACGTATTACATTCATTCTGATCCCTGATTCTCTAAATATCATAAAGATATAACCAGTCCTCATACAGTTGTTCTGCATATTAACAGATATGGCATGCAAAGTAAAAAAATTAGCATTTTGGAGGCAGGATATGGTGTCAGGTCTTGACATGTGAATTAGCAACATCATTGACAAGTTTTGAAAGTTTTTTGTCACTTGCCATCTTTTCTTTCAATCTTGCAGATGCCTTGCTTACCGCAATATAATGTATACCACCAAATAGCTTGCCTATCTCCTCATTGCTTATTCCCGCGTATCTTTGCATTATATAAATCGCCACTAATCTCGCTATGTTTCCTTTTCCTCCCCTGCTCCTTACTTCAATCTCTTCCATAACCCCTTCCATATTATTCATAACATCCTCATCCCTGAACCTTATAACCCGCACACCTAACTCCCTCAGCCGCTGCTCCTTCTTTTCGTCTCTGTCCGCGACTTCTTCAAAGGTATGCGTGTAGCCGTCCACCTCTATCGCCAGCATCAGTTCC
>VAPF01034426.1_pt1 | contig 11166 bp, 10 predicted proteins | sample 3393931 | NCBI WGS metagenome assembly VAPF01 (sample SAMN08290437, study PRJNA428436) | hydrothermal vent metagenome | isolation source: Deep-sea hydrothermal vent chimney | place: Atlantic Ocean: South-mid Altantic Ridge | depth 2773 m m | reverse complement strand
TTCGTAAGCTAACAACCCCTCACAGTGTTTGGTACACAAAAGTACCGAACAGAGGTCATTAGCCCGAACAAGGACGATTAAAGGTGAACCTCATCACCAAAGCTACTGTAAAAGTAATCAATACTTATTGGGAAGGCTAATTTAGGCTGTTTTTTTTGTGTAATTTTAACAGGATATAAACAAGTACAGGACAAAACAGTTGTGTAATGCCGAATACTTAAAACAAGAAGAATTTTTTATGAAACAGTAAAATAATACAAAACGAAAAATCGTTTTTAATAAAATCCTTCTCTTATGTCAACGCCAAAGAAAAGACTGCCGGTATTTGGTTACCGGCGCTTCTGACAGCCACTCTTTTCAGTTTAGCATCCGCCTGCTGCTACAACGGCCTTCTTTTTGCGACGGACAACAAGCGGCTTTCTTACATTCGATTTTTGTCCCTTTCCGGCTGTTGTGACAGAAGTCTTTGCCACTTTTGCATAATCATAACGGGGAACTCCTTTTATATAGGAACTATCTGTTCTGGTTACGGCCAGGTTATTCTTATGCGCCAGATAATAATCATATCCTCCCAACAAAATCTTCACATTGTCAAAGCCAGTTTCCCTGAAGAGCATCCAGGGGCCGTTGGCCTGCAGCTGGGTATTTCCATATAAAACCACTGTAACGCCATTTTTTTCAAAGTCTTTAAGCCTCTCTACGTTTTCTTTATTTGTTAAGCCATAAGCAGAGATATTCTCTGCACCCGGAATGTGACCCTGGCTAAAGGCAAACTTATTCCGGATGTCTATAAGTACCACATTCTTATTCTTATGGCTTATCACATCCGCCAGCTGCCAGGGATAAAAAACGGCATCTGTATCTTTCAGTATCCGGAGGCTTTGTTCCATATCTTTATGATAGATAAGAAGCGGTTTTCTCATAGTCAGAAATCCTATCACAATAACTGCCACAAATAACAGCAATACAACAAGGGTCTTTTTGGGATTAAGTTCGTGTACGTGCATTTTTCTATTTTTTTAAAAAATCTTAAATAATGAAATCTGTTAACACCCCCCGGAAGCAACAACGGTCTTTTTCTTTCTTTTAAAAACCACTTTGGTTTTACCCGCTTTGGAAGAAGCACTCAATTTAGCACCGGTAAAATATAGGCTGGCACCTTCTCTGAATTCATAAACTTTAAAAGCAGTTTCAGGATCTGTTTCCGAGGGTACCTGTGGTTTTATAATCGTTTCCATCCATCGATTAAGTCCGCCTTTCATAACATAGTTGCTTTTATACCCCAGTCTTCTTAACAAAACCCAGGCCTGATCCGAGAGTATGTCATCATTTGCAAACAAAACAACCCGTGTACCCGGAACACCAAAATACTCACTACCTGAAGGAGTCATCAAACTATCTAAAGGAACATTAATGGCATTGGGCAGAGAGAAAGCCTTGTATTGGTCAGATCCTCTAACGTCAATCAGTTCTATGGAAGGATCCTTTTCAATTATCCATTTTGCCACTTTGTCGGTAGAAACATACCGCCCGGGTTGGATAATATCCCACAACAGTTTATCAGGTGGAACTTGTTTAAGCTTACTATGTGCATGGAAAAATAAGAGGCCTGCTGCCAGCACAAATATTATCAGGGTAAGAAATAAATAATTTCTGTTCATAATCTTAGAATTTATATTCCGTTATTTTTTTTCGTACCTTTTTCTCAATAAGCATAGTGACCCAAAAGGCAGCCAAAGCAATTATTGTAAAAGCAAAAGCAAACCAGGAAGCGCTAATCCCGGTAACGTCAGTAAGGGTTACGTGTCCAAGGTTTCCACTATTGTAGAAATCTTTAAACAAGGGGAAACTTTCGGAGAATAAAAATATTCCGATATAGAGGCCGATGGTAAAAACAAGGCCATCGATTTTTCCAATAGAGATGGCTGTAAAGCTGGTTCCGGGGCAAAAGCCACCCATAAGAAAACCAAAGCCCATAATAACGCCGCCGAGAAGCATAGAAGGCCAAAAGGCAGGAAGAATAAAGATCTGAGACAGATTTATCCAGCCAAAATAATCAAAATACAGCAAGCCAATCATTGCTACTATGACTGCTGTAAAGAAAACTCGCAGTACAACAAAATTGTATCCGTAAAAAGTACCGACAATATTTCTGGAGGAAGAGAAGCCTGAAGCTTCCAGAATAAATCCAAAAGCTATCCCCAGCAAAATAGCAATAACAAAGTTCCAGTCGCCGGTAATGATGCCATTAGGAATAAGAGGTCCCATTTTTATATTTTTTAAAGTTAAAACTTATTAAATCCATAATTTCCTGAATATCCGGGTAATAGCATAGCCCGTACCAAAAATGGCGAACATAACAATTACCCCTCCGAGGGCAAAAGTGGCACTACCACTTAACGCCGCCCCACTGGTACATCCACGGCCAAACTGGCTTCCGGCTCCAAAAAATACACCACCGAGCAGAGCGAAAATTAGTCTGGTTTTACTTGTAATCTTCGGACTATGTTCCACCCAGGGTTTTCTAACCCTTCCGAAAATAATCCCTGAAAGCAGGCCTCCGAAGAAAATACCTAACGATTCAAATACCAGCCAGTTATACATAGGGGAATGGTCGCTACTGATAAACTTCCCCATATAAGCATTGGCTTTGGCCAGTGTGGGATTAATTGCATCAGCAGTGGTGACAACCGTACTTTTTACGGCACCACTGGCCCCCAATCCACGTCCTGTTATATAGACCGTTACCAGGACTAACAACCCCAGTAATACACCACCCAAATAGGGATTAATATAATTGGGTCTGTAGTCATTTTTTTGTTGTGTTTTCATTTTTCAATTTTTTATAGATCAATATAGAAATCGGGTAATCTGACCTGCTTCAACCATCACAAAACGAAACATTAGTCCTCCGAATAGAATCAGAAAAGCCGGCACCCATTTGGGAACATGGTATCCGGATAATTCCAGGATCTCAAGAACTCCGGGAAATATGAGGCCAAGCAAAACAACAAAAACCCAGAAGCTGAAGGTAAAAGGGCCTCCCAAAAATAATTTAAAGGCTTCCAGTTTTACTGCTGTTCCGGCCATGAACCCCATAAACAGGTGGACAATCAGAAACAGCTCAATGGCAATAAAAATAAGGTCAATTTTGCTCAATACTCTCCGTTCGTGTTCACTATTACTTACCCACATAATTGCTGCCAGTCCGGTGGAGAAACCCGAAACTAAGAAAAGAGGCCCTAATATAGAGGTATTCCACAACGGCCTGGCATTAAATGCAGAGAGGAGAATTCCGGTATAAACGCCTAAGATAATGGAAAGAAATATCATAACCCAGGCCAAAGAAATGCGATTTTTAATGACCCACTTCTCAAAGGTGTTTAAGAAACCGAATTTCCAATCCCACCGGGGAAACATCTCTTTCATATAGCTTGCTACCCAAACTATTGACAAAGGGGTGATTAGCATCAAAGTCCAGGCTCCCCACGACATGGGCGATGTAAAACGAATGGTGGTATATAACTGCCAGAAATATAATTTGTGGTATAAATCTGAAAATAGCGCCGTTAGCCCAATCACCAACACAATCGGGGCAATAATAGTTGCCCACTTCACTGTTGCAGGCATCTCTTTTTCCTTACCACGAATTACAAAATAAGCAGCAAAAAAGATGATGCCGGCTGCCAGGCCTCCGAGAAAGAGGTAAAGTGCAATTTGCCAGTGCCACATACTTAAATAGGGGTCGATACCCGGGATATTACGGCCGCTAACTATCAATTCTTCCTTCATTGTTATTGTCTTTTATAGGTTATTATGTAAGATAATATAATTGAGGCTCAGTTCCTGCCTCGGGGGCCAGCACATACCAGGTTCTGTCTTTCAAGGCTTTTGACACATCGCTGTTCGGGTTATCCAAATCTCCAAAATGGAGACAGTAAGTAGGGCATACATCCACGCAGGCCGGGTTTTGCCCTTTCTCCACACGTTGTATGCAGAAAGTACATTTATCTACGTATCCATCCGGATGGATATAACGGGCATCATAAGGACAGGCCTCAATACAAGCACTACAACCGATACAATCGTCGTGTGTTACCAAAACGATACCTCCTTCAACAATATGGCTGGCACCTGTAGGACAGCACCTTACACATGGAGCATTGTCGCAATGGTTGCAACGTTCGGAACGAAATTTCATATCAAGGTTCGGATAAGTTCCATCCACATTTTCCACAATCCAATCGCGGGAAAAGCCATGAGGAACATTATTTTCCGTTTGACAGGCCACCACACAATCGGCGCAGCCTACACATTTATTGGTATCAATAGCCATCGCGTATCTCATGCTTTAACCTCCTCTCTTTGTTTTTCTGGTTTTTCTTTTAAAAAAGTAACAAAATTGACACGCATACCGGTTCCTCCCATAACGGGATCCTGAGCATAATGGGTAATCATTTGCTCATCACTGGCACCACGGCCGTAAGCTCTCGTCAATTTTTTATCGGAATGACCGAAACCATGTACCATATAAACCGAATCCCATCGTATTCGTTCGGTTACTCTCACCTTTACGGGAAAACTGGTAACAACATTATCCTGATTTTTAAGCCAGATATAATCACCGTTATTAAGCTCCCAGATGACAGCAATCTTCGGGTTTATCCAAACACTATTTTCCTTCATCAAATCCCATAGATTATGGTTATTAATGGTTCGGGAAAAGGTATGCATGGGCGCCCTTCCGTAAATAAGCCGGTAAAAATTTTGAGGTGGCTCAGGATGAGGTTTATAAACAGGCATAGGGTCAAAACCAGCATCGGCAAACTCTGTAGAATACAATTCAATCTTACCGGTATTGGTGTTAAACTCATAGTCTTCATCATCACCAAGATAGAGAGGGCCATTTACGCGCGGAAATTTCTTCACCCCGATTTTTTTCATCTCCTCCAGAGAAGTACCGATTTGTTTAAATTGCCAGTCTAATACTTCCGAATAATCATCGTAATTGAAATACGCATGTAATCCTAAACGTTCGCCGATTTGTTTAACAATCCACCATGCAGGTTTTGAATCATATTTCGGTCTGACTGCCGGCATCCTCAAGGCAACAGAAGGAATCCTATTCTGTGCAGCCCGGATAAAATCATATCTTTCCAGGTAAGTGGCTTCCGGTAAAACCACATCGGCAAAACCTGTCACTTCCATGGGCATAGTGTCCATTACGGCAATAAATTCAACCGCTTCAATGGCCTCTTTGAGTAAAGGTTTGTCAGGCATGGAAATGGGCAGGTTGGTTCCGCCTACCAGCCAGGCTTTTATCTGATGTTTGTATTTGTAGCGTGGTACGGAGGCTTTCATAATTTCAGTGGTAATTCCCATTGTTGCCAAAGGAAAACGCCCCTCAAGCAAATCTTTCCAGTTCCATTTAGGTTTTGGATATGGAGGCTGGGGGAAATGAGGAACAGCTTTTGCCTCAGGAAGGTACAAGCTTCCTCTTTTGCCCCAGGCGCCCAACAGGGCAGTGAGGATTCCGAGTGCTCTTTCACGCTGGCTATCATCACCATACCAGACAACATGACGGCCGGGATGTATCACAACAGCCGGTGCAAATCCGGCCATTTCACGTACGGTTTTCCGAATCAAATCAGGCTCAATGGTCGTAATCCCATACGCCCATTCAGGTGTCATATCCTTAACATGTTCTTTCAGCTGATCGAAACCAAAGGTGTATTTTTTTACATAATCTTTATTGTAAATATTTTCATAAATAAGGACATGAATCCAGGCCATAATGAGCGCGATATCGGTTGAAGGTTTTATGGGCAACCAAAATTGAGACTTACTGGCAGCGGTACTAAACCTTGGATCAACAGTAATTATGGTAGCTTTCTGGTCAATGGCATGAGACATTTCCTGTACCTGGCTGTTGTGCATATTTTCTCCAATATGAGATCCTATCAGCACCAGACATTTTGTATCACGAATATCGGTACATTCCGGAGAGCCTATAAAAGCCCCATAGGTGGCATAATAAGCAGCAGACCTGGGGCCACGACATTGGGCATAAGCAGGTTCAGCATTGGTTTCAGAGCCATATGCTCTCATAAGATGCTCTAAATGTCCACCGGGAGTGCCATGATTGAATAAGCCAAACGATTCCTTACCATATTTATCCGCAACCTCCTTCATTTTGCCGGCAACCTTGTCCAGGGCTTCAGCCCATGTGGCTTTGCGGAAATACTGGGAACCATCTTTTCTGGTTTCACGAATTAAAGGTGTTTTCAGTCTGTCTTCGTCGTTGTACATGCCTACACCTCCCGTCCCTCTCGGACAAAGGCGTCCGTTGCTGTGCGGATCATTCTTATTCCCAATTAATTTTCTTAATCTCCCTTTTTTGTCAACGTACGCCCAGCCAGCACATTTCCAAAAACAAACCTCGCAATAAGTAGGGGTCGCTGTCATGTCCTCATCGCTGGCAGGCTCCTCCTCACTTTTGCTATCAAAGAGATCTAAGCCGCTTGCCTTGAGCGAATATAACCCCAATGCAGCAGCTCCGGCACCTACAGCAGAGATTTTAATAAATTGACGTCTTGTTTTCATACGTGTATTTTTAATGTTAAAGTCATCCGGTCGTTACCTAATATTTAAAGAACAAGGATATTCGCCCCAATCTCCAGATGTGCAAAAAAACATGCTACACCATTAAATCTATTAAGTATTATCCAAATTTCTTTCATATATATGATATTTTATATAAATATTTATATTATTATATATCCACAGACAAAAATATAATGATTTAAATAACAAATGATAAAAACTAACTATTTGAATACGTTAAAAATAGGAAAGCTATTGTTTGATTTACTGGCAATTACTAAATGAGCATTTTCTATGATAAAAATCATATAATATCTAATTACCTGATTTTTATTTATTTATGATTTTTATTTATAATGTAAATAAATTACATCCTTATAGTCCACACATCGAAAAAAGGGATGAAAAGGCAGCACAAAACGTAATAACCTGCAATGTATCCGAATTTTACACTAAAAAAGAAACAGGGACGGATAACCGGTTTAGAACCAATAGCCAATACTAACAAATGCCTGAAGATTTCTCTTTTGGTTGGAAGTCATTAAGGTAAGCTCCATTGGACCGATAAAACTATCGTAACTGTATGTGATGCCATAACCAATCATAAAAGTATCTCCTTTAAAAAGATTATTAAGATCCACCGGGTTGCTACCCATATCGAACCTGAGCAGCAGGTAATGCTTTTTGGCCAGTTGGTACTGCAATTTCAGTCGTAGAACAGCGGCATATAACCCTGCCTGCTGGCTAAACTTAACACCTGTAAAATCCTGGAAGTTCTCAATATAGTTGGAGGTATTTAGTCCGCCAAAAGTAAATAAGTCCTGTATCGGCGACATGTTGTTTCCTTTTATGGTTGCGCCAAGGAAAATGCCGGGACGCAACGTAAACTTTCTTCCTAAGGGAATAGCCTGATTGTATTCAAGATAGGTTATTAATGCCGGACCAAAAACTTCACGAGCCCTGCCTTTCGAAAGTAGAAAGACATATTTGGCTACCAGTACAGACTGAAACCCTTTATGGGGATAAAGCTGGTTGTCATATGTATCTGAGCGGAAAGAAACAAAAAAGTTGCCATAACTGTTATAATCATTAATCAGTGCGCCAACATCAGTGGTATCATATTGCATCCTGAATTTAAGATATTCATATTTAAAGCCCACTCTAAAATTATAAGTGTTTTTGATGGTAGCATTCATAAAAACCGAACTGGAGAAATTGGAAAAAGTTACTTTATCCGTTTTTACGTCCCCATTGTAAGTATTAAACCCGAAACTGTACATATTAATGTTTACCCCCAGTCCCGGCGACCGGCCATTCTCCACCAAAAACAGAGCACGTAACCTTGGGTTTACTCCTAAAACGATATCAGTATAAAGTTTTGTGCCGGATATCAAGTTACGAAAAGTCGCTCCCACAAGAAAACTGCCGGAATAATTGTTGTCGTAATGTACGGCGGCTCTTACCGTACCCAGACTTTTTTCCTTTATTTTTAGTATAAGCCTGGCGCTGTCGTTTTGACCCTGAAGTTCATAAAAAACATGGTCGAAATAATTGGTTCCGTAAGCATAGTTTATTTTCTCCTCCAGTTTTTTAATGCTTATTTTCTTATGAATAATACCTTTGAAAATATGCTGCACAAACTGTGGTCTCAACCTCTCAAGTCCATCAACTTCAATATCATTAATGTAAATTGAGTCGAGAGGTTTGGCTTTACATACATTCGCCGGTATATATTTAATGGCATTCAGCGAATCAGCAAACGCTTTTAACTGGGCGTAATGTACCCTCGCCGCCCGTTCCCCCACAGCCATGATGGAATCATAATTGGAAAAGTCCATCATCCCGTAATTCAATTTGATATTAATCAAAAGATTCGTGTTTTTGTAAGCCTGATTGTTGGCTGCTACCCGGTTGAAAGAAATAACCTGATCCAGAATCTTCGTAAATGTATTCAACTTCTTAATGTCTTTGGTCAGACCTTGTTGCACGTCTCCGCCAATAATAAACTGCGCTCCCATTTTTTTTACATCCATAACCGGGAAATTATTAACTACACCGCCATCAACAAGATAACGCCCATGATAGTATGTGGGAGAAAAATACCCCGGAATTGACATACTGGCACGAACTGCCAGAGGAAGATACCCTGTGGAAATGTTGATGGCTTTGCCTGTAAGCAAATCGGTCCCAACACATAAGAAAGGAATGGGCAGTTTATGAAAATTATGAATATTATATGTAGTACTTAAAAAATGATTGAGCATCATATTCACCTGCTGGCCATCGTAAAGCGCCTCTTTTAATCCGACTGACTTCTTTTTCAATGGTAGGCTGACAATGTAATTTTCAGCATAAACTTTGTCTTCAAAATTAATATATTTCCTGTCAATTTTATCTGTCAGCAAGGAATTCCAATCCTGAGAACGGATAATTTTAGCAATGGAATCAGGCGCATAGCCCACGGCATACATCGCCGCAATAATACTACCAATACTGGTTCCGCCAATGTAATCAATATGCAGGTTTACCTCCTGCAAAACTTTAAGCAATCCGATGTAGGCAAATCCCTTTGCCCCGCCACCACTCAAAACCAGGCCTATTTTAGGACGTGTTGGTTTTTGTTTAGACAGGTTAACATTCTGAGCAACAATCATTTCGCCCAAAAAGAGTGCCAGACTAAAAATAAGAAAATATTTTTTCATAAGCCAAAATATTTTGATACTTTATTTTATTACAAATCCTAAACCAGCCTGTTTTACTCGAAAATCAGGTTTAACTAAACAACTTTAAGATGAAGCATAATTTACAAAGTTAGTAAATTTTCGAGATTAGGAATAGTGAGAACTTCTATCATTTGCTTCCTGAAACATAAATAATGATCAAGAGCCGCATAAAATATACCTGTTATAAATTATGAGCTATTCTTTACTTTCATCCGAAAAGGCTGCTGACAAACAATTTCATTTCGTATTTTCGCCTGAAAAGTACGGACCTTGAACTTGAAAAAACACAGTCGGAGAAAATTTCTCCAGCTCACCGCTACCGGGGTTGGCCTTTCGTTGGTATATCTCTGGGATAAAATGATGGGAAACCGTTTGCTTACTGCAGTACAAAAAAAAATTGTGTTGCCAATAACCCACAAACTGGTTTCTTTCTATAGCGATTATCTTGTGATTAACCAAAACCACAAAATAAAAGTATTTTCGTCCCATTGCACCCATCTGGGCTGTATTATTAATAAGGTAGAAAACGGGAAGCTGATTTGTCCGTGCCACGGTTCCGAATTCGACCTCGATGGAAATGCTGTGAAAGGCCCAGCTTACAAACCACTACCATCCATTCCTTTTAAAATAGACAACGACACCCGGCAAATTATCGTCCAACCCTCGAATGCATGAAACAGTCGAAAGGAAATATTCGCTTCAAAACAACCTATGGCCAAATCAGCCTGGCACTGTTCATGTATGTGTTGTTATCCGGTATTTTACTTGCAATTCCGTTTGATGTAAACAAGCCTTACGCTTCTATCAGCAGCCTGATGGTGATGAATCCATGGGCTTCGTTTATCAGGAATATACACTATTGGAGTGCGCAATTCTTCCTGGTATTCAGCCTGCTGCACATGTACGACCATTACCGGAAACAGCGCGAAACCGGTTTGAAGCCGGGAATGGGATTTCGGTTAAGTCTTGGTGTACTCATTATTTTTTTGGCTATGCTCACCGGTTTTCTCCTCAAGGGAGATGCCGACAGCCTGCAAGCCCGTCAAATTCTATGGAGCCTCACATCCGGGATTCCTTTTATCGGGAAGTTTCTCGCTGTTTCGCTGCTGGGGAAAGAGGGCAATTTTCAACTTATTTATGTAAATCACATCGCAACATTCACTATTTTTATAACAGTCATTATCGTAGAACATAGCAAGAAATTCTGGCCTAAGGCGGGTGACTTCGTGATTACTTTTTTAGTTCTTATTTTGGTCAGCTGGTTGTTCTCAGCACCACTGCACGGCAATGTCAATCCAACAGTAAAAGGCCCCTGGTATTTTGTGGGATTTCAGGAAGTATTGCATTGGCTTAGTCATCCGGAGTGGGCACTTTTCTGGATTTTGGTGCTTTTGATTTTAGTTTATTTTGCCAATTCAGGAAAGATGAAAACCGCTTTTTTCAGCAAAAGAACGCTATTGATATTTACCTTTTTCTATGTTGTACTCACAGTTATCGGCCTGTTTTTCAGGGGAGAACACTGGCAATGGATGGTCCCCGGACAAAAAGACTACAACTACAGCGTAATGAATAACTTCAAAACGGAACGAGTGGACTTTCATCCGGATTTTTCTTCTGCTCAAGCCGTGGAAGCACCGCTTATCCAAGGTAAAAAAGAGAGCTGCGTGATTTGTCATAACAAGGTACATGGTTTCACGAATGCACATAATCCTAAAATCATTGGATGTTTTTCGTGCCACGGTGGCAATCCTTTTGCTACCGACCGGAAAGAGGCACATAAAAACATGATGCTTATTCCCGGAAATCTAAATAATGCAGCAAAAAGTTGTGGTACTACCGG
>VAPF01011190.1_pt1 | contig 11166 bp, 9 predicted proteins | sample 3393931 | NCBI WGS metagenome assembly VAPF01 (sample SAMN08290437, study PRJNA428436) | hydrothermal vent metagenome | isolation source: Deep-sea hydrothermal vent chimney | place: Atlantic Ocean: South-mid Altantic Ridge | depth 2773 m m | reverse complement strand
TTTAAATTCGGGCTCATTTTTGGCGTGATACTGATCCCGATGCTGATCCTCAGCGCCATGCTGGTGGCCAGCATTGACAACGAAATCAGCTCCCTACAAAACGGGCAACGGGGCTTAACCTATCTCAAGATTACAAGGCTGCCCATCGAACACATCCAGCAACACCGCGGCATGACCAGCGCCTACCTCAACGGCAATCAGGGCTTCCACGATCGCATCCTGCAAAAACGTCATGACGTCGACCAGCACCTGGTCAACCTACAGGCCACCGACGAGGAACTGGGCGGTGCATTGGCAACCGCTGGCAGGTTGCAGGAGATCCTCAGCCAGTGGGAGGCCATCAAGGACAATTCCCTCAATACCACATCGGCGGACAGCCTCAAGACCCACAATGCCCTCGTCGCCAGACTCTTCGACCTCATGAGCCACGTGGCCGACACCTCTGAAATCACCCTGAATCCCACCTTGGACAGCTATTATCTGGGCAACGCCCTGGTACACCGTCTGCCCAACCTGACCGAAAACATGGGGCTGGCACGCGCACTCGGCTCTAGCGCCGCCGCAACCGACACACTCAACCAGACCACGTATACCAAACTGGCGGTGTTCATAGAGAACATCCACAATTACAACAATAACCTGCGCAAGGGCCTGGCCGCTGCCTTCGACTATAATCCACAACTCGGCAAAACCCTGAGCAGCCAGGTCAAGGCCAACGATGAGGCCATCACCCAGTTGGCCACCATGCTGCGCCGGGATCTGCTGGATGCCGATCCCATCACCATCAGCAGCGATGCCGTGTTCTCCACGGCAACCCAGGCCATCACTAAGACCTATGCCCTGTTCGATACCATCGTGCCCCAATTGGACACACTGCTTGCCGAACGCATCGCCGCCGGCTACGCGAAAGAAATCAGCACCATCGCCATCGCCGTGGCCGTACTGTTGCTCACTGCCTATCTGTTTGCCGGCCTCTATCTTTCCGTCAACGACAGCGTGCAAGACATGCACGAAGCCACCCAGCACCTGGCAGCAGGAGACCTGACAACCCGGGTACAGATTGCCAGCCGTGACGAAATGGGTGACATCGCCAAAAGCTTCAACAAGATGGCCGAGGGATTCAGCAATACCGTACGGGACATCATGGCCTCTTCCTCGCAACTGGCCACCGCCGCCCAAGAAGTGTCAGCCGTGACGGTACAGACCAGCCAAGGGATCCAGGAACAGCAGTCACAGACCGACCAGTTGGCCACCGCCATGAACGAAATGACCGCCACCGTACAGGAGGTCGCTCGACACGCCGAGGAGGCTGCGGGCGCCGCCTCCGCCGCCAACGACGAGTCAGCCAATGGACGGCAAGTGGTCAACAATGCCGTTAACACCATCGATGCCCTCGCCGAGGCCATTGGCCGGGCTGCCGACGCCATCCACCGCGTGGAGACCGACAGCGACCGCATCGGCACCGTGCTGGACGTGATCCGCGGCATCGCCGAACAGACCAACCTGCTGGCGCTGAATGCCGCTATCGAGGCTGCGCGCGCCGGTGAACAGGGCCGCGGCTTTGCGGTGGTGGCCGATGAGGTGCGCACCCTGGCGGGGCGCACTCAGGAGTCGACACAGGAAATCCAGAAAATGGTCGAATCCCTGCAGGGCGGCACCAAAGAGGCAGTACAACTCATGGAGCAGAGCCGTGAACAGACACAGTCCGGTGTCGAACAAACGGCAAAGGCAGGCGATGCCTTGAGCGCCATCGCCGATGCCGTAGAGAAAATCAATGACATGAATACCCAGATCGCCAGCGCCGCCGAGGAACAGAACTCGGTCGCCGAAGAGATCAACCGTAACGTGGTCAGTATCAGCCAGGTAACGGATGAATCTGCGCAAGGCGCCGAACAGACTGCCCGTGCCAGTGAAGACCTGGCCAACCTGGCCACCAACCTGCAGCAGGTCGTGGCCAAGTTCAAGGTCTGATAGCCACCGCACATCAAATTACGCAAGCGGCCTTCTGGGCCGCTTTTACGTTTGGGACGACACCAAACCAACCGTGCAGCAACACCGTTGCCCGATGAAGCGCAGCGGAATCCAGGGCACCTGCTTAGGAACGTGCACGTTCCTAAGCCATGGGGTATCCAACCTCCGCTCAATCCTTGTTAGTTGAGGTTAGATTGGTCAATTCATGATATCTAAAACCACCTTTAGTTCTTACTTATTTCATAAGTTAAAGTAAAGCTCCGGGCACTCTATCCGATAAACAAATACACAAATACACAAATACGAATATGAGGTAAAAGACACATGGATACCTTCATCAGCAATCTCCCGGTGAGGATGAAGATCATGGGTAACGCAGGCATCCTCCTGATCCTGCTCGCCTGCAGCTCTCTGTACGGCATCTACGCCATGACACAGATCGGCGCCAGCCTCCAGATCATCACCAAAGCCGACATCCCCCTGACAACCAAGGTCACCAATATCACTGAGCACCAGTTGCAGCAGGCCCTGCATCTCGAACGGGCCCTACGCTTTAGCGGAGCATTGCAGACAAACATTGCCCTATTCAAAGAGGAGATGCAGCGTTTCGAGGCGTTCAATCACAAGATCGAAGAGGAAATACGCGCGGGTCAACACCTAGCAGAAACACAGGAGGGCCTCAGCGCAAAAGAACAGGCCGAATTCGCCCAGGTGGCGTTGGCACTGAAAAGCATCGAGAATGAACACATAAATTACGCCCAGCATGCGCAGACGCTCTTTACCCTCCTCCAAGAAGGCGATATCACGGAAGCGGAGGTATTAGTCAAACGCGTGGAAGTGGAAGAAGAGCAGTTGGATAAGAATCTCCATATCCTGCTCGATACGATCAGCGATTTCACCGCACAGGCCGTCCTGCACGCCGAACAGCAGGAGCAAAATGCAGTCAGCACCCTGACCATCATCACCCTAGTGGCACTGCTGGCCGGCCTTGCCTTAAGTTGGCTGGTCACCAGTAACATCACAAAACGCCTGTCACAGGTAAGCGCGGGGCTGGGAGCCATTGCCAACGGTGATCTACGCCAGCAGTCCCAAGGCCGCGACGGACGAGATGAAATCGGCTCGCTGAAGGCGTCCGCACAGGCGATGCACGCACGCCTGCTGGAAATGATCTCCCACATCAGCGAGACCACAGAACAGCTCTCCACCGCAGCGGAAGAGATGTCCATCGTCACCGTCCAAACACGCGAAGGCATCCAACAGCAGCAATCTGAAACAGAACAGGTAGCCATAGCCATGAACGAAATGACCGCCACCGTGCAGGAAGTGGCCAACAACATCACCGTGACCGCCGAGGCGGCCGAAAAAACCTATCGGGATACGGACAGCGGCCGGCAGATCATCGAAGGAACTATCCAGGACATCCAGCAACTGGCCTCACGCATCGAACGTGGTGCGGAGACCGTGCAACAACTGGAACAACACAGCGGGGAGATCAGCGGCGTCCTCGACGTCATCAAGGGCGTCGCCGAACAGACCAACCTGCTGGCGCTGAATGCCGCTATCGAGGCTGCGCGCGCCGGTGAACAGGGCCGCGGCTTTGCGGTGGTGGTCGATGAGGTGCGTACCCTGGCGAGCCGTACCCAGCAGTCCACGGAAGAGATCAACCAGATGATCAATAGCCTCCAGTCGGTCTCTCAGGCGGCCGTGCAGGTCATGACAGAGAGCCGGCAACAGGTTCAATCGGTGGTAAGTAAGGCGACGGCGGCAGACACCACCTTTACCGAAATCCGCAACGCCGTGGCACATATCAACGATATGAATGGCCAGATCGCCAGTGCAGCGGAAGAACAAAGCTGTGTCGCGGAAGAGATCAACCGCAATATCGTGCAGATCAACGACATCGCCGGAAAGACCGCCACGGGCGCAGAACACACTGCGGCCGCCAGTCAGGATCTGGCACACATGGCCACGGAGCTGCAAGGCATCGTGGGGCAATTCAAGGTCTGACGGTCAATTTTTTATATAGGGGCGATTCCTCAGGCCACAATGGCATTGCGTATAACCTGAGGGATCGCTCCTACCTTTCGGATATGACTAACTCCCTCAACACAGCGGTGGCATAAGTACCGGCAGACAGACTGAAGGTCAGCTGCAAATCCTGCCCACCATCCAGCCATTGCCACTGTAAATCAGCCACCGGCAAACGCAGGGCGCGGCGTTCCTGTTTCAGACCCGCCTTTTCCAAGCCCTTACAGAAATCACGATGAGCGGCCAAAACCACCTCTTCCACCGCCCGCGCGGCAGCTATTGATGGCAGCTCGCCCCTGCCCCACAGCGGCCCGCTGGGCAGCACATCACCGCTGGCCAGGCGGGCAACAATCTCATCATCGATAACTTCACTGACAAAAAAACTGCGGCTACCGGCCAGTTGTAGAACCTCGCCTGACAATGCCCGGTTCCAGCTGGCATCGTGTACCCGCGCTGCCAGCACCTCGTTGAACAAAAAAGAGCGAGCGGCGGAAAGAAACAGCCCGCGACGGTGACGGTCTTTCACCCGTCGCCCGGCAAACATGGCCAGGGCCGCTGCCAGATTGCCGCCATCGCGGCCAAAGCGCTGTTCACCAAAATAGTTAGGCACGCCGTATTCGAGCACCGTAGCCAGTCGGTTTCCCAGGGCCTCACGATCACCCTGCATTTCGCGCAGCAACAGAGTGAACCGGTTACCGCGCAGGCCGCCACGTTGCAACTTGCGACGGTGACGCACCTGACCCAGTAGCTCAAGATCCTCACCGAGAATGGGCGACCAGTCCGGATCTGGTTTACCTGGTAGCCAGACACTGAACCACTGGGTGGTCACTGCAACGCGATCTTTCAGCCCACAGTAAGCTACGTCACGCGCACGCACCCCGGCATGACGCGCCAGGGCACGGGCCACCTCTTCAGTATTGCGGTTGCGCTTACGGATGTGCAGCAGCAGATGTTCGCCCTCACCGTCCGTCTCGCTGTCGCGCAGTTCATCGACGCGGAAGTCCTCAGGACAGGCGCGCACCCGGGCGTAGGCCTCGGGCATGCCGAGGGCGCGGGGCCAGTCGGGGAGGCTTGGGGGAAGTGGGGAGGAAACATTGTTCAAAAAAGAATCCTTTTTAGTCTGTCTGCCCGACAGCGGATGATATCAACACATTGGAGCAGATCATGCCCACGATATTTTTCCCGGCCATCACAGAGGTGGTTGTTTTAGTTTTAACCTTGCGGGAGAGCTTCATCGCGGGCATGGCCCGCTCTACGAAACCAGAAGACATACGGCGTGCGTGGCAACCCCCTCACCGCGGCCACAGAAACCCAGTCCCTCGGTGGTGGTAGCCTTAATGTTAACTTGGCCGGCACTCACACCGAGATCGGCAGCGAGATTCGCGCGCATGGCGTCGATGTGCGGGGCCATCTTCGGCGCCTGGGCGATAAGGGTGATATCCACGTTACCGATGCCATACCCCTGCTCTGCTAACAACTCAATCACCCGACGCAGCAGGATACGGCTGTCGATGTTTTCAAATTCACTGCTGGTATCGGGAAAGTGACGACCAATATCGCCCAGCCCGGCGGCGCCCAGCAGAGCATCGCAGAGGGCATGGATGGCCACATCGCCGTCGGAGTGGGCGATGAGGCCATGAGCAAAGGGAATGCACACGCCACACAACATCAAGTGGTCACCCTCACCGAAGCGGTGTACGTCATAGCCGTGGCCGATTCTCATTTTTCGTCCCCTTTCTTGTAAACCTTACGCCGGAACAGGTCGCTGCGGCGGCTCACCAGACGGTCGAGAAACAGCAGGCCATCGAGGTGATCCACTTCATGCTGAACAGCGCGGGCCTCAAAGCCCTCGCAAGTGTATTCGCGCTGCTCGCCGAATTCATCGAAGGCGGTGAAACGGATGCTTTCCGCGCGGATCACATTGCCAGTGTAATCCGGCACCGACATGCAGCCCTCGCGGCCCATAACCATGCCTTCCCACTCAGTGATCTCCGGGTTGATGAGCAGCATACGGCCGGAGCTGGAGGAACCCTTCGGCAGCTTGCGCATGGCGGAGATATCGACGATGACGATGCGATCAAAGCATCCCACCTGCGGCGCGGCAATACCCACCCCGCCGGATCCTGCACGCAGGGTCTCTTCCAGGTCGACGACGAAGGCACGCAGTGCGTCATCGAAGACCACTACCGGCTGCGATTCCCGTTTCAGGCGCTCATCCGGGTATTTGAGGATATCCAAGGACACCGCTCAACCCACCATGAGTTCAATAGGGGCAATCTGCGCATCCACGCCCCTACCCTTGACGATCTCCAGCGCCGATGCCAGCGCCGGAATACCTTCCAGGGCACGGCCCTCAATGTGCAAAATATAGATGGGCGCCTGCTCGGTACCACCGACGTCGGAGATGAGATCGAAGATATCCAGCCCGGCCTCGGCCAAGGCACCAGTGACATGGGCGACGATACCAGGGCGGTCGGCGCCGTAAACAGTAATGCGCACGTCTGGCTCCACGTGCTCGTGCAGTCCACCCTCGACGCGATCCACGTGCAAGCGCAGGCTGAGGGATTCGGCCTCCCCTGCCACTAACTGTTCGAGGGCATGGGTAGAGCCGGGAAATTGCACCATCATCATAATGGTGAAGTTACCACCGAGACGCATCATCGAGGTCTCTCCGAGATGGCAACCGCCTTCGAATAGCGCGTGGCTGACGCGGGCAACGATACCCGGGCGGTCGCGCCCCACCAAGGTCAGCATGTACCAATGATCGTTCATGGGACTCTCCTAATTACGGAATTCAATGCAAGCTTGAATGGGTCATGTAGATAAGCAGCACACCGGCGCCGATCAATGCGACCTGTTCCAGAGTAGCGCGGGCCTCGGCACGCTTGTGCAGGCCGGGGATCAGATCGGCCACGGCAATATAGATAAAACTGGAGGCCGCTACCGCCAACACGTAGGGCAACAGCTCTTGCATATCACTCAGGCTCCAGTAAGCCAAGAGCGCACCGACGATGGTGGTGAGACTGGACAAGACATTGAACAACAGTGCTTTAGTGCGTGAAAAACCACTGTGCAGCAACACCACGAAGTCACCCACTTCCTGCGGGATTTCGTGTGCAGCGATGGCCAGGGCGGTCACGATACCGAGGTGAATATCGGTGAGAAAGGCGGCGGTAATAAGCACGCCATCGACAAAATTATGCAGGCCATCGCCGATAAGGATCATGGAGCCGGCGGCACGCTTGCCCTGTCCGTCTTGGCCGTGCCCAGCCAGAGAGTGGGCCTCACAGTGGTCGGAATGGCAATGGCGCCACAGCACCAGTTTTTCCAGCACAAAGAACGTCAGCAGACCCAGCAACACCGCGAGGAAGATGTCGTGAAAATCCTCCACCCCCGGCGACATCAGGGCATGAGGCAACAAACCAAGGAAGGCCGCCCCCAGCAACGAACCGATAGCGAAGCTGACCAAGTGCGGCACCAATCGCGAACGCACCGAGGCCGGTAGCAGCAGGAAGCTGGCGGCTACCAGCACACTGAGCACACCGCCCAACAGGCTGAAGATGATAATCCAAGTGAGAAGACTCATAAAATACGGGGTACCTAGGGTTTGTGGCGAGACATTTTAACCTAGTGCCAGCCCGAAAACCCATGAAACAAGCCACGGTTTTGGGCGAAGCTAATTCACCTATTTATAATAAGGGCATAATGGCGTGTTTTGAGAGGTGCTTCAGTACCACCGGACAACCTTGTACAGGTTTTACGGAATCCCGGCCAGCATCTGCCCTGCCGCACGACATTTATGCCAAAAGGGTTGTGAAATAAAAGCTGTTCAAGCAGCTAAGCGTTGACTTCTTCGTCGCTCGTCTCATCGCAGACGAGCCAACTCTATTTACGCTGTAAAAGCAAACCAATACGATGAAGGTTGGTGACAACGATGGACAGGGCCACATGCTGTTCAAATCCATCCCGCCCATAGGACAGGCAACGGCTTAATCCTCGTATCTCAAGATTGTTGATACAGGTTTCTACCCCGGAGTGTTGGCGTCGTGCTTCAGAAAAAATGTCACTCTTTTTGCCACGTTTTTTCTTCCTAATTACAGCCATGTTAGGGTGGGCACGTTTTTTGTGCCCACGCAGTTGGCGCATAGTCTGCAAAAAATAGCCGAACGATTTTTTCCTCGCTGGAGGATATACCAGGGGATTCCAGGTGTCGAGATTCGCGCTCTGCGTGGCATTGACTTCCTCCCACCCTACATATGCTGGATTAGTGCAGCAAACCATTTTAATCGTGGTCTGTCCCCTATTGTCACTACCTATTGTCACTAAGGCTACAATATAAGAAAATTTAAACCACTTCTAATGCTTGACTAACATCCGCTAAAATATCTTCAATATTCTCAATACCGACAGAAATTCTTATTAGATCAGCACTAACGCCAGCGGCAGCTAATTCGTTCTCGTTTAATTGGCGATGCGTAGTTGATGCAGGGTGGCAAGCTAGTGATTTTGTATCACCTATATTGACTAAACGCAAAATCATTTGCAAGGCATCTATAAATTTACCCCCAGCTTCTTTACTACTGACTTTGTCATTGCCTTTAATACCAAAACTTATTATACCTGATGCTTTACCACCGGTAATTTTCTGACATACATCATAGTAAGGGCTGTCTTTTAGAGTTGCATAATTTACCCATGAAATTTTCTCATGATTTTGTAAGAAATCAGCTAATTTTTCTGTGTTTTCACAGTGCCTTTCCATGCGTAAGCCCAACGTCTCAAGCCCTTGTAATATCTGGAAAGAATTCATTGGAGAAATTGCTGCACCTGTATTTCGTAGCGGTACAACTCGGCAGCGACCGATATAAGCGGCAGCACCTAATGCTTCGGTATACACCACACCATGGTAAGAGGGGTCAGGCTCATTTAGCATGGGAAAACGCTCTTTATTAACTACTCAATCAAATTCACCAGAATCAATAATAACCCCGCCAATTGAGGTGCCATGACCACCGATATATTTGGTTAGTGAATGAATTATAATATCAGCACCAAAATTTATGGGCTTACATAAAAAAGGCGTAGCTACAGTGCTATCAACAATTAGAGGAATACCTCGCTTATGAGCAATTTCTGCCAACTTTTGAATATCAACAATATTACCTGCTGGATTACCAATGGTTTCACAAAAAATAGCTTTAGTCTTATCATCAATGGACTTTTTAAAGGCATCAAAATCATCAGAAGAGATCATTTTAACTTCAATACCTTGCCGAGGGAATGTATGTGCAAATAGGTTATAAGTTCCTCCATACACCTGGCTAGTACTAAGGATATTATCACCTATCTGGCAAATGCACTGAATGGCATAAGTAATTGCTGCCATACCAGAAGCGACGACCAAACTAGCAACACCGCCTTCCATTGCGGCTAAACGCTGCTCCAACACATCGGTTGTGGGATTCATAATGCGAGTATAGATATTCCCAGAAACTTTAAGATCAAATAGATCTGCACCATGTTGTGTGTCATCAAAGGTATAGGATGTTGTTTGATAAATAGGAACAGCTGCTGCTTTAGTTGTTTCTTCAGAGGTATAGCCATGGTGCAAAGCAAGTGATTCAAGTTTCATACATTCTCCAAAATTATTTTTAGTTTATTCAAAAATTTGTTTTTATGTCTATTTCAGAATTCGCATTTTTCGTCTAACGACCAAGCTGTGCGGTGCAAACGAAGCATCAATATCAACAGTTACCTCCCATCCCTCTGAGGGAGGAAACTGCTGACGGATTAAATAATATTTTACTTCAAGCTGATACATTATTTTTAAGGCAACGCTTAATATACGGCATCCGCCGTATAACAAGAAAATTTCCGCAAACACCGTATAGCTCCCCTATACAGGATGATATCCGGCACTTGCAGTCTATTACTCCTTTCCTGATTTCGACAATACCCAGCAGACCATTGATTAACAAGCGTTATTCATATCGACACAAAATGCAAGGGTAATTATACGGCTTTTGCCTCGATATCATCGGTTTTGGCGTGCTATACGGCGATTGCCGTATAGCACGCGGATATCAGTGCAAATTACGGCAGCATAGCTTGCTGATTAAAATGCCTTGGTTTTTCTTTACAAAAGGATGTGAAAACAACACAAATCTATACCCATGTCTTGCAGCGCGGCGGGAATGCTGTGCGCAGCCCCCTGTCGCGTATGATGGGGTCTGTAGCGAACTGGACAGCAATTTCAAGTCAGGGGTACACCTCACGCCCAGGCAGCCTGGATAATGCGACATCTTCATTGACAACTACCATAATCCGGGGAGCGTAATACCACTCCCCGAACCCTACAACGTTTCATCAAGGCTACTCAACCCGGCATCAACGCCCAACGGGCAATAAAACACCGATGACCCGATCACCCCACACATGCATGCCCAGGCCGGAAATAATCAACGCACTGCCCAACCAGATCTCCAGCGAGGGATGCTCGCCATTCAATACCAGGCCGATGATCAGCGCCAGCACCGGTGTCACCAGGGTGATCAATGCCACCCGGTTGGCCTCCAGATGCTTCAACAGATAGAAATACAAGGTGAAGCCCAGCGCGGAACCGAACACACCAAGATACACCAGCGCCATACCGGCCTGCGCACTGATATCTTCCGGCGCCGTGCCGTCATAAACCAACCAGGTCACAATGAACAGCGGCATAACTATAAAAAGACTACCACTGGTGACAGTCAGGCCCGGCAGACTGGCACCCACCTGCTTCACCCATACACTGCTGAAACTGTGCAGAAAAACGGCGGCCAGCACGGCCAGCACACCCCACCAGACACGGCCTTCGAACAGGATGTCCGCGGCAAAAATGCTCAGCAGCCCACACAGACCCAGGGCCATGCCCAGCAGTTTGCCCGGCGTCAGGCTCTTTTCTTGCAGCCACACGGCCGCAATCAATGCCGTCACCAGCGGGTTCAGCCCAAACAGCACAGCGATCAGGCCCGACGGCATGAATTGCGCACCCCAGTAAACGCTGAGCATGCCGCCATAGATCCCCAGTCCGGCGGCCATATAGGTTCGTCGCGCCTCACGATGCCAGGGCAGGCCCGGCTTGAACAGTTGCAGCAAAATAGCGCACACCAGTGCACCCAGTGCCAT
>VAPF01026724.1_pt1 | contig 11195 bp, 5 predicted proteins | sample 3393931 | NCBI WGS metagenome assembly VAPF01 (sample SAMN08290437, study PRJNA428436) | hydrothermal vent metagenome | isolation source: Deep-sea hydrothermal vent chimney | place: Atlantic Ocean: South-mid Altantic Ridge | depth 2773 m m | reverse complement strand
TGATAGTGGGACTTGTCCGCAAACAGGCGCACAATACCGTCGTGCAACACTCCCTCAAACAATTCGGGACACTCGGCTCTCATACTTAACCAAAGCGGCAGACTTTCGGCATTGAAGCTGAGTATGTCACGCTCATATATTCTCGCTAGCCAGGGAGGAACTGCCTCATAGCGTTGTATCCATTTTGCATCGGTGACGCTTCCATTTTGTGGTTTTCGAGCATCCCAACCTAAGTTACCGACAACGTTTCGGAATAGGGAATTATGCTTCTTTCCTTTTTGGGGTGGTGATTGGTCGTGGTAGCTGTCAGCTTCAGTTAGGGTGAACATACGTGCATCGTGGCCGCCGTGGCTGCAACCGTAATCAGACCAGAGGCCATTATCGCGGGGGTCCTGTAACGCATCTATGATAACGACGTGATAATCAGCGCGCACCAGATAAAATGCAGTGATCAAATTAACGATGCCAGCACCGACCAGGATAACGTGCTTATTCTTTGGTCGGCTTGCCGACATCGCGGGTATGGCGAGCTTGCGGGTGCTGATTCGCTCGGCCAATTGCAAAGCCCAGAGGTCTGGATGAATATCCAGGTCTTTCTCTGGCTGATAAATCCGTATGCCACCTATTGTTTTGAGTGTCGTTATTGAGTGTTGTTCCACCAGGATGATGGCCGGGGGTGACGGCATGGTTGCATGCCAGTCACAGAGGATGGCTTCGCTCGGTAGCGTACGGGTAATGAGAATATCTGGGCGATGCTTAGCCAATGTTGGCTGAAGAAAGCGTTTCCCTTTGATTTCCAGGTCAGGCCGATAGGTGATGTTATCCGCCAGAATGGTTGTTAACACTTTATCGTCTAGTGGGTAGGTAATCAGTAGTTTCATTGCTTGTAGACCATCCTTTGTCTTATTGCCCCAGCCACACTTATAACGAGATAACCTGGTTATATTTTAGGGGGGTGGGCACTCCGACCTTTAATTCCAAAACAGCGTTAGAATAATCCTTCTAGCTCGATTTACCTTGTTGTTATTTATTGTTATTTATTGTTATTTATTGTTATTTATTGTTATTTATTGTTATTTATTGTTATTTACTCTCGTTGCGACCCCATGGAAAAAACTTGGCGGTATTATAGGTGATCTTTTAATGAAAGATATATAACCTTGAAAAAATAATTGGATTGTAGAAACCTATGCCCATAGCGGCGCTTATGCGTTTTCAGGTGTATCGAACCAGAATGGTATCGTGCGATAGATGCGAATTCAGTCTACAAGGCAGGGACTGTCCAATACTGCCGCACGGGCGACGATGCCACCTTCTTTTTCTGTTTCCGGTTTGGTGCGTAGCAGATGCCCTAATGCACGGTTTTCGAGTAATGTATCACCTTGGTTGAGGCACATGGAAAAGATACCCAGCTCGCTTACCGTTGGAATTTCTGCCGAGCATTGCCTGTCTCGTATCAGAAAATTACTGGACCGGGGTGGACGGATATATTCCATGAGTATCCAGCCAGGGAATTTGGATTCATCCATCGCCGCAAGCGCCCGCCGCATATCCTGACCATACAGGTTGTTGCCACCGCCTTCGCGCTGGGGTTTAAGTACGTAATTTTCGGGGCTCATAAGGGCGCGATCCACTGCCTCCCGGTCATCTAATTTATACAGTCCGGCAAAGCAGGAGCGCAGGCGTTGACATTGTTGCTTATCATCAAAAAACTGCTCCAGTACGTTAGGCTCTGCCAGGCATTGTTGCATTTTTTTAGTACCGCAAAGCTGCATTGCCAATGTCGGGCATTTGATGGCAATCGAGCGTTCCAGCAACACACGCCCTTGCCACGCGCACTCATCATCGTAGTCGCCAGGTGTGTAACCCGCTCGAAAATAGACCAGCGCCACCTCCTGGTTTTCGATGCGCAAACGCTGACTGTCAGAGCTAAGGCAGGCGTGCTCACTAATCTGGGCTAGAGTACGGCGCACAACGGCTATGCCATGACGGGTCCACAGCATATGTTCCATATGCCGTTGGTCGAAAATATTGCGTTCGTCTGCTTGAATGACGAACAGAATAACGGCATCAGCTTCTCCATAATGTCGCCAGGCACTGGCCAGCGCGTCTACCATTCCGCTTTGGGCCGGGTTGCTGGGCAGCGCCTGTGAATCAATGTCCCCATGGCGTGCCGCCAAGTAGTGATGCAGCTCGCTGAGGCGACTGCTTAGGGCACCAAAGGCGGATGATATGGTGTTGATCTCTACCTGGCGTAACGCATTGCCCCAATCACCCGAAGTGGCGGCACTGGCCTGCAACAAATAATCTGATCGAAAGAGCCCTAATCCGGGCGGTAAAGCCCCATCGACTGGACGGGTTTCAAGATAACTGTTAAATAATCTGGCTGTAAAAGGGTCCGCTGAAGCAATGTCGTGAGTGACTCGGGCAAGGAAATCGTGATCCATCGCCACCCGGATCATCAGCTGGTTAAAATCAATGGCAACGGCGAGAGCTTTATTATAAGCCGTGCGCGGATAGGGCGAGGGAAATGCGGTAAAGGGGGCATGGGTAAACGAAGTATGGGTGTCCGCCATGAGCAGGCCTGATGCGAGGGCGAGATCCACGGCTTCCTGGACACGTTCTGGTGAAGGCTGGCGGTAAGACATAAATATAGCTACCGTTTATCCGGTTAATAATAAGTTGAGCAGGCGTTTGATCGGGTGTTATTCATTGTTTAAATCACGCAAACGATAAAGCGCTTCCAGTGCTTCGCGTGGCGTCAGTTCGTCGGGGTTGATGTCTTTCAGTGCATCCAGTGCAGGATGATCTTCCGCCGGGGGAGCGAACAGTGAAAATTGTTCGACAGTTTCTCCAGCGGGTGTATTGGCACTCTGGCTTTCCAGTTGCAACAGGCGTTGCTGCGCACGTTTGATCACGGTTTTAGGCACGCCTGCCAGTGCGGCCACTTGCAGGCCATAACTTTGATTAGCTGGCCCTTCTTTTACCGCATGCATAAACACGATGCCATCGCCGTGTTCTACAGCATCAAGGTGTACATTGGCCACTGGCGACAGGGTTTCCGGCAGGGTGGTGAGTTCAAAGTAGTGCGTGGCAAACAGGGTAAAAGCCTGCACGGTGGTGGCCAGTTCTTCAGCACAGGCCCAGGCCAGTGACAGACCATCGAAAGTGGAGGTGCCGCGACCCACTTCGTCCATTAATACCAGACTGCGATCCGTGGCGTTGTGCAGGATGTTGGCAGTTTCAGTCATTTCCACCATGAAGGTGGAGCGGCCCCCGGCGAGATCATCAGAAGCGCCGATACGGGTAAATATGCGATCAAACGGACCGATGACTGCACGACGGGCAGGCACAAAGCTGCCGACGTGGGCGAGCAGGGTGATTAATGCAGTCTGGCGCATGTAGGTGGATTTACCGCCCATGTTGGGGCCGGTAATTACCAGCATGCGACGTTGTTCGTCGAAGCGCACATCGTTGGGAATAAACGGGTCTTCCAGTACCTGTTCCACCACCGGGTGGCGACCGCCTTCAATTAACAGGCCGGGCTTGTCCACTAATTCCGGTTGACACAGGTCGAGGGTGTCGGCACGTTCGGAGAGGTTGCTCAGTGCATCCAGTTCCGCCAGTGCGGTGGCGCTGTCCTGCATCGCAGGTAATACGTCAGCTAGCTGATCAAAGAGTTTTTCGTAGAGTATTTTCTCCCGCGTCAGCGCACGCTCCTTGGAAGACAGCGCCTTGTCTTCAAACGATTTTAATTCGGGAGTGATGTAACGTTCGGCACCTTTCAGGGTTTGGCGACGGATGTAATTATCCGGGGCATTGGCGGATTGCGCCTTGCTGATTTCGATGTAATAACCATGCACGCGGTTATAGGCAACTTTTAGTGTGGCGATACCGGTGCGTTCACGTTCACGGGTTTCGAGGTCTAACAGGAATTGTCCAGCGTTGTCTTTTATGGCGCGCAGCTCGTCCAGCTCGGTATCGAAGCCAGGGGCAATCACACCGCCGTCGCGGATCAGCATTGGTGGCACGTCAATGATAGCGGCGCTGAGCAGGATGTGTTGCTCGGGGTAGTCGCCGATGCGGGCGTCGAGGGCTTCCAGCAGGGCGCAGTCTTTTCCGGCGAAGATGCCGGTTAACGTGCTGCGTAATTCTGGCAGACGTTCCAGTGTATCGCGCAGCTGGGAGAAATCCCGTGGCCGGGCGTTGCGAATAGCAATACGCGCGAGAATACGCTCCACATCGCCAATGGCGCGCAGGATGCTTTGCAGTTCCTCGTAGCGGTGACCGTCCAGCAACACGGCAATGGCCTGATGACGTTGACGCAAAGCAGTGTGATTGGCCAATGGGCGATTGATCCAGCGCCGCAGCAGACGACTACCCATGGGGGTCGAGGTGTGGTCCATTACCCAGGCCAGAGTGTGCTCGCGGCCACCGCCGAGGTTGGTCTCCAGTTCCAGATTACGACGACTGGCGGCGTCCAGCACAATGCTGTCTTCGCGGCGCTCCACTTGCAGACCACGCAAATGTGGCAGGGCGGTGCGCTGGGTGTCCCTGACGTATTGCAGCAGACAACCGGCGGCACTCACGGCGAGATGAAGCTGTTCGCAGCCGAAGCCAGCCAGGTCATGAGTGCCAAACTGCTGCGTCAAAAGGCGAGTGGCGGTGTCCCGTTCAAAATACCACGGTGGCTGGCGGCGCAGGCCGGGGCGTGCGGTATTAATACTCGCAGGTATGGCCTCTTCATTCAGCAGCAGTTCTGAAGGATTCAATCGCTCCAGCTCACCATGCAGTGCTTCTTCACCCTCTACTTCCAGCACACTGAAACGACCGCTGGACACATCCAGCGCGGCGATGCCGAAAGAGTCGTTGAGTGCCTGTACCGCCACCACCAGATTGTCACGACGTTCTTCCAGCAGAGCTTCATCGGTGACCGTGCCGGGGGTGACGATGCGGACTACCTTGCGTTCCACCGGTCCTTTGGACGTGGCCGGATCGCCTGTCTGCTCGCAAATGGCAACGGACTCCCCTTTGCGTACCAGTTTGGCAAGATAACCATCAGCGGAGTGATAGGGGATGCCACACATGGGAATGGGATCACCACCGGACTTGCCGCGAGCGGTGAGAGTGATGTCCAGCAGCTTCGCGGCCTTGCGGGCATCCTCGAAAAACAGCTCGTAAAAATCACCCATGCGGTAAAACAGCAGAGTATCCGGGAATTCTGCCTTGATGCGCAGAAACTGGGTGATCATCGGCGTGTGTTGGCCGGTGTTTTTTGGGCTTTTTGACGAGCCGGTTTTCGGAATTTGGGGAGCGGTAGTAGACATTGGTGAAGTTTATCGAAATTGAGGGGCGGGTACTACCGGTGGCCGGGAGTAATGTTGTGGGCATCGAAAAAAGCAGAAGAATATGGAGATGCTGAAGATTTAATGTGTTAGTTGACAAAATCATCATTATTGTCGGAAGTTTTATACAGATCTACGAAGTATCTGATTTTGTTAACGGATTTTTAGTTTGGCTCTTCAAAAGGCTAAAAAAGAGAGTTATTGTCTATTGACAGAGCAATGATTCATATGTGGTAGGGTTAATTAGCACTTATTACGGAATTTATATCCGATACTAACTGATCAATATATGTATTTTCTCCTTGTTTCAACGTCACTTCTATTAGATTCTTATCTGAAAAAGAAGAAAACCTTCCTGTTTTTGACAAAAATCTAGATAATATCTGAAGCAACTGCTTTCCTCTAACGTTAAGGTTGTATTCATTCATTATCATAGCAATTGAGTCGCTATTAGGCTCAGAATAGCCAATGTTTGCAGCATGAGTAGGACATATAGTGCCTAGACCCGTCGGTGAAATTACATTTATATGAGTTGCAACACTTAAAGATAAGCTTTGTGACCTTGAAGCTTCCGTTTGATACGTGTTGATTTGAAAAGCAAACCATTTTCCAATAATTATTCTTAATAAATTAAGATTTTCTTGGTCTTCAATATCTATAAAGTTATCGATATTTTAGCCTTCGAATATATCATTTTCAATGCAATACCCAGAAGTAAATATAATGGAGTTTTTCTCCTCCGGTATACCATCAAATCTATATGCGTCTTTATCAGCTACGAAAATAACATTCTTATCTGAAAATTCATGCTTCCTGTCATGAATAGAAAAAAGATTGTTACGACCGCCACATGCTTGAAGATTTACAAGAGAAGTATTTAATCTAGTCTTTAGCCACCAGTATACACAGATATCATCTGTGCCTTCTATAATAATTGAAGGGAGGTAGGATCATTTAAGAGTATTAACTATCTCGTCTATGGCGTTGGGTTTTCATTACCCAGGTTTTGTCGCATATCCTTGAAAACAGGCAATTTAACCCTTAATTTACATTCTCTTTCCAGTATGCTGAAACTGCTGCGGGTAATATCCGGTACAACAATGCAAAAGGTTCGCTTGCTATCTGTGTGGCTACTGTCAGATTGTTGCGATGTTCTTCTCACAGAGCCTCATTAGTGACTGTGCCGGGGGGCACAATGCGTGCTACTTTACGTTCCACTGGCGCTTTGGATGTGCTCAGGTTGTCTGGTTCTCGCAGATGGCAACGGGTTTCCCCTTGCGTACCGGTTTGGCAGGATAGCTGTCAGCTGCGTGCCAGGAAATGCCGCAGAGTTTCCTGAGTTTAGGGTGAAGTTTATTGGAGTGGGTGTCCGGGTTTTCTGGGGGGGATTATTGTGAACGTTGAGATGAAAAAAAAGAACGTTGGCAGGAAACGAGGTGTTTATTGGCTGGGAATAAGCCTAGTGTTGTTGACCGCTTGTGCGAGTGAGCCGAAGGTGGTGGTTGACGCCATCGAAATACAACAGCAATTCAAAGGGAAAACTATTGCGCTGGCGCTAAAAGAGACAGAAGCCACTATGGCGCGTGCCGAGCAGGATGAACTGGCTTTTTATTCCCCCGGTTTTTTTGCTATAGCACAAAAAGCGTTGAATGAAGCACGATTTCTAATACTGGAACCCAAAGAAGCCACCCTGAAAACATCGTCGGATACACAAATTTTCAGCAAACTGCTGTTGGCGGATAAAAGCCTGTCACAGGCTGCTATTACCAAGCCGAAAGTACAACAACGTTTGGGGGAGATTTTGAAAGTACGTGATTCTCTCGTTGCCAAGGGTATTGATCAATCTGCTGCGGATGAATATAACGACGTGCTGAATGAATTGTCGGGCTTGTTTCGGCGTATTGAACGAAAGGAGCTGGATGGATTCGAGAGAGCCAGTATGATCACTCTGCATCAGTTTCAGCGGCTGGAATCACAATCCGTCAAAGCAGCAAAATTGGATCAGGTTATTGCCGTGCTGGAGCAGGCGGAAGCCATGGGGGCCAGGGGTGCTGCACCCAAGAGTTATCAAAAAACTCGGCAGGCATTGGAAAATGCGCAAGCTGTCATTGAACGAGACCCGAATGACCAGAGTGCGATTGAAAATGCGGTAAACCGTTTTGCGTTTGAGGCCGATCATCTGGTGCAGATTACACAAGCCGTAAAAGAATTGCGGGCGCTGAATGATACGGCGATGGAAAATATTTTACTTGCGGCTGAATCACGGTTGCTGGCCATTGCCGATGCCCTGGGGCAACCTGATTCAAGACAAAAAAGCTTACGAAAACAAACAGAAATGCTGGTCAATGCAGCGGCCAGACTGGTTGCTGATAAAACGGGACGAAGCACAAAATTACGCACCCGACCGGTTAATAAAAATGAACTTGAGGAAGCTTATTTGCACAACGCACAACTGCAAGCACAGTTGCGGGGTATGCAGACAAAAAATACTCAGTTTAAAAAAGATGAAAAACCATTGAAACGACGTATTGACGAGTTGGAGCGGGTAGTGCTTCAGTTGAATAATGAAAAGACAATGTTGGAGGAGGCGTTAGCGAAGATGACAGCACCGCCAGCAGGTGGGGTAGAGATTATACCGATTAAGTAAGGAAAACAGTACGGCTTTAACGTTTGGTGCGTAATGCGTAGGTTGGGGTGAATGTTTTTATGAACCCCAATGTGCCAGGGCAACAAGCTGTCTCCAAAACTATGTTTAGACCATTCCAACCCGCCCCCAGGCTGTAAAGTCTAACGCAAAGACGCAATGATATGTTTTTTGCTTGTTATTCTTCGAGCCTTTGCTTTGGACTTTAGTCGTCTTGATCGCCATGTTGTGAGTCACGTATGATCTTTCCATCATGAACTGTAACCACTCTTTGAGCATATGAAGCAATAGATGCATCATGCGTTACAATAATCAACGTTTTTCCCTGCTGATGTAACTGGCAAAACATGTCCATAATATTCTTTCCGGTTTTACTGTCCAGGTTTCCTGTGGGTTCGTCTGCGATGATGATATTCGGGTCATTGGCCAAAGCTCGGGCAATAGCAACACGCTGACGTTCTCCCCCGGAGAGTTTATTGGGCAAGTGGGAGGCACGATCAATTAAGCCGACTTGCTCTAGCAGTTGAAAAGCATTTTCCTTCCTTTTTTGTCGGGGAAGTTTTGCATACGCCATCGGTAATGCCACATTTCGCCATGCATTTAAGCGTGGAAGCAGGTTGAAATTCTGAAAGACAAAACCTATTTCACGTAAGCGGAAATTGGCGAGTTCGGTTTGTGTTAATGCTTTTACGTCCTGTGATAAAAATGTCATGTGACCTGTCGTCGGGTTATCCAAAAAACCGATGATGTTCATTAGTGTTGATTTTCCTGAACCTGACTTCCCCATGATGGCGACAAACTCACCTTGTGATATGGAAAGGCTTGCATCTTCCAACGCATGCAGTTTTGGCGGGTATATTTTGCTTATGTTTTCTAATTTAATCATCGTAAATTAAATAATAGGTGGGGTTTGGGTGTGCGGAAAATTATTCATAGCGCAAAGCCTCTACAGGAGAGAGTTTAGATGCATAGGCTGCCGGATAAAGTGAGAAGAAAAGCCCGATGCCAGAAGAAAATGCCAACGCAACGACAATGGCTGACCAGGATATTTTTACGGGGATTTCCATCAGTTCAGCGACCACTTGTGCGCAGGCAATACCAAAGACAGTGCCAACCACGCCACCCAGAACGCACAGCATGACACCTTCCAGTAAAAACTGATGCAGAATGCTTGCATCGGTGGCACCGATGGCTTTTCTTATTCCGATTTCTTTGGTTCTTTCTTTTACAGTGACTAACATGATATTCATTATGCCTATTCCACCAACGAACAATGACAAGCTGGCAACACCCGTAATAATCAGTGTTGTCTGCATAATGATCGCTTTTTCGCCCTTTAACAGGTCGGTCATACCTTTGACCCAGTTTTTGCTTGTTTCGCCATAGATCTGCCGAAGCACAGACTCAACTTCTCCAATGCTTTTTTCTACTGCATGGTCTTTATCAATGGTTAAATAAACGGTATCCAGAAACAGATAAGGCCACTCTTTTTTCATCACTGTGTATGGTATGTAGGCTTGTTCAGGTTTTGCATTATTTTGCAATGGAGGTAGATCATTAACGATACCAATGACTTTATATCTTCGGCCATCAATAACGATATTCTGATTAAGGATGTTTTGCCTATTAGCTGACAGGCGTTTTGCGGCTGATTTGCTCAGTACACAAACCCGTTTTTTATGTTTTTCCTCGAAGACTGAAAAGTAACGTCCGGAAAGAACTTCAATATTTCGAATAATTTGATAGCTGGGATATGTGCCATTGATAAAAATTTTTGTGGATTTGCTTTGGTATTTTAAACGGCTGTTTATGCGTAAAACAGGGGAGATAGCTTCAATAGCTGGAATTTTATTTTCTAATGTTGCAATTGCTTTTAAATCGACAAATGTTGGCATCCCTGCCAGTATCTTCCCATCATCAAATTCAGAGTTTTGCAATGTGATGGCGATAAGATTTGCCCCCATCATTTTGATTTTACTCTGGATGACTTCCCGGTTTCCTTCTCCAATGGCAATGACGACAATGACTGCGGCAATACCGACGACGATACCAATTGTTGTCAAAAAACTGCGTAACGGATTGGCAACAATATTCCATAAGGCAATTATTACCGCTTCCATAAAAACTCTCGCTGCGTTCTCATTTGTGTAAGGTAAGGCCGTTATCGCATTAATCCGAAGGGATCTCTGGAAAGGCTGCAAAATCCCCTTCGGCGTCATTGAAATCCGGAAAGTCTTCCGGGTTGATAATGTTAATAGAAAATGATGAGTCATTGCCTTTAACAGATTGTTCGCTTATATCACCCTGGTTATTGAAGGTATCCTCAAATTCTTTGAACATACCATTTTCACCGACAGTGAAAAACTCCGAATCATCAGGTATCGTAGAATTCTGGTCGGGGGAGGGCGTTGCGACAGCAATAATTCTACTACCATTTTTGATGCCAATATTTCCTGTCGTAATCACTCTTTCTTCCATGCCGATCCCATGTACAATTTCGACATATTCTGTATCACTTAAACCGGTTTTTACGTATATTTTTTCAGCAACTCCCTGGTTATCGTTATACACAAATGCATTGCCACTTTCTTCGAGAATAGACTCTATGGGAAGTGCCAGCGTGTTTTTACTTTCAACCACGATAATTTCAGCTTCAGCTTCAGTGCCTAATTTCAAATTACTGGGTTTACTGCCAATGATATTTGCGGTGACTTCGATGATATTGGGGCTGTCTCCACCAAAGACAGCCTGTTTTTTAATGACTTCCATGCCAATGTCATTGACCCGGCCGGTGAGTACCTGCCCGTATTCTTCAAGATAAATTTCTACTGTTTGACCGACGCTAACACGTGCAATGTCATAGGTATCAATTTGAAGCTTCACCTGCATTTTTTCAGGGTTGGCAATGGTCATGAGTGCTTCTTTTTCTCCAGAAGAGTTGTTGTTGAGTTTTTTTCTGAGTTTAATCACTTTTCCATCAAATTCGGCGCGTTTGACCAAATCGAGTTCTTTTTCAGCCAGTTCGTCATATATGATTTTGGTTTTTTCATAAGTCAGTCTGGCAACCTTTACATCTACCACCTGTTTGTCACGTAATCTGTGAAGATTAGCTTGTTCTCCGGTATAACGTAATTCCGCTTTTTTTAACTGTATGGTTGCTTCTTCATAGCGTTTAAAGGAAATTGCTTTTGCGTTAAATAACTCTT
>VAPF01060672.1_pt1 | contig 11198 bp, 12 predicted proteins | sample 3393931 | NCBI WGS metagenome assembly VAPF01 (sample SAMN08290437, study PRJNA428436) | hydrothermal vent metagenome | isolation source: Deep-sea hydrothermal vent chimney | place: Atlantic Ocean: South-mid Altantic Ridge | depth 2773 m m | reverse complement strand
TACTCGCCACAGATTTCAGCAAGCCGTTTCCAGGCAACAATATTATGCCATTCGGTCTGTTCCTGCTGTTGGCCGTCCTTATCCTTCCACCGTTCGGTTGTGGCAAGGCGGAAATTGACAACCGGTGTCCCGCTTTGGGTGTAGCGTATTTCAGGGTCAGCGCCAAGATTTCCGATTAAAATAACCTTGTTAATCATCTCTCACCTTTTCTTGAATTTTTTGGGAGTGTGGCTCGTAACAGAATGTATAATAATAATGAATGGGAAAAAATCCAGTCCGCATTTCATTTTTATCGCCCCCGGGTGCCCCTTTCCAGGCTTTTCAGCCCCGGCCGGACGTAACTTGTCACAGGTGGTAAAATTAACTCTGCTCTATTAGTTACATCCAACCTGTAAGCCGCCGCAGGTGCCACAGATTTACGTAGTCGCTTCCGTTCGCTATAGTCCCTCTATGCGGACGGGGAGCGACCGCGTGAAGATGGGATGCCTGCGGCGGCTTACGGCTGGACGGCCTGGTCGAGCATGGCCGGCAGGCCGCCGCGTTCATCAGGTGTAAAACCGAAAACCGCCCGCCAGACAGCATCATTCTCCATGCAGAAATAAAGACAGGTCCGGTCCGAGAGATATCTGCTCAGCTCATCGGCAATGAATTTATACATCTCAAGCCGTTGGCTGCGCAAATATCTTGATTTATGGTCAAGGCCGTCAATAAATTCCGCATAGAAAAAACGGGAACCAGGGAACCTGTCAGTGGCGGTTGCCTTGAGGGCCGGCAGAAAACGGAGGGCGCCGAGACTGATCCAGGCGATATCTTCTGCGGCAACCGCGTTGAAGAGCCGGCGGATGGTTTCCCGGTACCCTTCCTGCCAGCCGGCGTGCCGGATGATGGGATCAAAATGAAAGGCCAGCCGGTAGCCCCATCCGGCGCAGCGGGCCGCAGCGGCAAGACGTTCATCAAGGCTCGCCGTCCTGATTTCCTCGTCCGCCATGATCGCGGGACTGTTCAGTGACCAGGCGACAATGGTCCTGCCACCATGTTCAAGGCCGGCCAGGTTGTCGATAACCGCACTCTTGGTTTTCAACTCCAGTACCGCGTTTTTCTGCCGGCTGATAAAGTGGACGAGATGGCGGCTGAGACCGGTCAAGCGGTCCAGGGCCAGGCTGTCGGTAAACTCGCCGGTACCGATCCTGAAAAAACGGGCCGGCTCCGCCGCCAGCGCCTCGTCAAGCTCTCTGAACAGGTCGTCGATGTTGACAAAAAAACTCAGCCATGGATTGTTGAGATAGGCCTGCAGGATGCAGTAGACGCAGTCCATTGGACAGTTCATGCCGATATTCAGCACCTGGTAATCACAACAGCGATACTCGCGTGTGCCCGGGCAGGGTTTAAAGAAACGGCCCCGGTTGCGACAGAGCAGCAGGTGATGTTTGCCCCGGGTCAAGTTCTCGGGATAGACACCGTCGATGACCGGACTCTGCCGCTCTTCGATAATAATCAGCGGCAGGTTGCTGCGCTTGATAATCTCACGGGCATAGGGGAGATCACGACACTGCTCTTCGATATAGAGCCGGGTTATATAGCGCGACGGGTCACCGTACGACACGGAACATCCTCCAATCAGGCGAAAGACCAAAGCTGGCGACAACTACTTGCATTAATAAACAAAATGGGACATGAATCAGTTGTGATAGTTCCGGCCGGCATTGATCATGCAGCTGCGGTACAACTGTTCCAGCAGAACAAGGCGGCTCATCTCGTGGGTGAAAGTCAGGCGGGAAAGGGAAAGAACCAGGTCGGCCTGCTGCAGGACCCGTTCATGGAGCCCGAGATGGCCGCCGAGCAGGAAATTGACGGTCTGCACGCCCCGATCTTCCCAGGCGGCAAGAAGGGCCGCCAGTTCCTCGGAAGAGAAGTCCCGCCCTCCCGAATCAAGGGCCACTTTCAACGCTTGCCCCTGGCAGCGCTCAAGCAGCAGGTCGGCGTCACGTTGCTTGACGACATCGGCCGTTGCATTTTTGTTGTGCTTTTCCTTTAGTACCACGAACTCGGTTTGCACAAAACGCCTCAGCCTCCCGGCATAATCCTGAATCCCCTGGTCGAGGTAACGTTCCCTGGTTTTACCCAGAAAAAAAAAGACGAATTTCATGGGATCAAAAGATCATCTTTGCCTGCTCTGCAAGCAGTTGTTGCAAAATCGAGCAAAACTCATCGTAACCGAGTTCCTGGTTGAGCCCCGGGCACGACCGGCGAATGGTTTCCAGGTTATGCCTGTCCGTCAGGATGCTCGGGTGCAGGGGCCACTGTCCGCAGCGCCATGGCCGGCCGTCATGAACGGTGCAGCCTTCCCTTTCATCGTAAAAAATGCAGCGTCCGTCCACAATCCGCATCTGCACCACCGAACCGGTAACCCGCCAGTACTTTTCCCGCACCACGTCTCTTGACATGCCGAGCCGGTCAATCATGCATTGCTGGTCGTCCTGGTCCAGAGACACCGTGGTTTCACCCTGGCAGCAATAACCGCACCTGGCGCAGACGAAAATATCCGCCAACCGGCAATCCCGCCGTTGTTCACCCTTGGTCATAATTCATTTTATCCTGTTACAAAAAAACGTACAGCCCCCTCGGGCATGTACGCCGTTTTTTTCTGTACCTGAATCCGTGACGGCGGAAAAATCCGCCGGACATCCCGGCTGGCTTGCGAAGGGCGGAGCGGCTAGGAAATGTTCAGGCGTTACCGATCACATCCCCGAAGACGGAGATGTCAACGCCGAAACTACCTGCAGCCCGTTTCCATTTAAACTCGTCCGGGGTGTTAAAGAGGATATCAAAATCACCGGGTACGGTAAGCCAGCTGTTGTCCATCAGTTCCGTCTCCAACTGGCCCATCCCCCAGCCCGCATAGCCGAGCATGAAGAGGAAGTGTTCCGGCCCCCTGCCCTGCGAAATATCCCGCAGCAGCCGGATGTCCCGCGACAAAGAAATGTTTTCGGTTATATTCAGGGCATGGGCGGAGAGAGAGCCGGAACTGAACAAAATGAATCCGGCATCCATCTCCACCGGCCCCCCCATGTAAACCGGCGGAAAGGGCGCACCGGCCACGGGAATGTCGGCCCCGCGCAGCACGTCACGCAAGGTAATCATCGGATTCGGATTGTTGATTACCAGCCCCATCGCCCCTTCTTCAGTGTGGGCGCAGAGATAAATAACCTGCTCCTGAAAACGCGGATCAGGCATATGCGTTGTTGAAATAAGAAAGTAGCCTTTGAGACTTTCCATGATGCGACACTCCGCTTGTCTGCCGACAGGTCAACCAGTGCTTCGCCTAGTTTATAATAGTAGCACTGCGGAACAGCCACAGTCAAGGCCGATCTTGGTCGCTGTCCTGAATCCGTGAGCGTTCGAGAACGGTGCAGATGCAAGGCGGCAACGATGTTGATTATCCTGCTGTGATATCAACGAGTTGCCAACACAGCAGATGCGCTGTTATCGGGCGCTCACGGATTCAGGATTATCGGTGGGCGACAACACCAGCCCTTGAATAAGAATATCGTCACCCAGGCGGAGCAGAGCAATGTCTGTCAGGCGAAGGCCGCCGTTTTCATCGTTTATTGCATAGTCACCGACAAGAGGCGTTCCCGGCCGGCCGATGAAAAATGGGGCGACAAAGAGGTAGACCTGGTCCACCAGCCCCTGCCGCAGCATGGAACCATGCACGGTTGCGCCGCCCTCGACCAGTACCGAGGTGATATCAGCCCGGCCCAGGGATTGCAAGACCTCTTCTAAATCGAGGCGGCCGCGCTCGTCCCGGCCGACCCGCCGGATAACGGCCCCTGCCCCTGTCAACTGCTTTTCCCGCTCCGCCGGGGCATCCGCTCCGCAGAAAATCCAGGTAGCGGCGTCACTTTGCTGCCGCAGCATTGCGGCTTGGGGCGCGAGGCGCAAGGTTGTGTCCAGGATGACGCGGAGAGGGTCTCTGCCCGCGCCGTCCGGCAGGCGGGTCGTTAACGAGGAATCGTCAATCAGGGCGGTGTCCACGCCGATCAGGATGGCGTCCAGGGTGTCTCGCAGCCGGTGGGTAAAAAGCCGGGACTGCTCACCGGTAAGCCGGCCGCCCCGGCCTCTTTTAAAGGTGATCTTACCGTCCAGGCTCATCCCCGCTTTCATTACCACCCAGGGCAGGCCGGTGGCGACGTGTTTGATAAATCCCCTGTTCAAGGCGCGGCACTGCTCTTCAAGCACCCCGGTTTCGACCTCGATCCCCTGGGAAGCCAGGAATGAACCGCCGCCGCCGGCAACCGCCGGGTTGGGATCGAGCATCCCCACAACAACCCTGGAAATACCGGCAGCCAGCACCGCCCGGGTACAGGGCGGAGTGCGGCCGCTATGATTACAGGGCTCAAGGGTAACGTACATGGTTGCCCCGCGGGCGACCCCGCCGGCGGCGGCAATGGCGTTCACTTCGGCATGCGGGGTCCCGGCCCTGCGGTGGTAACCGCAGCCGACAACGGTGTCGTCGCGGACAATGACCGCGCCGACACAGGGGTTGGGAGAGGTTCTTCCCTGTCCCTTCCCGGCCTCCTGCAAGGCAAGACGCATGTAGCGCAGGTCCTGTGAATTCATTGTCGAAACGTGTCAGGCCGCAGAAGAATCAGGAGCGGGGTTGTCCTTGTCGACCAGGAAAATCTTGAGTTCATCCATAAACTCGTTGACGTCCTTGAACTGACGATAAACGGAGGCAAAACGAACATAGGCGACGACATCAAGTTCGGGCAGGGCCTCCATCACCCATTCACCAACGCGGCTGGTCGGGATCTCCTTGCCCCCGGTATCCTGCAGGCGCCCCTCGATAACATCAACAAAACGGTCGATATCGGTTATACTGACCGGCCGCTTCTCGCAGGCCTTCTCGATCCCCGCCACAATCTTCCCCCGGTCCCAGGGTTCCCGGCGGCCGTCCTTTTTGACGAGCATGGGCAGCATCACTTCGATGCGCTCATAGGTGGTAAAACGCTGTTCACAATGATTACACGCCCGGCGGCGGCGGGTAATGGTACTGTCCTTGTTCAGGCGCGAGTCGATGACTTTGTTATTCAGATGACCGCAGTACGGACATTTCATTAAAAACTCCCAGTCCAGGGAAACATGAGGTTAATGATCCATTCTCTTGAACTCGGGATAGAGGGGCAGTTTATCGCAAAGCGCCCGGACTTCCTGGCGGACCCGAACGATTTCCGCCATATCCCGGCTGGTGACGACCCTGTTGATCCAATCGGCGATCTTGACCATCCCCTCTTCCTTCAAGCCCCGGGTCGTGACCGATGGTGTCCCGATCCTGATCCCCCCGGTGACAAAGCAGGACTCGGTATCAAAAGGAATGGCGTTCTTATTGACGGTGAGTCCGGCGTCTTCGAGCAACCCTCCGGCCTCTTTGCCGGTTATCCCCTTATTTTTAAGATCGACAAGTATCAGGTGATTATCCGTGCCGCCGGAAACAATACGAAAACCATGTCCGGTCAACCGGTCGGCCAGGACCCCGGCGTTCCTGATTACCTGCTGCTGATAGTTACGAAAATCCCGGCTCATGGCCTCTTTAAAGCCAACGGCCTTGGCCGCGATAACATGCACCAGCGGCCCGCCCTGGATGCCCGGAAAAATATTGGAATCCAGAATTTTTCCGTATTTTCCCCGGGCCAGAATCAGGCCGCCGCGTGGTCCCCTCAGGGTCTTATGGGTCGTCGAGGTCACAAAATCGGCGTAAGGAACCGGCGAGGGATGAACCCCGGCCGCAATCAGTCCGGCGATATGGGCCATGTCCACCATTAAATAGGCGCCGACCAGGTCGGCGATATGGCGGAACGCCGCAAAATCAATGGTCCGCGGATAGGCGCTGGCCCCGGCCACGATCATTTTCGGGCGATTTTCAAGGGCAATCCGCTCCACCTCTTCCATGTTGATTATCTCGGTTTCCCGATCCACCCCGTACGAGACGAAGTCATACAACTTACCGGAAAAGCTGACCGAACTTCCATGGGTGAGATGACCGCCATGGGCCAGATCCATGCCGAGCACCTTGTCGCCGGGCTTCAGGACCGCGAAGTAAACCGCCATGTTGGCCTGACTGCCGGAATGCGGCTGGACATTGGCATACTCGGCGGCAAAAATTTCCCGGGCCCTGTCGATGGCGAGTGTTTCCACCTCGTCCGCGTATTCACAGCCGCCATAGTAGCGGCGGTGTGGATAGCCCTCGGCGTATTTGTTGGTAAAAACCGATCCCTGGGCCTCGAGCACGGCCTGAGAAACAATATTTTCAGAAGCGATCAGCTCCAGCTGGTTGGTCTGACGCTCCAGTTCATACTGGGTGAGACGATAGATATCTAAATCCGTCTGTTCCAAGGTTGCCATTATCAAGGACCCTTCCGCTTATCTTTGACTTTCCCTTCCCGGCGCGGCGGATCGGGAAGAAACAGGATTAAAAAAACCAATAATACCCGGTATACAAGGATGCCGGCCACTATGCCAGTTTACCGAAAAAATGCAGGGACAGGAAAATCAACTCAACTTGTCGAGACGGCGCTGATGCCGGCCGCCGGCGAATTCGGTTTGCACCCAGACCCTCACTATATCCAGGGCCAGCTCCGGCCCCACAACCCGGCCCCCGAGACACAATACATTGGCGTTGTTATGTTCGCGGCTCTTGCCGGCGGAGAACGATTCATGGCAGAGGGCCGCCCTGATATCCCGGTAGCGGTTGGCGGCAATGGCCATGCCGATGCCGGTCCCGCAGATGAGGATGCCGCGGTCACACTGACCGGAGCGGACCAGTTCGCAGACTTTGGCGGCGAAATCGGGATAGTCGACGGACTCCGTGGACAGGCATCCTTCATTCACCACTTCATGCCCCATGGTGTGGAGGAAATCCATAACGAGCTGCTTCAATTCAAAGCCGCCGTGATCACTGCCGATTGCGATTTTCACAACTACCCTCCTGTCCCCGGCGTCTTATCTAACTCGTAAACCGTTTCATAATGATGACCGCATTGGTGCCGCCGAAGCCGAAAGAATTCGACATGGCCACGCCGACCTGTTGCTCCCGGGCACAATTCGGGACATAATCAAGATCGCAGGCTGCATCCGGATTGTCGAGATTCATCGTTGGCGGGATAATACCATGATGAATGGTCAGGGCGGTAAAAGCCGCTTCAAGGCCGCCGGAACCGCCAAGCAGGTGGCCGGTCATTGATTTTGTCGAGCTGATGCAGAGTTTTGCGGCATGAGCACCGAAGACGGTTTTAATGGCAAGCGTCTCGCAGCGGTCATTGAGGGGCGTCGAGGTACCGTGGGCATTTATATACTCTATCTCTGCCGGCGCCATGCCGGCGTCTCTCAAGGCCATGGCCATGCAGCGGGCCGCCCCTTCGCCGTTTTCCGGGGGCGCGGCAATGTGATAGGCATCACTGGACAGTCCGTAGCCGACGATCTCGGCGTAGATCCTGGCGCCCCTGGACCTGGCATGTTCGAGTTCTTCCAGGATAAGCATGCCCGAACCTTCGGCTATGGCAAAACCGTCCCGGTCCCGGTCAAAAGGGCGTGAGGCGGTGGCAGGCGAATCATTACGGGAGGACAGGGCCTTCATCGAGCTGAATCCACCGACGGCGAGGGGGCAGATCACCGATTCCGTCCCACCGGAGATGACGACATCACAATCGCCATGAACAATGTGCCGAAAGGCCTCGCCGACCGCGTGGGTTCCGGCGGCACAGGCCGTGGACAAGGCGAGGTTCGGCCCTCTGGCGTTAAATCGCATGGAGATATGGCCGGCAGGCATGTTGGGAATAACACGCGGGATGAAGAAGGGAGTAATCCGTCGCGGCCCCTTTTCCAGGTATACCCCGTGATACTCCTCAATCGTCGGCATCCCGCCGATCCCGCAGCCGGCAATGACACCACGGCGTGGGGCATCCTCCTCATTGATGGACAGACCGCTGTCCTGCACGGCCATCTCGGCGGCAGCGACAGCGTACTGAACAAAAAGATCCAGATTCCGGGCCTGCTTCTTTTCAAAATAGACCCCGGAATCAAAATCCTTGACTTCGCCGGCAATCTGTGAGGCAAAACCAGAGGCGTCAAACCTGGTAATCCGGCCGATACCGGACCGGCCGTTGACAAGCCCTTCCCATGTTTTTTCCGTCCCGGTCCCCAGGGGGGAGACCAGACCAATACCTGTTATAACAACACGTCGTTTCACAACACTCGTACTCAATTATTTTTGCAGGTTATTGATGAAATCGATGGCATCCTGAACCTTGGTAATCTTCTCGGCTTGCTCGTCCGGGATCTCCACGTCGAATTCCTCTTCCATGGCCATGATCAATTCAACCAGATCCAGGGAATCAGCCCCCAAATCGTCGACAAAGGAAGCGCCGGATACAACTTTATCCTTGTCCACACTGAGCTGTTCTACAATGATATCAACCATCTTGCTCTCAACCGACATTGTTTTTTCTCCTCTTCGAAAAGTAATGAAGTCACGTGTTCTTCTTTTTTAGTTTTCAGGGGGCAGTTCACCCCTGAAAAGGATTATTTTACAATAAAATACAACAGGCAGTCACTATTTATTTATTCATTCCCTTCATTTTTTGTAACTAATTCCTTTGCAGGTTCTAAATAAGTACAGGAATTGCTTTAATCAAACGATTTTATGGATTCCCGCCTGCGCTGGAATGACGGGCTCTTCGCCCTATATCCCCCGTCAGTTGCCCATGTACATGCCGCCGTTGACATGCAGGGTCTGGCCGGTCATGTAGTTGCTGTCGGCAGAGGCGAGAAAGGCCACCGCCGCCGCCACATCTTCGGGTTGACCGAGGGTGCCGAGGGGAATCTGGAGCTTGATCGCCTCCTGGATTTCCCCGGACAGCCCGCTCGTCATATCGGTCACGATATAACCGGGTGCCACACAGTTGACCGTCACGTTGCGGGCGGCGAGTTCGCGGGCCATGGACTTAGTCAGACCAACCAGGCCGGCCTTGGCCGCGCCGTAGTTCACCTGGCCGGCATTGCCGAGAAAACCGATGACCGAGGTCATGTTGATGATCCGGCCCCAGCGTTTTTTCATCATGCCGCGCATGACGGCCTTGCTGCACAGGAAGGCCCCTTTCAGGTTCGTATCCAGCACCTGGTCCCAGTCGTCATCCCGCATGCGGGCCATGAGGCCGTCCCTGGTAATGCCGGCATTGTTGACCAGGATATCAACCGGGCCTTGGCCGGTGGCAATGGCCTTGACGGCTGCGGCCACCGCCGTAGCATCGGCAACATCGAATGGGCTGATAAAGGCGGCGCCGCCCGCGGCCTCAACGGCCGCCAGTGTTTCTTCCGCCGCCTCCGGCCGGCTGACATAGTTGATGCCGACGCCGGCTCCCATAGAGGCCAGGCGCAGGCAGACCGCCCGGCCGATCCCCCGGCCGCCGCCGGTTACCAGGGCTATTTTTCCTGCAAGCGTCATCGGCCGCGGCCCTCCCTGATTCTGGTTGTCAGCAGGGGGACGATATCGAACAGATCGCCGACCAGGCTGTATGTGGCGATGTCAAAAATCGGCGCGTTCTCGTCACGGTTAATGGCCACGATGGTCTCGGCCGACTGCATGCCGACGAGGTGCTGAATCGCCCCGGATATACCGCAGGCGATGTACAGTTTCGGGCATACCGTCTTGCCGGTCTGGCCCACCTGGTGCGGATAGGAGATCCAGCCGGCATCAACGGCGGCCCGGGACGCGGCAACCGCGCCGCCTAATTCAGCGGCCAGCGCGCGGATCAACTCAAAGCCCTTTTCATTTTCCAGGCCGCGACCGCCTGAGACAAGGATCTCCACCTCCTGAATATTGACCTGGTCCTGTTCGCTCCGAACGGTACCGAGGAATTCAACCTTTGAGCTGAGCACTCCGGCCGGGGGGACGACCCTTATGACCTCGCCGCACCGGTCGGGGTCCGGCTCTGCGGGAACCATGACCTTGGGACGAACCGTGGCCATCTGCGGCCGGGAATGGGGACAGACTATGGTGGCCATGACATTGCCGCCAAAGGCGGGCCGGGTCTGCAGCAGCATGCCGTCCTCTGCCCGGATGGCGAGCCCCGTACAGTCGGCGGTCAGGCCGGCCCCGAGGACCGTGGCCACCTGCGGAATAACCGAGCGGCCGATGGCGGTAGCGCCTGCCAGGACCACCTCGGGCTTATGCTCGCGGATGAGTTCAACCAGGAGCCGGCCGTAGACATCCTCCCGGTAATCCTCCAGGAGAGGATCGTCCACCAAAAAGACCGTATCCGCACCGGCGGCGATAAGAAGCCCGGCCTGGTCTTCGAGCCCCGAACCCAGGAAAACCGCACTGAGGGGGACACCCCGCTGCTCGGCCAGCCGGCGGCCGATGCCGAGCAGCTCATAGGCGACAGGGGCTATCCGGCCGTGACGGTACTCGGCAAAGACCCAGATACCCGACCACTCTTCCAGGTCGATTTGGCCCTTTTTTCCAGCCCCTTCGGCCCCTTCAATATGCAGGGCCTCAACCTCGCAGGTCTCGACGCAGCTGCCGCAAAGGGTACAGCCGTCACCAACGACAGCGCAGCCGTCAACCACGGCAATGGCGCCGAATGGACAGCTTTCCTCACAGACGCCACAGCCGATACACTTCTCACTGTCTACAATCAACATCACCTGCACTCCGTGCACTCTGTTTCAATTCAATACATGGTAACGGTTTGTTTGCCCATATCCGAACAGTTACCAATATATAGAGAAGGAAACCTTACCTCGTTTTCTACTTTTTTTGTTTGGTATTTTTTTTATAAGTAGGGCTGCAGCTGCTCGACAAGCTGGCTGACCTGCTCTTCAATCGTGCCGGAAAACATGGTCCGGTTACCGCGCGGCGGCGGAGAAAAAACATTGACGACCTGGGTCGGCGAGCCGGCAAGACCGATAAACTGCTTTTCGGCACCGATATCGGCAGCGGTAAGGGCTTCTATCTTGGCCTTTTTCGCCTTCATTTTGCCTTTCAGCGACGGGACCCGCGGCTCGTTGATGTCTTTGACCACGGTCAGCAGGGCCGGCAGAGGCAGCCGGAGAATATCATAGCCGTCATCCATCATTCGCTCCACCTGGATGGAATCGGCGGTGACCTCTCTTGTCTTCTGCACACAGGTCACATAGGGCAG
>VAPF01053474.1_pt1 | contig 11201 bp, 8 predicted proteins | sample 3393931 | NCBI WGS metagenome assembly VAPF01 (sample SAMN08290437, study PRJNA428436) | hydrothermal vent metagenome | isolation source: Deep-sea hydrothermal vent chimney | place: Atlantic Ocean: South-mid Altantic Ridge | depth 2773 m m | reverse complement strand
TCTGTTCGTTATCAGTTTCAGGGAGAGCCAATGACCTGTTATGCCTGTCATTGTACTGACTGCCAGACCGCATCAGGCTCAGCCTTTGGTTTGTCCATGATTCTGAATGATAAAGAAATTGAAGTTACTGAAGGTGAGATTTCTGTCAATACGATTGACACCAATGGCATAAAAGTACAAAAACATTATTGTGCGCAATGTGGCACGTCATTTTGGTTTTCGGCGGATGAGTATCCCGGTCTTATAGCTTTGAAACCGGGTACATTTGATGATACATCATGGTTTACACCCATTGCCCATTTATGGGTTCGTAGTGCGCAGTCATGGGTTGTTTTGGATAAGTCAATCCCACAATATGAAAAGCAGCCGGAAATATCCGAACTCATTGACTTATGGGCGAAAAGAAAAGATGTATGAAGTGCTGCTGCTGAACCATCCACCTTACAAGGAAATCAGCCAATGACAATAAAGGGCGCGTGTTTTTGCGGTGCAATTACATATAAAGTAGAGGGTGAATTGCGTGATGCCCGTTCATGTCATTGCTCTATGTGTCGAAAGGCATTCAATGCACAGGCATCTGCATATGCACTGGTTGAGGCGGATGAGTTTTCATGGGTGTCTGGTGAAAACTTCCTGACCTGCTATGAATCAAAAAATGGTGCAGGATTACAGTTTTGTCGCATCTGCGGATCAACACTTTGTGGCACCTGCAATGGTGAAATAAAAGGTGTAACTTTGGGCTGTGTAGAAGGTAACCCGAAAGTCAAAATCGAAATGCATATATTTACGGGCTCAAAAGCATCATGGGAAATCATCCCGGAAGGTGTTCTACAGTATGATGCCGGGCCACCTGAAAATGCCTGATCACAGTTTTTGCAGCATACGCTCCAGAACGACTTATCCCATAATCACATTTAAGTGTCAGACGTAATAAATTAACATAAACACACAATGAAAAAAGTATTAGTGATTGGTTACGTTTGGCCCGAGCCAGACTCATCGGCAGCGGGTCGTCATATGATGTCAATTCTTCGTCTTTATAAAAAGCAAGGTTGGAAAGTCGAGTTTGCATCTGCCTCACAGCCAACAGATCGTATGGCTGATTTTCTGGCTGACGGAATTTCAAGCCACCGTATTGCATTGAACTGTGATAGTTTTGATGCTTATATTTCAAACTATCAACCTGATATTGTTACGTTTGACCGTTTCATAACAGAAGAGCAGTTTGGCTGGCGAGTCGAAAAAAACTGTCCCAATGCGCTTAAAATTATTGATACCGAAGATTTGCACTGTTTACGTCATGCTCGCCATCAGGCTATTAAGGCTGGTCGTGAATTTACGCAAAAAGACCTTTTCAGCGATATCGCAAAGCGTGAAATAGCGGCGATATTGCGCAGTGATATTTCTCTGATGATCTCTGATTTTGAAATGGAATTATTGGTTAATACTTTTAAAGTGGATATTCATTTACTGCATCATTTGCCATTTATGCTTAACCTGTCTCAATGCCCGGAAAAAACAAACCGGTTTTCCAGCCGTCAACATTTTATAACCGTGGGTAATTTTCGTCATGCGCCCAATTGGGATGCTGTTTTGTGTCTGCAAAAAATATGGCCTTTGATTAAAGAAAAAATACCGGAAGCTGAGTTACATATTTATGGGTCTTATCCACCACCCAAAGCGACCGCCCTGAATAACCCAAAAACAGGTTTTTTAATCAAGGGGTGGGCGGAAAATATATTTTCTGTGATGGAAAAATCCCGTATTTGTCTGGCTCCACTAAGGTTTGGTGCGGGAATTAAAGGTAAATTGCTGGATGCCATGATGATGCAGACGCCAAGCATTACAACATCAATCGGCAGTGAAGGAATGCACCAGCAAGAGCCATGGCCTGGTGTCGTGGCTGATGATTTTACAGAATTTGCAGCGGCGGCTGTCAGATTGTACACCAATGAACAGAAATGGCTGGAGGCACAAAGCAATTCGAATGCTTTATTAAAGGCGAAATATGACGGTCGCCGGTCCGGCAAACAGTTGATCGAGAAAATATTGATGGTAGAGAAGAACCTGGTACAGCATCGCCTGAATAATTTTACCGGTGGAATGCTTAAGCATCACTCTATGATGAGCACTCAGTATATGTCGCAGTGGATCGCCGAGAAAAATAAAAACACACACTCAAATTAGGGGGGGGTAACAATTATTTTGACAACCCTGTTGCACCTAAAAAATCGTCAGGCAACGCAGCCCAGGGATGGGAATTAAATAACTTATAGCGAGTAGTGCTCTGAACAATTTAGTTGTATGTAATAAAAAAGATACAGTACGTTACTGTAAACGAGGTGAATATGAATGTAGGCTAATTATCTGACATTCTAATCGCATCGGGGGCACAGAGCATAGCCGTCAGGTTAAGCTGGGTAGGGTGGAACAAGCGTAGCGGTTCCACCAAACGGAAAAGGACATATTTCAAGTTTAGTCCGCTATGGATCTCCACCTTGAATCGCCGTTTGCCAGTGAACCGTTATTGTATGGGAGCTTTTCCCTGTTTCAGGTAACCGGATTTTTGTTGCAGGCTTTTTGTTAGCCGTCGTGAGCACGGAGGCGGTTTGTTGTTCCTTAATAGCCTGTTGGTGGAACCGCTGCGCTTGTTCCACCCTACCGTTTTATTCTGTGCTGAATAGAGCAAAACAAAAAAACGCCACTTATTGGGCAAGTGAGCATGGTGTTTAACATCCCCTAATCCAGGTTTTGGCTGTTTTGGCTAAAATTCATGATGCCAGCACATCCATTCCTTCTGCGGCCAACAGCGTGGTTAATTCAATGAGCGGCAAACCGATCAGTGCAGTGGGGTCATCACCTTCCATTTTTTCAAACAGGCTGATGCCCAGGCCTTCGGACTTGAAACTGCCAGCACACTGGTAAGGTTTGTCGCGTAATAAATACTGTTCGATTTGTGTTTCACTGAGTGGGCGAAACACCACTGAAAATGGCACTACGGTGACGTGGTAATTCCCGGTTTTGCTGTTTAACAGGCACAGGCCGGTCAGAAAATTTACCCGGCGACCGCTGGCTGCCCGCAATTGTTGTAGTGCCGTTTCGTGGTTACCGGGTTTACCTAACAGCTGATTGTCGAGCACGGCCACCTGATCCGAGCCGATGATTAAGGCATCAGAAAACTGTATTGCGACGGCACGGGCCTTGGCTTCGGATAAGCGGGCCACCAGTGCATCTAGCGTTTCATTTTCCAGCGGGGTTTCATCGGTATCCGGTGCGACGGTTTCAAACGCTAATCCAAGACGTTCCAGCAGGGCGCGTCGGAAGGGCGAGGTGGAGGCGAGTACAAGCTGCATTAGGGGTATCCTGTCATTATCTTAAATTAATCAGTTGAGCCTACTGCGGGTGTCTAAGACTTTCAATTTAAATGACTTTTCCGAACATTTTGAACTCGCCGTATGGGTGATACGCCTTCATTCAAAATAACTGAAAAAGTCATTAATCTCGAGCACCTTAGCCGCTCTTGTTACGACCCAACTGATTAATTCAGGATTATCGTTTTAATTTGGCTGATTTTACCGTTTTTTATGGGCTTGACAGTGAGCGGTGTGACTGCCATATATCAAGGCAGTGTCGGAATTTTTATCTGGAGTGAATGCGATGCCTGGTTTTTCTCAAAAAATGTCAATTCGATTGCCCTTGCGAGCCCCTGTAAAAATGGCGGTACTGACACTATTGCTGGTATTGATGGGCAGTTTACCAGGGATCAGCGAGGTTTATGCGGGTTCCTGCGCTTATCGAGAGGCGATGATGGCTTTGGAAAAAGGGAATGCCGTGCGTGGCTTGGCGTTAATGCGTATGGCGAGCCGGGATGGAGATCATCGTGCTGAACGTTATTTGCGGGAGCAGGATGATGGGGTCGGGCTCCCTGTTTTTGCTAAGGCTCAGCGGCCGTTAACCCTGGCGGCTACTTCTCGTCACTGATCTTTATCACTGACCCGATTGTTGCACCAGTGCCACGGCCTGTGGGGCGGGGTTTCCCTGCTCTGGAGTGGCGAGGGGGGTGATACTTTTAAACCAGCCGCGTTTTTTCCCTTTTTCGATGAACTCTCGGGCATCGCTGTCGCCATTGTCGGCCGCACGCTGCAACCACATCAGCCCTTGAGCCTGCTCGTCACCGTTTCCCTGAATAAAGTGCAAGCCTAGTAGATACTGGCCGGAAGCATTATTTTTTTTGGCTGCTTTTTGATACCAGACTCGGGCCAGTTGCGCACTGCGCTGCGTGCCCCAGCCATTGTCGTAGGAAAGCCCTACAAACACCTGAGCTTCCGCGTCGCCCTGCGTGGCCAGAGTAGACCAGAGTGAAAATGACAGGGTGTAATTGCCTGCATTAAATGCAGCTTGACCATCCTCCAATGTGTTTAGTTTTTCCGCTAATGTGCTATTTGATGCTATCAATAAACAAAGTAATAATGCTATGCAGCTTGTTTTTTTCATGATGTTTACCACCTGAATCATTCGTGAAGCACTCCCGTCCTGGGTTATTATCGTCCGTCAATCGGGCTTGCTGAAGAGTGCTTCTGCGGGTTCGCCTGTCCTGCCAACATGGCCCAAAATAAATTGTACCGGATATCAACCACTAAGGGTAAGCAACTTGAACACTACTTTGAATAACATTGATAAGTTACGCGAAATCATGGTTGCCCTGCGTGATCCGAATGCGGGTTGTCCATGGGATCAGGCGCAGGATTTTGCCAGTATTGTGCCGCATACGCTGGAGGAGGCTTACGAAGTGGCCGAGGCTATCGAGACAGGAGACATGGATGAGCTGCGTGATGAGTTAGGGGATTTACTATTTCAGGTTATATTTTATGCCCGGCTTGCCGAAGAGCAGGGACTGTTTGATTTTGAGCAGGTGGCTGCCGGTATTGTGGATAAACTGGTGCGTCGTCACCCTCATGTCTTTGCGGATGCTTCAGTGGCTACGGCTGAGGCGCAAACTCTGGCTTGGGAGGCCAGCAAGGCGCGTGAGCGAACTGAAAAGATGAGGGATGCCGGTGCCTTGGCCGGTGTTGCCGTGGCCCTGCCCTCCATGACCCGGGCGGTGAAACTGCAAAAACGTGCGGCGCGGGTGGGCTTTGACTGGCCGGAAATTGCGCCGGTATTTGCCAAGGTGCAGGAAGAGCTGGAGGAGGTGCGGTCAGAAATCGGAGAGATGCATAACCAGGCTCGTATAGAAGAGGAAATTGGTGATTTACTGTTTGCCTGTACCAACCTGGCACGTCATGCCCATGTCGAGCCGGAAACAGCTCTGCGGCAGGCCAACCGGAAATTTGAACGGCGTTTCGGGCAAATGGAGGCGATGGCAAAAGCGCAGGGCAGAGCCGTATCGGCGCTAGATCTCGATGCGTGGGAAACACTGTGGGAAAATGTGAAAACAAGAGAGTCAACGTAATCCATGTCAAGCCGTACAATCGCACAACTCACAGCACTGATTCCCCAATGTATGCGCAGAGACCAACACCGATTCCGACAATCCGTGAAAAATCTGCAACGCGATGCGACGGGCGTTGATACATTAGCCGCAAAAATCACGGCCTCGATACAGCACCGGCAAACCCGGCTGGAAAACCTGCCCGCGCAAAATTACCCGGATGAGCTACCCGTTTCACAGCGGCGTGACGATATTGCGGCGGCCATTCGGGATCATCAGGTGGTGATTGTGGCGGGTGAAACCGGTTCGGGGAAAACCACCCAGTTGCCCAAAATCTGTCTGGGCCTGGGGCGGGGTGTTGCCGGGTTTATTGGTCACACCCAGCCACGACGGCTTGCCGCGCGCAGTGTGGCGACCCGTATTGCCGAAGAACTGGGCACGCCGCTGGGCGAGGCCGTGGGTTACAAGGTCCGTTTTTCCGATCACACAAAAACCTCCTCGTACATCAAGCTGATGACTGACGGCATATTGCTGGCTGAATTGCAGGGTGATCGTTTTCTGGATCAATACGATACGCTGATCATCGACGAGGCACACGAGCGCAGCCTGAATATCGATTTTCTGCTGGGATATCTGAAACAACTATTGCTCAAACGTAAAGACCTGAAGGTTATTATTACCTCTGCCACCATTGATACCCGGCGTTTTTCACACCATTTTAACCATGCACCGGTTATTGAAGTTTCCGGGCGTAATTATCCGGTCGAGATTCGTTACCAGCATGCAGACGAAGAAGAAACAGAATCCACCGATGCAATACTTGCCGCAGTGGATGAGCTGGCGCGGCTCGATGGACAAAAACAGGGCGATATTCTGATTTTTCTCAGCGGCGAACGCGAAATCCGTGAACTTGCCGAGGCATTGCGAAAACATCATCCGCATAACACTGAAGTGTTGCCACTGTATTCCCGCCTAAGCGCCAATGAACAAAACCGTGTATTTAAACCCGGCAAAAAACGTCGTATTGTGCTGGCCACCAATGTGGCGGAAACGTCGATTACGGTGCCGGGCATTCGTTATGTGATTGACCCAGGCACAGCACGTATCAGTCGTTACAGTTATCGCAGCAAGGTGCAACGGCTGCCTGTTGAAAAAATCGCGCAATCCAGCGCCAACCAGCGGGCAGGGCGTTGTGGCCGGTTAAGTGATGGCATTTGTATCCGACTTTATTCAGAAGAGGACTTTCTTGCCCGGCCTTTATTTACGCAGCCGGAAATTCAGCGCACCAATCTTGCGGCGGTTATTTTACAAATGCGTCAACTGGGTTTGGGAGATCCTGCTGATTTTCCTTTTATTGATCCGCCGGATCAGCGTTTTATCAATGACGGTTTTCGTTTGTTGCTGGAACTGAACGCCATCAATGAAAAACGTCAATTGACTCCTGTGGGCAAACATCTGGCAAAACTGCCAATTGATCCACGCCTTGGTCGCATGATACTGGCAGCCGAAGAAAACAACTGTCTGACAGAAGTGCTGATTATCGTTAGCGTTCTCAGTGTGCAAGATCCGCGTGAACGACCTGTTGAGAAACAACAGCAGGCGGATGAAAAACACAAACGCTTGCGTGATGAGCAGTCTGATTTTATCTCCATGCTGAATTTGTGGCGTGAATACAATGACCGTAAAAAACATCTCACGCAAAACAAGTTACGTCAATATTGCAAACAGGAATTTTTATCGTATACCCGTATGCGTGAGTGGCTGGAAACGTTTCAACAATTGAAAACCTTAAGTAAGGGCATGGGATTGAAAACCCATTCCAGCCCGGCGGAATATGCCGCGATTCATCAATCACTGATTACGGGGTTGCTGGGTAATATTGGTGTCAAAAATACGGATGACAACGCCGATGAAAAAAAGAAAGGTCAAGTACAGGCAAAACGAAAAAAAATATCGACATATTTAGGCGCACGACAATCAACATTTCATATATTTCCGGGGTCGGGACTGGCAAAAAAACTGCCACACTGGTTGATGAGCGCAGAACTGGTGGAAACCAGCCGTCTGTTTGCGCGACAAAATGCATCTATTGAGCCAGAGTGGATTGAAGCGGCTGCACAACACCTGGTGAAACGAACGTACAGTGAACCGCACTGGAATCCCAAGCGGGGCATTGTCATGGCCGATGAAACCGTGACGCTGTACGGACTGGTTGTGCATGGCGCACGTCGTGTCAATTATGGGCCGATTGATGCCGAAGTGGCGCGCTGTATTTTTATTCGTGAAGCGTTGGTGGCGGGAAACTATCGCACACAGGCTGCGTTTTTCGCGCACAACCGGGCATTGATTGAAGAAGCCTGTTCTTTGGAGTCCAAAACACGCCGCCAGGATGTACTGGTTGATGATGCCGCATTGTGTCAGTTCTTTGATGAAAAACTGCCTGCATCGGTGCGTGACCATGTCACGTTTGAGCAATGGCGAAAAAAAATCGATGCGAAAACCCCCGATCTGTTACGACTAACACGGGAAGATGTTTTTCGCTCTGTATCAGCTTCACCGGATACAGAATATCCGGGAGAAATGCGCTTCAATGATCTACCGCTGCAACTCAAATATTGCTTTAGTCCTGGCAGTGATGATGATGGCGTAACGGCAGTGATTCTCCTGGCATCCATAAACCAATTCAGGCAGGCACAGTTCGATTATCTGGTGCCGGGCTTTCTGGCCGAAAAAATAACAGCATTGCTTAAAGCGCTGCCAAAAAGCCTTCGTAAGCAGTTGGTGCCTGTTCCGGAAACGGTGAAATCTGCACTTGTTTATCTTGCTGAACAGGAAAATGCGGCGGGTAATGCTCAGAGCCTGCTGGAAAATTTGGCTGCTTTTCTAAAGAAAGAAAAGGCACTTGTGGTGACGGCCAAAGACTGGCGACCGGAACAGCTTCCACTGCATTTGTTAATGCGCTTTGACGTGGTTGATCATCGGCAGAAAAGCCTGGGGGTAAGTCGTTCACTCACTGAGTTGCAATCACGTTTTGGTGAGCATGCCGCAAAGGAAATGGCACAGGTAAAAAGTGATGTTTCATGGCCGGATGATGGCCTTACTTCATGGCAATTTGGCGATCTGCCTGAGTTTGTGATGGTGACTCAGGGTGAGCAACAATATCGGGCTTATCCCGCTATTGTGGATAAAGAGGTCGCAGTGGGTGTGGAACTGTGCGATGCACCGGCTACGGCCATGCGTACGCATAAAAAGGGATTGCGACGCTTGGCAATGCTTGAAAATGCAAAAGCGGTAAAATATTTATTACGGCAAATGCCGAAAATAAACGAAATGTGTCTCGTCTATTCTGTTTTTGCCCCGGCCAAGGATTTGCAAAACGATTTGCTGGAATTAATTCTGGATCAATGTTTTTTTGAAAAAGGTTATGCCATTCATCAACAGGAAACGTTTGCCGCTCATATGCAACAGGTAACAGCATTGATGCCGACTGCGAATGAAATCTGCACACTGGTGGCGAAAATCCTTATTGCTTATCAATCTGCTCGTCAGCAATTTCAATCAATGCAGGGGCGTTGTCATCAGGAGAGTCACCAGGACATTCAAACACAGTTGAATACTTTGCTTTATGCGGGGTTTTTAACGTGTACACCGTATTTGTGGTTACAGGAAATGCCACGTTATTTCCGTGCCCTGACAATACGACTGAACAAACTGGCAGATTCACCCGCGGGGGATGAAAAAAAACTGCAACTGCTACAACCGTTTTTACAGGAATATATACGCTTGCAAAAAACGGCTGAAGGCAGTGCTGAAATTATCCGATTACGCTGGATGTTGGAGGAATACCGAGTGTCACTGTTTGCTCAGCCAATGAAAACAGCCGTTCCGGTTTCACCCAAACGTATTGAGAAACAAATCAAGTTATGTTTGTGATGTTATCTGTCCATTACACGCTGAAATCATATAGTTTATATTTGGTGGAACAGGCTGTTCCCTGGCGACGAATGATAGCGTTATAAAATCTGACGCAAAGGCGCGAAGATATAGAGTACGCAAAGATTCACAGTATTTGAGACCTTTTTATCACTTTTCCCCGTTATCTCCATCACCCTTTGCGCGCTCTGCGCCTTCGCGCCTTTGCGTTGGATTGTCATCATTCGGACCCAGCCAGCATACATCTGAAAACAAGGTGATTTAGTCCTTAATTCACATTTATGTTCTCAATATTAATAATATACTGAAATTCTATATTAATTTATCGTTATTCTGGACAAGCTTGTAACGGTAAAAGATATGCTGGCACTGTAAAAACCATGGGAAAACGTCGGAAAAACAAGACTGAAACAATTTTAAACTAAATTCCTTTATGAATTGGTCACTTAGCGTTTTAAGCTGTTTTTATGCTTGTTAAGTTGGAAATAATCATTAGTATCAATAACGAGTGTCGCCCTCGATATGCTGATTGACCCAACTTGCATAACATGGAACCTGGGCACCTGATGCTGTTGTGTATTTCTGCTTTGTCCAGAAATCCTGATGCGTCACACCGGCTTCCACTTCGCCTGGATGGTTCACGGCAGGGGGCGGTATCGCACCGCCAAGCTTTGGAAAAATGCCTCCTGTTTTTGCAGGGGGCATTTTTTTATGCGTGTTTATTATCGGGTCCAGGACGCTACAAGGTTTCTCGGGTTGGTACAGGTGACATGTGCTGGCTCAGGCGTTTTTGCTCAAAGCCTAACCGGTTGGCATAGATAATAGTGAAGGCCAGCACGCTGGTGACGTATTCGCGTGTCTCCCGGAACGGGATATTTTCAATCCAGCGTTCCGCATCCAGTGTGGTTTCCGTGGGCAACCAACGCATGATGCGACTTTCTCCGGCATTGTATGCTGCAGTGGCGAGCACGGTCTGCCCGCCAAAGCGTTTGAGCATTCTACGCAGATAACGGGTACCCAAAGACAGGTTAATGTCAGCTTGTGTGAGTTTGGATTTACCCTGGTATTTTTTGGGCAGAGAGCGGGAAATATACTTGGCTGTGGTAGGCATAAGCTGCATGAGCCCTAAAGCCCCTTTGGGGGAGCGCGCATCCTGCACAAACGCACTTTCTCGACGGATAACACCGTAGGTCCAGGCGGGATTGATATCTTCGCGTTCGGAATAATTGAGAATTTGTTTCTGGAACAGCAGTGGAAAGCGCAAAGTAAGATCATCGCGTTGATCCGTGCTGGCCATGGTGAGAATGGATTGCCCGGCCCAGCCCCAATACTGCGCCAGTTTGGCGGCATCGACTCGCTCGTCGTTACTCATGTGTCGTGTTGCTGACCACCATTCGCGGCGAGCCTTCACCATACGTCCTAAATGAACAAATTCGCGGGCCCGCTGCACAGCCGCTTGCTGGCTGATGCCAAACAGGGTGCCTGCACTGGCTTTGTGGGGGCGGTCAGCAAGGGCATAAGGCAAATTCAAACGATCTGCGGATAAAAACCCGTAGTAGCTGCGTTGTTGGGCGAGAGCTGTAAACTGTGGTAGAGCGGTTTCGGTGTTGCCCAGTTCTTCATGGGCGCGTGCCCGCCAGTATTGCCAGCGGTCACTGGCTTGCTGTTTGGGAGTGAGTGCGCCCAGCGCGGTGAGTACCTGTGGCCACCGGGCTTGACGCAGGGCGATGCGTACCCGCCATTGGCGTGCAATATCACTGAGGTATTCCTCAGGAATAATGGAAAACCACGCATCAGATTCCGGTAGTTGTTTGCGTGCCAGGGAAATCGCTATTCG
>VAPF01009423.1_pt1 | contig 11221 bp, 9 predicted proteins | sample 3393931 | NCBI WGS metagenome assembly VAPF01 (sample SAMN08290437, study PRJNA428436) | hydrothermal vent metagenome | isolation source: Deep-sea hydrothermal vent chimney | place: Atlantic Ocean: South-mid Altantic Ridge | depth 2773 m m | reverse complement strand
GCCACCCGCCGCCCCGGCGTACTGGACAGTATCGGCGGCTTCGGCGCACTGTTTGAAATCCCCACCGACCGCTACGACAAACCCGTGCTGGTTTCCGGCACAGACGGCGTAGGCACCAAACTGAAACTGGCCATGGAAATCGGCAAACACGACAGCATTGGTATCGATCTGGTGGCCATGTGTGTCAACGACCTTATCGTCGCGGGTGCCGAACCCCTGTATTTCCTCGACTATTATGCCACCGGTAAACTGTCGCTAGACATGGCCGAAGCGGTTATCAGCGGTATCGGTGAAGGCTGCCAGCAGGCCGGTTGCGCACTGGTAGGGGGAGAAACCGCCGAAATGCCCGGCATGTACGAAGGTGACGATTACGATCTGGCCGGGTTTTGCGTCGGCGTAGTGGAAAAATCCAAAATCATCGACGGCAGCAAAGTCACTGCCGGAGACAGACTCATCGGTCTGGCTGCCAGTGGCCCGCACTCCAACGGCTATTCGCTGATTCGCAAGATCATCGAGGTGAGCGGTGCGGATCTGAGCAAAGACTTCCACGGCAACTCCCTTGGCGAAACCCTGCTGACCCCAACACGCATCTACGTCAAAGCCCTGCTCGCCCTGCTGGCAAAAGTGGACGTACATGCTCTCGCCCATATCACGGGTGGCGGCCTGCTGGAAAACCTGCCACGCGTCATGCCCGCAGACACCTGCGCCATCATCGACAGCAACAGCTGGCAACGCCCGCCCGTATTCGACTGGTTACAGGAGAATGGTAACGTCACCGACGAAGAAATGTATCGCACCTTTAATTGCGGGGTAGGCATGGTGCTGTGTGTGGCCGAAGCTGACGTGGAACCCACATTACACCTGCTCACCGAACAAGGTGAAAGTGCCAGCGTCATTGGCCGGGTTGAAACTGCGACGGGTGATAGCGAGCAGGTGATTGTTAACGAGCGCCGGTCCGAAAACCCATGAAACACACCATGATCTTGATCAAAATTATTTGATCTGCTTAAAGAGCCTCTAAAGTTAAGGAAAAACTGTTTTTAGCCAACCGTGATACCTCTGTCGGCTATTGCCGTCTTTTTTCAGGCAATGCCAAGTCAGCCTTAACATTCCGGCATTCAATAAGCGATAGAGGTCTCTGAAGCGATGTTGCTTGTTGAAACTTACCGTTTTCGCTATTTCCCGCAGAGGGTACACCCAAATTGAAGGAAGCCACTTCATTATGTGTGCAAAAGATTGGACTCTACATCCATATTTTTATGAAGTATGCGAATTATAATTACCTTGTTTTTAGCAATTTCTCTATAAAAAAGAGTATGACTGCCTTGAGGGAATTTCCTATATCCTTCTTTAACATAGTCACATTGTTTACCAAGAGAGGGTGTATCAGCTAATAAATGAAACACATCATCAAATTGCTTAATGTACAAAAAACGCTGGTCTCGCCCCCAGCGTTTTTCAGTACATTTGGCAATTTTTCTCAGATCTTCCTTTGCCTCCCTGGTTAGCTCAAATGCTTTCATTTATCATTTTCGCTATCAAGCTCTGCCATAAGCTCATCGTAGTTATAATCTGCAATGCCACTCTGCTCACCTTCAACCAGCATATACCTCAAAGTTTCAAGCTTGGTCTCAGTATTTTCAAGCAACCTAAGGGCTGCTCTAATCACCTCACTTGCAGAGCCAAAACGGCCACTGTTAACTTGCCCGGCTATGAAGCCATCAAAGTGATCACCCAATGTGATACTAGTATTTTTAGCCATGAACCACCCCTCAAGTACCAATATATACCTAATATTGGTATAAAATACATGGCAAGTCAATTAACAGCGACCACAAAAGCGTGGCTCACTATTTCAAACGTTAAGGATGTAAAAAGGCTTGTTTCCCAACGTTTTTTATCACTTTAGGGGAGCCAAAAAAAATCGCGAGGCATGAGATCGTTGGATAGAACGAAGCGGAAATGGTCAGTTTTTTATGCTTTTTATCCAAAAGAGTTTTCCTACATCCTCGTTGGCCACCAAGCGAAGCTTGGTACAAACGTCTAAGGGACGCGCATATAATAATTTCTCGGTTTAGCGCCCGGATGTAGTGCGTATTCGTTCGTTTTGATTGAACAAAAGTGCAGGAATAATCATTCTATTTCGAGCTTTTGTGATTGAAGAATAGGCGAAGACGGGCTAAAGCCGGGATGCAAAACCGGAAGTTATTACATGCACGTTCCTTAGTCACCAGCCATTAGAAAAAACAGATCTTTGGGTCACTCGGCATTCCTCGCTAAGCCCGACTACGACTGGAATTGGGTTGGCCCAGCTAACGAAGCCATACCTTTGTCAGCACATACAGCTTTGTCTACATTTCCTATTCTATTTTCTGTGTTATGAGTGTACCCACGCAATTTTGACAGAACGTCATAACTTAAAACTACACGTTTATATTGTAATTCAACTTGGCTTCATCACCCGTAATGCCCCTGAATCCCCAACAATGGGCGGGCTGCTCTTTGATTGTTATTTCAATATCTATTGGTGATATGCCAATGTCACTCTCGATCTTTCTGAATATCTCTTTTATCAATTTTTTCTGTGTTTCAGGCTCCCGCCCTGCCATCATATTTATTTCTATTACCGTATATGCACTACTACGCCCTCCGGGATAATAAAAATCTTCCTTATCCATAGGAATAAACCGATGAGCCCTTTTATCTTCTGGCATTCCTAGAACAGTTTGCATGCAACCATGAATGACATTCGATAGCGTAGATTTTATCGGGTTTAACGCTTCTTTAACTCCATACACTACGATCATCTATTCTCTATCCTTAACGCATTACATCGCACATCAGCATGCGGCTTTGTGGATCGACATGCTACTTCAGCACTCAATCATTCGCTTCTTTCGACAGTTCTTCCAGGCTGATGTGACGTACATCTTTGCCTTTCACCAGGTAAATCACGTATTCACACATATTGCGTGCATGGTCGCCAATACGTTCTAATGCACGCGCTGACCACATGGTATCCAGTGTTCGTCGCACATTACGCGGATCTTCCATCATGAAGGTGATCATCTGTCGCATGATGGCATCGTATTCCGCATCCACCTTGAGATCTTCCTGCGCCACGCCCGCTGCTGCTTCTGCATCCATACGCGCAAAGGCGTCTAACGCACCGCGTAACATTTTGCGCACCTGGTCGCTCAGGTGCTCCAGTTCGCTGTATTGGTTTTTGGGTCGTTCCATATCGGCCAGATGAATCGCCATGCGTGCCACTTTTTCTGCCTGATCACCCATGCGCTCCAGATCGGTAATAGTTTTAATCACTGCGACGATCAAACGCAGATCACCCGCTGCCGGTTGTCGGCGTGCCAATATCTGTATGGATTCTTCATCAATAGCCACTTCGTAGGCATTGACCTGATAATCACGACGGATCACCCCTTCCGCCTGCTCAACATCACCCGACACCAGCGCGGCAGTCGCATTTTCAATCTGTTCTTCCACCAGACCGCCCATAGTCAACACTTTGTGACGAATCGCCTCCAGCTCTTCATTGAACTGTTGTGAAATGTGGTGACTGATATTTCCTGTTCCCATATCTGGCCTCTCTGCGGTAATGAGCTTAACGGTAGCAATTAACCATAGCGACCCGTAATATAGTCTTCGGTCTGTTTTTGATCCGGATTGGTAAACAACGTGTTGGTATCACCATATTCGATCAACTTGCCCATGTACATAAAGGCTGTGTAATCCGATACCCGTGCTGCCTGTTGCATGTTATGCGTCACGATAACGATGGTGTATTTATTTTTCAGTTCATAAATCAGCTCTTCAATTTTCAGTGTGGAAATCGGGTCCAGCGCCGAGGCCGGTTCATCCAGTAATAATACCTCCGGTTCAATGGCAATGGCACGCGCAATCACCAACCGCTGTTGCTGGCCACCGGATAAACCAAAAGCACTGTCGTGCAACCGGCCTTTTACTTCATCCCACAGCGCTGCACTCTTCAATGCATTTTCCACCACATCGTCCATGGTGCGACGATCTTTCACACCTTGTAAACGTAAACCATAGGCTACGTTTTCATAAATAGATTTGGGGAACGGGTTGGGCTTTTGAAATACCATACCCACCCGTCGGCGCAAATCAGCCACATTGACTGATTTGTCATAAATATTTTGCTCATCCAGCAAAATCTTTCCTTCAATACGTACGCCATCCACTAGGTCATTCATACGATTAATACAACGCAACAGGGTCGATTTGCCACAACCACTGGGGCCGATATAGGCCGTCACCCGCTGTTTAGGAATCACCATATCAATATCGTGTAATGCCTGCTTTTGGCCATAAAACAAATTGAGGCTCTGTACTTGCAAGCATGGAATTTCGTCAGCTATTTGCCGTATATTGCGGCCACGCGACAACACTTCGATATCAATAGCATGCGTTGGCGTGCGGCTGTTCATTGACGCATCGAATGTTTTTTTTGTATCAGTCATACGTTATTTCAACCAGAAGTCTGCATTAATTTTCAAGCGTACGATATTTTTCACGCAACCGATTACGAATCGCGATAGCGGTCAGATTCAGCGCAACAATCACCAGTACCAGTAACAATGCCGTAGCATAGACCAGTGGCCGTGCTGCTTCGACGTTCGGGCTTTGGAAGCCAACATCGTAAATATGAAACCCCAGGTGCATAAATTTACGATCCAGGTGTAGGAAGGGCATGTTGCCGTCCAGCGGTAATGAAGGAGCCAGTTTCACCACACCCACCAGCATCAACGGTGCCACTTCACCAGCAGCGCGGGCAATAGCCAGAATAAGGCCCGTCATAATCGCCGGGCTGGCCATGGGCAACACAGTACGCCATAACATTTCGGCCTTGGTTGCCCCCAGCGCAAGACTGCCTTCACGCACCGATTTTGGAATGCGCGACAAACCTTCTTCTGTGGCAACAATCACCACCGGTACAGTCAGCAATGCCAACGTTAACGATGCCCACATCAGACCGGGAGTGCCAAAAGTCGGGGTCGGTAATGCCTCAGGGAAAAACAGCTGATCCAGATTACCTCCCAGAAAATACACAAAGAAGCCCAGACCAAACACCCCATAAACAATCGAGGGCACGCCCGCAAGATTATTGACCGCGATGCGAATCAGCTGTGTCATCGGCCCCTGTTTGGCATATTCACGCAGATATACGGCGGCCACTACACCAAAGGGCACCACCATAATGGACATGATAATCACCATCATCACTGTACCAAAGATGGCCGGGAAAATGCCCCCTTCAGTATTGGCCTCACGAGGCTCGTCACTGACAAACTCCCACACCTTCACCATGTAAAAGCCCAGCTTGTGGAACAACGACATGGCGTTAGGCCGATAGGCATGCACTATCTTGGCCAGCGGCACCATCACCGTTTCCCCGGAGGATATCGTGACCATTATCTGATCCCGGTTAATATCCTGATATAAATCTGTCAGCCGTTTTTGCAGCCCTTCATATTCCGCATTTAATGCGGCACGCTCTTGTTTAATGCTTTCCCGTTCGGCAGGGTCCGTATTATTTTCCAGTTCCAGGCCGCGCTCACGCAGACGCAAACGTTCCAGGCCATAGTTAATGGAACCAATCTCACCTTTTTCCAATGCTCGAATCTGTATAAACAGTGCCGTCGCACGCTGCAAGCGCTGTTGCAAACTTTCCCATGCGCCGTTGCCCACCGCTACTGTTTGCTGGTTTTCCTGCACGGCAGTGAGATAGCCATATAAATTGCCCCACTCCCTGCGCTCTATCGCCAGCAGGGTTTCCGGTTTTCGCATGTCCTGAATGCCAGGTGCCAGTATCCAGCGAAAATCCTGGCCTAGGACATCACGATTACCGGTCTTGAGCAGATAACGAGTAACCTCTTCATCACCCTCAATAGCCAACCCCGCTTCACGTAAACGCTGTGCGCTAACCGCTTCCTCGTCATGCACCTCGCCAACAAGGCGCACCACACTGTTGTCCTGATTTTTATAATCGTATTCCCACACTGTGGCGGGCCAGAAATGCCCGAGGCCGCGTGCGGCAATCAGCAGCAACAAACCAAACACCAAAATCAAACTCACGCTCACGGCACTGGCGGTGAGCCAGATCCAGGGATTACCGGACTTGAACCATTGTCTGATCATGAGAGGCTCACAATGAACTGTATTTAGTGCGCAGACGCTGACGTACAACTTCTGCCAGGGTGTTAAATACGAAGGTAAAAGCGAATAACACCAACGCTGCGAGGAACAACACTCGATAATGCGTACTATCGACTTCCGCCTCCGGCATTTCCACCGCGATATTCGCCGACAGGGTGCGCATACCTTCAAAAATACTGAAATCCATTATCGGTGTATTGCCGGTCGCCATTAACACGATCATGGTTTCACCCACGGCGCGGCCCATGCCGATCATCACCGCCGAAAAAATACCGGGACTGGCGGTCAGTATCACTACCCGCATCAGGGTCTGCCACGGGGTAGCACCCAGCGCCAGTGAACCAAACGATAAATGTTTGGGCACACTGAACACCGCGTCTTCGGTAATGGAAAATATTGTTGGAATGACTGCAAACCCCATGGCCAGTCCTACTACCAGCGCATTGCGCTGATCAAAACTCACACCCAGCTCACTACTCAGCCAGTGACGCATATCACCATCAAAGAACATGGCTTCCAGAGACTCACTCATCCCGAACGACACTGCGCCCAGCACCAGTACCACAGGCAACAACAATGCGGCATCCCAGCCTTCAGGGATAAAGTGGCGAATACGCGCCGGTAATTGCTGCCAGAGAAAGGCGAATACCAGCACGCCCACTGGCACCACAATCAACAAACTGAAAATACCCGGCAGGTTGGCTTCCAGCAATGGCGCTAACCACAGCCCGGCAAGAAAACCAAGAATCACCGTGGGCAGCGCTTCCATGGTTTCGATACTGGGCTTCACAATCTGGCGCATTTTCGGGGCCATGAAATAAGCGGTATAAATCGCCCCGCAAATCGCCAGCGGTACGGCCAGCAACATGGCATAAAACGCGGCCTTGATGGTGCCGTACACCAACGGCGTAATACTCAATTTGGGCTCAAAATCATCACTGGCAGAAGAGGACTGCCAGGCATATACCGGCTCTTCGTAACTTTCGTACCACACTTTACCCCACAGCGAAGACCAGGAAATTTCCGGGTGTTCGTTATCCACACGCCAGAACGACAATCGGCCGTTAACATCTTCCACCAGCAAAGCATTGGCGCGTGGCGCAATAGCCAGCATGTTAATCGCGACATCACTGTTACGCTGCGTCAATAACAAACGCTGGGCTGTGGAATGATAAATCGCAATCAACCCGTTCTCGTCGGCGGCAACAAACCCCTTGCGGGCAAATTCCGGGGCCAGATCACGGATCGCATGCGACTGTTCGGTAAATTCACGAATCGGTTGCAGGGTTTGATTACCGCGCTCATCACGCACACTGAACCACTGCACCACTCGGCCACTGCTGTCACCCACCAATAACGATATATCGCCGGTTAAAAACTGCACGCTGGTCACACGCAACCCCACATCCACCAATCGCAATTGCTGCACCTGACGGGGCTCACTCTTGTCGCTCACATCCACATGCACCAAACCACCGTCGGCGTAGATGATGTACAAATTGAACTGCTCTTTATCCAGCAGCAATTGCACAATCTCCGCCTGCGTTCCCTGCTGTTCTGCAAACGACAACAACACCTGCTCACGCTCCGGCGCATCATCGGTAAAAGATTCTTCCTTGATAAAGTGAGTCAGTAACAAACGACCGTCTGCCGTTTGCGCCACAATGGTGGCCTCTTCTTCACCATCCTGAAAAGCGATTTGCATCAGCGCCTCACCGTTCTCGTCAATCTCCAGAGGCTCCTCGCCCAACGGATATTCGACTCCTGGCGTGATCAGGCGTTTATCATCGGGATAACTGACGTTGTAAATATGCCGGGCAACGAGTGCAGCACCGTTGGACAAACCCAGCGCAAATCGTGCCGTTGTTGGTTCACTGGCCATAAAACTGCTGACCTCTGCACCTGCCGGTAACGCTAGCGCATACTCATTAATCAGCTTGCCGTTTTGCAGATCAAAAAAAACAGCGCGAGCATCATTCGTCAAACGAAAACCAATTTCTGCCTGCTCTTCCATCGCCAAATGCAAAGACGAGCCACTGCCCGGCAACTCGTAATCCACCACACGCTCCATTTCAGCCGAACCGAACAGAGGCAACACCACAAACAACAAATAGAAAAAAATCAGTACGATGGCAATAATGACACTCATGCCACCCATAGCGACACCGTAAGATGCCAGACGATCTTTCAACATACGCCAACGGCGGCGGCGTTGATTTTCGGCACTGTCTGTTGCGGGCAGAATCGGGGTAGGAGACGCGTTGGGGGTAGTGCTATCAGGCATCAGTGCATAATAAGGGAGGAATATGACAGTTTTGTGACGAAAAAATTCACGACTTACGGCCTGAAACAAGCGCCTGGAAAACTAATAGCCTTACTACACAACCCCAAAAACGTCTTGTCATTTCGCCAGTTTCGTGAAAATATCGCACGGTCATCACTAATTGTGGCCAAATATTACCTGAAACAAACAACCTGGCGCGATCTTATCGCGAAAAATATGATTATATCTTTCTCTGTCTCAAATTTTCGTTCGTTTTCATCAGAAGAGACTCTCTCTCTGGTCAGTATTAAACGCTTAGCCGGGCAGCATGACAATCATACAGTCCCCATTCCCGACTCCAGGGAGGAGGTGCTGAAAACATCTGTCATTTACGGGGCCAATGGCGCAGGAAAATCCAATTTATTTAAAGCATTAAGCCATCTAAAAACTGCAATTTTGAAACCCAGAAAAAAAAATAGTGGCACAGGAAGGGATGTGTTTCGATTTGCCGACGCGAGCAACACCCCTTCAGGTTTTGACCTGCAATTCATCGCATCAGGAAAAGTATACCGATACGGCTTTAAGATGGATGACCATCGAATTTTGGAAGAATGGCTGGTTAACGTTACCGACAATAAAGAAAAAATAATTTATGAACGCATCACTGACAATAAAGGAAAAGTCATTATCGAGGCACCGGGGCTTAAATCTGAAGGGGAAAAGTTAAATGCCCTTGTTACAGTTGGCGGGCTTCAAAACCAACTATTTTTGGCCACGATTTTAGCCACACTGGATACAGCAGATATCAGCAAACAATTAAAAAGTATCTTCACCTGGTTTAGCAAAGATCTAACGCTGATATCCCCTGATTCCTCATTTGGCTCACTTGGTCACTTACTAGCCAACGATGAGAAATTTTGTGAATTTGCCGGAGAATTTCTTAAAGCCTCCTCCACTGGCATTAATTATCTGAACGTTACAAAAAAAGAAATAAGTGAAGACGAACTTCGCAGCTTATTGCCAGAACATGTTACATCCAGACTCCTGGAAGAAATCAATGAAGACGAAGATCAAACCGCAGTGCTAATGATAGATGAAGGAAAAGAGCTACTGATAGAAAAAAGTGATGAAAATCATTTTTACAGCATTACCATCCAGGCCACCCATTCCGGGCACGCTGGACATAGTATACCTTTGGATTTGAGTGAAGAGTCTGACGGCACAAGACGACTGCTTAATTTGATTCCCGCTTTACATCATTTGAGAAAAAAGGGGGCAGTTTATTTCATTGATGAAATAGATCGCAGCATGCACCCTATACTGGCCTGGAAATTTTTAGAGTTTTTTTTAAAATCATGCGAAGGAAATCAGCAACAAGTTATTGTTACAACCCATGAATCTAATTTACTTGACCTCAGCCTGTTACGACGTGATGAAATTTGGTTTGTGGAGAAAGATGCGAGTTCTTCAAGCAGATTATATTCCATGAGCGATTTTAAAGTGAGGAACGACCTTGAAATACGCAAACATTATTTGCAAGGGCGGTTCGGGGCCATACCCTTTCTGGGAAATCTAGACAACTTGCTAACCGTAGAGCAAGGACAGTAATCAATGGGACTTACTCAGCGAAAACCACGGCCAATATGCCGAGATGAAGCAAATTTACGTGACGACAGACTCTTCATAATAGCAAGTGACGATACTTATGCTCCCAAGCAATATTTTGCATTTTTTAATATCCCAAGAGTTCAGGTCCACGTTATAGCAACAGAGAATAACAACTACTCAGCTGAGTATGTGCTTGAACGGCTATTGGAATTGGAACACGAGCCGGATGATGAGAGATGGATACTCCTTGATGTTGATCACCATGACAAAGGGAGACATCAAAGAGGTTTCATTGCCGCAATACGAAAAGCCAAACAAAAAGGAATTAAAATTGCACTCAGCAAACCTTGCTTTGAGTTGTGGCTACTACTTCACCATATCGATATTGCTGGCGTTACCCCATTGGAAAATGCTCAAAAAACCGAGGCTTTACTGCGTAAATCTTTGGGGGAATATAACAAAACCAGACTTAAGTCAGAACATTACCCATATTCATTAGTAATTGAAGCCTGCCGCAAGGCTAAAAAATTGGATAATGCGGTTCCCGGTGGAGATATACCTACAGGCAACACTAGTCGGGTTTATTTGCTATGGGAAGCTATTATTGCCAACGCATTACCTTCTGGACTTCCATCCGAATTTAAAAAATTCAGGGAGGAGTTAATTTAACCAGCAGCTTGTGTCCACAAACCACATTTAGCGCTAACCCTCAACACCACACAACGATCATCCTAAATTAATCAGTTGAGCCTACTGCGAACGTCTAATGCACTCAATCTCAATGACTTTTCCAAACATGTTGAACTCACCGTATAGGTGGTACGTTTTTATTCAAAATAGCCGAAAAAGTCATTGATCTTGAGCACCTTAGCCGCTCTCGCTACGGCTCAACCGATTAATTTAGGATCATTTCACATTCCGAAACAACCCCTCACGCTTGCAATATTCCAGCGCAAAATCGATGTACGCTCGCGATAGAGGTGAGAGGTATTTTCGTGAAGGATAAAGTAAATTAAGTGACTGGCTGGGGAATGGGTAATCGGGAAACAACGGGAGCAACTCTCCCGAGTCCAGATAAGGTTTGGCAAACAGCGGTGGCAATTCGGTGATAATGTCACCAGCCAATGCCAGCATAAGCAGGTGGGCAAAATCGTT
>VAPF01077965.1_pt1 | contig 11227 bp, 11 predicted proteins | sample 3393931 | NCBI WGS metagenome assembly VAPF01 (sample SAMN08290437, study PRJNA428436) | hydrothermal vent metagenome | isolation source: Deep-sea hydrothermal vent chimney | place: Atlantic Ocean: South-mid Altantic Ridge | depth 2773 m m | reverse complement strand
GAGATCGGGAGGATTATGGGAGTTGGATACACTTCGGTCACTCTTCGGTCACTCTTCGGTCAGCCAGGAAAGAAGGCGTCTGAGAGAGCGGCTGCAGAAAGACCGCAAAATCCCACAAAATCCCAAAATCCAGACGTTGTTGATTCTAATCGAAATTGTCAACAATGAAGATTTGACCCTCATTTCTTTTTTTGTCAACAATGAAGATTTGACCCTCATTTCTTTTTACCTTAATTTCTTGATAAGAATGGGCCCTAAGACCAAAAATTAACGCCGGGATTGCCAAAAAACGTGTAAGGGATGAGAGATAAGAAGATGGTGTGATCTGTTTTAAAAAGCAGGTCCCGTTTGACGGGACCTGCTTCGAGGGTTTACTGTTTTACGATATTTACTGCCTTTGGGCCTTTATCGCCTTCAACAACATCAAAGCTCACTTTATCGCCTTCGACTAGGGTCTTGAACCCATCGCCCTGAATTTCGGAATAGTGCGCAAAAACATCGCCACCATCATCCCGGGTAATGAATCCGAATCCCTTGGACTCATTAAACCATTTTACAGTTCCGTTTGCCATGCTGATTTACCTCCTTGCATAATAATCTAAATTCACTACGAATTCAGCTTTAATAAAAAAAAGCCACAAAGTTTAAAGTCTTTGTGGCCTTACTTGAGACAAAAACTTCTGTAACTTTTATAAATAATGGCATTTTTATTCTGAAATGTCAAATACCAAAGGCGTTCCGGATATTAACAGAATATCTGCGTGGACAGGGGGACATCCGATGCAGGCGTCATAGGTCGGGAGAAGCTGTGTCCACCGGCCTATATACCGGCCGGAGAAGGCCTTGCTTAATCAGCCTGCTATTCAGCCGTGTTGGACCAAACACAGGCATTTGACTGGAGGATAAGCGCCGCTCCTCAGGAATAAGTTCATTGCCGGTAAGCAAAAAAACTGGTATTGACAGCAGCAGGCCGCTTGACGGATAATATTTTAATTGGACAGACGGAAAAATTGCGAAAGGGCCGTATAATGGAAATTCCATTGACAAAAACAACATGGAGATTTATTTCCACGAAAATAGCGTAATAAACTGTGACTTTAAGCATCTTGAGGTTGGGATGAAGGTCCGTTTTGAAGAATCAGAAGGTGAAGAGAGACACCAGACCAGTACAGTAACGGTTATCTGAAAAAAACAATAAAAGCATAGGGGTAAGGTGGAAGAAACACCCTGTTGCCCCCGAGTCTTCGCTATTTCCGTATTTTTTAATCGTGCATAATTTATGATACTTATCCATCCACCCGTGGCAAAGCCCTGCGAGCCTCCGGCCGGTGTTGCAAAACTGTCCGGTGCTCTGTCAAGCCATGGAATAAACCATACAATCCTTGATGCCAACATTGAGGCACTTCTGTACATTGTAAGCAGCACGCATCTTCAGGCGGATAAACAATATGACAAGTGGACGGCGCGTTCATTGCGCAATATCTCCGGGAATCATGCATCTATCAGGAACGGGCGAATCTTTCAGAATATCGACCGCTATAAACGGACTGTTATTGACCTGAACCATGCAGTTGAACTGTGGGCGGACAAGGGTGCGACTCCCGGCATTGCGAATTACAGGCATAAGTATCTTTCTCCTCTAAGAAGTGATGACCTTCTGCTGGCTGCCGAACACCCGGAAGAGAATCCCTATTATCCCTATTTCAGCAAAAGGCTGCCAACGCTTGTTGAAAGGAATACGGCCCAGGTAGTCGGGTTTTCCCTGAACTATTTAAGCCAGGCACTCTGCACTTTTGCGATGGCCGGGTTCCTGAAGCAGCATTTCCCCGGTTTGTCCATCGTCCTCGGCGGAGGACTCGTGACTTCATGGATGAAAAATCCGGACTGGGCAAACCCGTTCGGGGGACTGATCGATCAGCTCGTTGCCGGCCCCGGGGAACGCAAACTGCTCGCGATTCTTGGTGCGGATGATATCAAGGAAGAACATTTCAGGCCGGATTATGGGTTGCTGCCTTTAGATGATTACCTGGCGCCGGGGCGCATCCTTCCTTACAGTGCCTCAAGCGGATGCTACTGGAATAAATGCTCTTTCTGTCCGGAAAAGGCCGAAAACAATCCCTACGTTCCTATACCGGTTGACACGGCAATAGATGATCTTAACGAATTGATAAGACTGACAGGGCCGTTTCTTGTCCATCTGCTGGACAATGCAATAAGCAGCCCACTGTTGAAAAGACTTGCCGGTAATGCCGGCGGTGTTCCATGGTACGGGTTTGCCAGGATCAGCCGCCTGCTGACGGACATCGAATTCTGCCGGGGCCTGAAAAAATCAGGATGTGTAATGCTGAAGCTCGGCCTGGAATCCGGTGATCAGGGAGTGCTCGACAAAATGCATAAGGGAATAGATCTCGAAACTGCGTCCCTGGCACTGAAGACATTGAAGAAAGCCGGGATCGCGACCTATGTCTATCTTATCTTCGGTACACCGGAGGAGACGTTGCCGGCAGCCAGAAAGACCCTTGAATTTGTTGCCAGGCATAAAGATGAAATTGGGTTTCTGAACGTGGCACTGTTTAACATGCCGATTTGCGGGCCTGAAGCATCGCGGTTTGAGACCAGCAGTTTCTATGAAGGAGACTTGTCCCTTTATACTGATTTTTCGCACCCCGGGGGCTGGAACAGGAAGGAGGTGAGGCTGTTTCTGGAGAATGAATTCAAAAAGCACAGGGCCGTTTCAGGAATATTAATGAAAGACCCTCCCATATTCACCTCCAACCACGCAGCCTTTTTTGTGATGTAAAACTACCGGAGCAGTCGGCATATCCCGCGAGAGGATATTATTATTGCTTTTCAGACTTCTGAACTGTTGCTATTCTAATAAGTTTATATGGCAGTATGTTCAAGCTCTTTCGCAGTCAAACGAGAGACAGATTTTCGGTAGCTGATAAGGACTGTACTTCTCCTATCAAGTCTAACATCCCGCTCCAGGTGTCCGTGCGGAACGCTGTGCCTTTCAGTTTCTTTGCAGGCAGTCCCCTCGCGTACCATGCAAAGAATTTTCGGAAGAGCATGACACCGGTCTTCTCGCCCCTGAATGCGATGTTTGAAGCAAGATGCTCTTTCATCATCCGAACTACTCCTTCGACATTGGGACCGGCAGATACAGTCCCGTCTTTCAGATACTCAGCCGTTTCACGGAAGATCCAGGGATTGCCGAGTGCCCCCCTTGCTATGGCTACGCCATTGCAGCCCGTTTCGTCGAACAATTTTTTTATGAGGGCCGGTGTCAGCGCATCCCCGCCGGCGATCACGGGTATCTCCAGTGCCTCTTTTACTTTCCTTATTATGTTGTAATCGACCCTTCCGCTGTAACCCTGCTCCCTCGTCCTGCCGTGTATAAAAAGCCCTTTTACCCCGGCCTCCTGCGCGCGAAGGGCCACTTCTACCGCGTTGACGGATGTTTCATCCCAGCCGGAACGTATCTTCACGGTGACCGGCACGTCCGTATTCTTGACGATTATCTTCAGGAGTTCCTGCAGCTTCAGCGGTTCCCTGAGCAGTCCGGCGCCTTTCCCGCGTGATGCAACCTTTCTTACCGGACATGCGGCGTTGAAATCAATAATATCGAAAGCATATTCCGATGCGATATCCAGCGCCCTTTTGATGATCTCGGGATCACCACCGAGAATCTGGAGCCCCAGAGGTCTGTCATCCGCAGTTACAGCCAGCTTTTTCAGGGCGTTTCTGTTTCTGTGGGCCAGGGCGTCGGCGCTGATCATCTCGGTGAATGCGAGTCCACATCCGAACGACCTGTTGAGCAGGCGGAAGGGTAGGTCACTTATCCCGGACATGGGGGCAAGGACGAGAGGAGAAGCAATAGTTATATTTCCGATCGAAAGCACAACAACTTAGTATACATCATCGGCCAGCAATAAAGACTTTGATGAAGGTCTTAAAGCAAGGATTCCCGGGAGAAAAACATTATTTTTTAAAAGAGTTGAATTTATCGGTGTATTGCAGAACCGCCCACACGAAAGAGGAGTGGCTCCATGTAAGCGGAGAGACGGAAAGAGGAGAACCGCTTACAGGGTGTATCTGCTCTGCAAGCACGCCGGAAGGCAGGGCATTCTTCACACACCATTCGAGGTAAGGAATGGCTTCATGAAGTTCCTGAAGACTTTCGGCACGGGATATAAAATACTCTCCTACCCAGAGTGTTGAGATAAACCAGGGATTGCCGGGAATATTCGGAGGGCAGTCGCTGGGCCTCTGATAAACATCATTCTGGTATCGGGCACAGCCTTCAAGTGGGGTTTTGAGCCATAGTTCCCTGCGTATTGCCTCCATAGTTTCAACGATTCGCGGATCTCTGGGTGGTAATGTCTCCAGTATAGTGAGTCCTGTCAGACTGACATCAATTACTTCATCGAGTTCATAGCCTTTACCTTTTCTGTAACCGGAGCGGGCGTACCTCTTCAGACCGGTGTGGTACAGATGCCTGGTAAGCCCTTCCTTCATCTGATCGGCCACGTTGTCATATTTCTCTGCCTGGGAGGCATCCTGAAAGAGTCTTGCAAAATGCGCTGCAGCCCTGAGACCGGCAATTACTGCTGCGACAGTAAAAGTATGCACTCCAAAACGCTCTTCCCATAGATCATAGCAGGGGAGTGGCAGTTTAGTTTCGGGATCGCGGTGAATCACCATAAAGTCAGCAGACTTTTTTATAAGCTTATCATAGAGAGGTCTGATAAATTCTATGTCTTTTGAACTCTCGTAGTGTATCCAGAGCGCCCATAAAATTAAAGCTGTAGAGTCCTCCTGTATGGGTAACACTTCCACCCCATCCACTAACCAGGGGTGCCAGTTGCTGGCCAGCGATCCGTCAGGATTGTAATGCTGGTAAAGATATCCATCCTCCGACATAACGCGGATGCAGAAGTCAAAAAATTTCATGCACACATGGGTGTAACCGGCCTTTGCCAGAGCAGCGGCGACAAAAGCTCCATCGCGCCCCCACATGTAAGAATATGTATCTCTTCCGAAACGGACTATATCTGAATCATTAGCAGCTATTATTGCTCCCCTATTGTCTATCTGTGTTCTTAAAATTAGGAGGCTCCGGTTGAAAATGTCGTGGATACTTCTGGGAAGATCTCCAAAGGTTCGGGGTTCCTTGTTGACCCATGCTCCCCAGAAATCAGACGTCCGATTGATCAGTTTCTCCGGCGTCTTCTCAATTACATCCCGGTTGACTTGAGCCACTTCTTTATAATGTGTGCCTGCCGCGATCCAATAAAAACACTCTTCCTTCCCCTCGGGAGGCAGATGCAGCCATATCCCTATTGCAGAGTCGGCAGATCCCCATGAAATCTGGTTCCCGCTGAGTTCTCCATCCTCGGCGTCTCTCCATATCCCTTCCCTCCCCGGCACCTCCTTGTCGCCGCAGGCATAGTGATTTACACCATGCTTTTCGGACTTGCAGCAATTAATTAGAAAGTAGCGGTTGGCCTTGTAATGTATAACGGACCGGGTCCGCGGATCAAAATAAGCCGTGTCTCCGATAGAATTACCATAGAGGCGAAAGTCGTGACAGAAAAAAAGCCTTACCTGACGCTCCTTCCCTTGCAGATTTGTCACCTCGATCTTTTTAATATATACGTTCAGGTCCAAATCCACCACGTCATGGCAACGCAGTTCAAGATCCAGTGATTCGTTTTTCAGAAAGACATTGGTAACAAGGCTGCTATCCTGATACCTCAGGTCCTTTTTCCATTCCGGGCCCATCCAGGAATAGCATCCATCCACCCATACTCCAAACCGGAAAGGATGGCCCTTGGAATGGTTCTCCTGGCCAACAAATGGGAAGTACACATCCCTGATCTGATAATCCGAGTCAAAATTAAAAAGGAGATTGCCGTTGCTTACAGGAATGTCTTTGGGCATGTCTTTATTGTATGGCTATCGCACTAGGGATTAGAGGATTGAGGAGATAGTCGTCTGCCAAACTGCTGTAGCTTTCCGGTATTTTATGGCTGTCGATTATATGATGATATAATTCTGAATATTTATAGGCCATACTTGTAATGGAGAAATGTTTCCGTACATGTCTCCGGCATTCACGGGGACCAATACTATCTATGTGGCCAACTGCTCTAATCATGGCATTCATTGAATCTACCACAAACCCTGTTTTTCCGTCTACTACAATTTCCGGAACAGCGCCTTTATTGAATGCTATGACCGGCGTACCGCATGCCATCGACTCGACAAGGACAAGGCCGAATGGCTCACCCCATTGTATAGGGAATAAGGTAGCCCGCGCATGACGGTACCATTGCTTCTTATGCTCGCCGCTGAGTTCTCCGATGTAGATAACCTGTTTGTCGCAGTCCAGAAGCGGCTTTATTGCCCTGTCGTAATAGTCATTATCAACCGGATATTTGCCGACTTCAACCGACAGGTCAATAGAATTCTTCAAGCCTGCAAAAAACTCCCTGTCTGAGGGTTTATTCTGGACACAGCCGGCAATGATAAGTTTAGAACCTGTTTTTTTAGCGATTTCTATGGCCATGTCCTGTCCCTTGTCATGGGTTATCCTGCCGATGATGAATAAATACCCTCCTTTGACCGGCTCCTCTTTTACAGGGTATTCTTCAACGTCAATTCCATGGTAGACAACATCCTCTGCGTTGACCAGGTCTTTATGTTGCCTTTTCTGATATTCGCTTATAGCAGCGCAATATACCAGGGGAGATGACAGAAGAGGATTACACCAGCGCTGGTAAGCTCCTCTCAGTGCGCTGTCTTTTGTGCCCACGTGAAGGGTCATTATAATCGGTATATGCATGCTGAATACACGGTCATGCATAAACTCAACCGCCTTGGCATCATGCATGTGAATAACGTCAATGTCGCCCATCCTTGCCCTGTACAATGCACTTGAAAGGTGCATATTCATGGTCTGACGCCGTTCCGGGGTGTTATCGCTACAATAATCACCGATACTTTGATCAACAGTCACGTAATGTTCCCCGGCAACGCTGGAATCACCTGAACAGGCAACAATCGACCTGTGACCTAAAGAATGGAGGCCTTTATCTATATTATATATGACTGTTTCAATAGGACCATAACCAAGGTTCTGCCTGATGGGCTGGTTTAGTGTTGCCACATGCAGTACTGTAAGTTTTTCATGTTTTAAATTTATTGCCATTGAAAATTTCTCCAGAGCCGACCAGAAATCAATGATCAAGCTCTATACGCGCAATTATACATCAAGTTTGTGGCAAAGTCGTCGAAAAAAACAAATAAGCCCCGCAGCTTTAAAGGCCGAGAGGCGTTCCCCACGCTATAAGTTGCTGTATATATGTTAACATAAGCGAGAGCAATTAGATATCGTACGCATTATTCAGGCTATCTCTGTTTCAAAACATAAACCCCGAACTTCTTGAGACTTCCGGTCAGGGCGCACAAGGGGAGGCCCATTACGTTGAAGAAATCCCCGTCAATTTTATTAACCAGAACAGCTCCAAGCCCCTGAATCGCGTATGCGCCGGCCTTATCCAGCGGCTCTTTTGATCTGACATACGCGGTTATCTCTTCCCTGCCGATTTTCTTGAAAAACACCCTTGTCTCGACCGATTTTGACAATCTCTTGTGATTGCCGGTGTCCATAATAGTAAACCCGGTGATTACCGAATGTGACTTTCCGTTCAGCATCCTCAGCATCTTTTCAGCTTCTTTCCCTGTATGGGGTTTGCCGAGCAGCCTGTCCCCGAAGACGATGAACGTATCCGCCGCTATGATTATCGCGTCTTTGTATTTACGCGCCACAGCCTCCGCCTTTTTGCGCGACAGGAATCTTGCGAGTTCACGGGGTTTTAACGGCAGCTTAAGGTCCTCTTCATAATCACCCGCGCAGACAGAGAATTCCAGACCTGTTATTTCCAGTATCTCTTTTCTCCGCGGCGATGCCGACGCAAGTATTATTTTTCTCATAGCAGATATATTAATCTATTTTCATGAAAACTATACATACCGGATTACTGCCGGGCGCTATCATTTTTCACGACCTGATTTTATCATGATCTCTGACCGTGAAATATCGGTTTAATTATTACCTGAATTGAGTGATTTGTAATTCCAAGGATTGCCCGTATAAGGTCTTTTTAAGCAGGGAGATGGCTATTATTTTAATGGATTAAGTTATTCAAAAGTTGCTAAGATACGAGAAATCACAAAGGGAAATGAGAGTAGGCGGGAACTGGACTACGTGTTAACACCGGGACGGTATGTGGGCTTGCCGGATGATGAGGATGATTTTGATTTTAATGAGCGGTTTAGCAAGCTGAAAGCGGAGTTTGAGGAGCAGTTGAAGGAGGAAGCGAGATTAAATACGCTGATTACTGAGAATTTGGGGAAGGTGAAGCTGGTATGAGTAGAGGTGCTTTGGGAAAAAAGAAAGTAAAACAAGAAAGCTTATATTTTACTTTTATAGAATAAGGTAAAATAAAGGGGCGTATATTTTACTTTAGGAGCGTTTTATGGATATTAAGGAATTCAAAGCAGGTTCATATAGAAAAGGATATAAGTACCACTACTTCTTGCCTGAGAAAATAAACCATTCTTTTTTCTGGACCAATGAGGTTATCAATGAACTCTTGGAAAAAGCCTCATTGAACCTGGGGGAACTGAATGCTTTTTCTCGATTTGTTCCGGATACTGACATGTTCATCATTATGCACATTTTTAAGGAGGCTGTCGTTTCCAGCCGGATTGAGGGTACCCAAACCAATATAGAAGAAGCACTTATTGAAGAGAAGGAAATTGAGCCGGAAAGGCGGGACGACTGGAAAGAGGTCAATAACTATGTACACGCAATGAATGCTGCCATAGAGGAGCTTGAAACGCTTCCTTTATCAAACAGACTCATTAAAAATACCCATAAAATATTGCTTTCCAGCGGCAGAGGAGAGCGCAAAAATCCGGGTGAATTTCGGCAATCTCAAAACTGGATTGGCGGAGCAAGTCTCGCGGACGCGGTGTTTATTCCTCCAGCGCATACAGAGCTGCCGGAATTGATGTCTGATCTGGAGCTTTTTCTTCATAATTCCGAGATAAAAGTTCCCCATCTGGTAAAGATAGCGATAGCCCACTATCAGTTTGAAACTATTCATCCCTTTCTGGACGGCAATGGCAGAATAGGGCGATTGCTTATTACTCTTTATCTGGTATCAAGCGGTATTCTGGGCAAACCCCTTTTGTATCTCTCCGATTATTTTGAAAAGAACAAGACACTGTATTATGACAACCTGACCTTTGTCCGGACCAAAAACGACCTTGGACAATGGATCAAGTTTTTTCTGACAGGGGTTATCCAGACTGCGGAAAATTCTGGTGCAACATTAAAGAAAATCACGGATTTAAAAGCATCCATTGAAAAGGAACGAATCTTTCTTCTGGGCAAGCGTTCAAGACAGGGAATAGAATTCTTGCACCAGCTTTTTAAAAAACCAGTCGTAACAATCAAGGGTGTTCAGGCAATGACAGGTCTTTCCCCCAAAGCGGCGAATGATCTGGTCAATGCCTTTGTTGAGCAAAAGATACTTGTTGAAACGACCGGGTATCAGCGCAACCGGGTCTTTGTGTTTGATGAGTATATGAGGATGTTCTGATGGGTGAGTGGAAGGAAAGAATGACAATGACGAATGGATATGGTAATGGCTAATTACAAAGCGGAGTTTGAGGAGCAGTTGAAGCAGGAAGCGAGATTAAATGTGTTGATTGCTGAGAATTTGGGGAAGGTGAAGCTGGTATGAATGATAATTTGCCAACATTACCGCAAGATGCTATTCAGAATAGAATTTTTACAATACGCAATACTCAGGTGATGGTAGATAGAGACTTGGCTGAATTATATGAAGTTTCTACAAAAGTATTGAATCAAGCGGTTAAGCGTAATTTACAGAGATTCCCTGATGCGTTTAGATTTCAATTAACTCAAAACGAAAAAAAAGAACTGGTCACAAATTGTGACCGGTTTAAAAAACTCAAACATTCCTCAACTCTTCCCTATGCTTTTTCCGAACAGGGAGTCGCTATGTTATCAGCTGTATTGCGTAGCGAAACGGCTGTAAAAGTAAGCATACAGATAATGCAGGCATTTATTGCAATGCGAAAATTTATCTCCAGGAATGCAGGCATTTTTCAGCGACTGGAAAAGGTAGAGCAAAAACAGATCGAAACTGACCAAAAGTTTGAGCAAATCTTCAATGCACTGGAAGATAAAAGTCTTGGCCCCAAACAGGGTATTTTCTTTGACGGACAGATTTTTGACGCATACCGGTTTATTTCCAATCTCATACGATCCGCGAAAAAATCAATCATTTTGATAGACAACTATATTGACGATAGTGTACTGACGCTTTTTTCAAAACGGAAAAAAGATGTTTTTCTTACGATAGTGACGAAAACTGTATCAAAACGGCTGAAGCTGGATGTTAATAAATTTAATGAACAATACCCGCATGTGGCTGTAAAGGAATTCGGGAGTTCACATGACAGGTTTTTGATAATTGATGATTCTGTAGTCTATCACTTTGGAGCTTCCCTGAAAGACCTGGGGAAAAAGTGGTTTGCGTTCTCGAAGATGGAGATTGGGGCGGTGGAGATGCTTGCCAAGTTGGAGAGTTTGGGGAAGGTGAAAGTGGATGGGTGAGTGGAAGGAATGCAAACTTGGGACTGTAATTAAATCAAATGTCCAAAGTATAAATAAAGACTATCCCCATAACACTATTCAATATTTAGATACAGGGTCAATAACCTGCGGTAAGATTGATTCTTTCCAAGAGTTACTATTAGAAGATGCGCCAAGTAGGGCAAAAAGACTCGTAAAGCATAATGACATTGTCTATTCAACCGTTAGGCCGATTCAAAGGCATTACGGTTTTATTACGAACTCACTTCCGAACCTTGTGGTTTCAACTGGGTTTTCCGTGATCGAGACCAAAACGAATTTAGCAGCACCATTATTCATATATTATTATCTAACCTCTACCGAAATTGTCGAAATATTAGATGTTATTGCAGATGGGTCAACCTCTGCATATCCATCATTAAAACCATCTGATATTGAAAAATTAGACATTCTTCTCCCCCCTCTCCCCGAACAAAAAGCCATCGCCTCAGTCCTTTCCAGTCTCGACGACAAAATAGACCTGCTCCACCG